>QXGG01334705.1_pt1 | contig 43176 bp, 26 predicted proteins | sample 1982491 | NCBI WGS metagenome assembly QXGG01 (sample SAMN09924614, study PRJNA488089) | Wastewater metagenome, whole genome shotgun sequencing project. | isolation source: South African research farm wastewater | place: South Africa: Irene, Agricultural Research Council, Animal Production...
ACCAGGACCCACGCTTCGGTCTCATCGTGCTGTCGGAGATCGCATCCAAGGCGCTGTCCCCCGCCATCAACGACCCCGGCACGGCGATCGCAACGATGGCCGCCCTGGTGCGCGTGCTCGCCATCCTGGCCGAGCGCCGTGAGCAGGAAAGCGAGATCCTCTACCCCCACGTCTTCATTCCGGCGCTGGCGGTCGACGACCTGTTCGACGATGCGTTCTCACCGATTTCCGAATCCGGCGCCGGCACGCTCGCGGTCGGCATCCGGCTGCAGAAGACCCTGCGCGCCCTGTCCGTGTTCGAGCATCCCGAGTTTCGTGCTGCGGCACGCCATCAATCCCGGCTTGCCCTGGAGCGCGCCCGTCACGCGCTGGCGCTGGCCGAGGACGTGGCAAAGCTCGAGCGCGAGTCGTCGGCAATCTGAGCTGACCATCTGAATTGACTCAGCGAGCGTGGCGCCGCGGCGCGCCGCGCCCGCGCAGCTATCTTTCGCCGCCGCCGGTTTTCCGCCCCCTATCGGCCTATAGTGGGGAGGGGCCGACATTCGCCGGTCCGCGTCAGGAGCACGACCATGAACAAGATCCGAAAGAGCAACAAGGAAACCAAGAAACAGCCCGCACTCGACCCGAAGGAAAAGAAAGCCGCCAAGCAGGCCAAGAAGCACGCGAACGACACCGCCCCGCTGATCACCCCACGTTGAACCGGGCGCACGCCCTCTGCGTGCCCACCCCTGCACGACCGCGCCCGGCGCGCTGCGCTCACACCCCGCCGCCAAGGCCTGCGGTCTCGGCCTTGCGCCAGAAATCCACCTCGACCCGATGCTCGCGCTGGTCATCGACCAGCGCAATCGTGCGCTCGGTCAGTTCCACCCCATCGAGACTCACGCGCTGAAGACCGCCCGCCGCATCGCCGCGGGCGGGGTGCTGCACGATGAGGATGTGGTACACGGTTTCCCGATAACGGTAGTGAATCCTCAGCCGCGGCCACTCGGCCGGCAGGTTCGGCACCAGCCATAGCCGATCGGCTTCCACACGCAGCCCAAGCAGCGACTCCACCATCAGCCGGTACATCCAGCCCGCCGAGCCGGTGTACCAGCTCCAGCCGCCGCGCCCGGTGTGCGGTGCGCGCGCATAGACATCCGCAGCAACGACGTAAGGCTCCGCCTTGTAGCGGTCGATGGCCTGGGGCGAATGCGCGTGGTTCACCGGATTGATGATGCGCAGCAGTTCCCACGCCCGTTCGCCGTCGCCGAGGGCGGCAAAAGCCATCGCCGCCCAGATCGCGCCGTGGGTGTATTGGCCGCCGTTCTCGCGCACGCCCGGCACGTAGCCGCGGATGTAGCCGGGGTCGAGGCTGGCGCCATTGTGGCTGGCGCTGTCGAAGGGCGGCTCGAGCAACTGGACGAGGCCGTCGGCGCGCCGCACGAGGTGCGTATCGAGCGCCTGCATCGCCCGCCGCGAGCGCGCCACGTCGGCGACGCCGGCGAGCACTGACCAGCTCTGCGAGATCGAATCGATGCGGCACTCCTCGCCCTGCGCCGAACCCAGCACGGTGCCGTCGTCGAACCACGCGCGGCGGTACCAGTCGCCGTCCCAGGCGTGGCGCTCGATGCGCGCGCGCAGCGCCGCGCCCTCGGCGCGACACAGGGCGGCGAAATCGACATCGCCGCGCTTGCCCGCCAGCTCGGCAAAGCGCCCCAGCACCTCGCACAGGAAGAAGCCCAGCCACACGCTCTCGCCGCGGCCCTGGATGCCGACCAGGTTCATGCCGTCGTTCCAGTCGCCCGAGCCCATCAGGGGCAGGCCGCGCTCGCCAAAGCGCAAGCCGTGGCGGATCGCGCGCACGCAGTGCTCGTAGAGGCTGGCGTCGTCGCTCGAGCGCAGGGGCAGGTCGTAGTACGAATCCTCCTCGGGCAGCACCGCACGCCCCTCGAGGAAGGGCTGGCGCTCGTCGAGCACGCCGGTGTCGCCGCTGGTGCGCACGTAGCGGCACACCGCCAGCGGCAGCCACAGGTAGTCGTCCGAACACTGGGTGCGCACGCCGCGGCCTGCGGGCGGGTGCCACCAGTGCTGCACGTCGCCCTCCTGGAACTGGCGACTCGCGCACAGCAGCAGGTGCGCGCGCACCAGCGCAGGCTCGGCATGCACCAGCGCCATCGCGTCCTGCAACTGATCGCGAAAACCGAAGGCGCCGCCCGACTGGTAGTAGCCGCTGCGCGCCCACATCCGGCACGCCAGGGTCTGGTACATCAGCCAGCCGTTGGCGAGCACATCGAGCGCGGGCTCGGGGGTCTCGACCTGCACCGCGCCGAGGGTGTGATTCCAGTGCTGCCACACCGCCTCGAGCGCCGTGCGCGCGGCGTCGGCACCGCGAAAACGCCGCACGAGCGCGCCGGCCTCGTCGGCGTTGCGCCCGACGCCGAGGCGGAACACGATCTCGCGCGTCTGCCCGGCGGCCAGCTCGACCGTGACCTGGATCGCCCCGCACGGGTCCAGCCCCGCCCCCACCGTGCCCGACAGGCGCACTCGCCGCAGGGCCGCAGGATTGCGCAGGCTACCGTTGCGGCCGACGAATTCGGCGCGGTCGCCGCTCACCCTGCGCGTCGGGTCATCCACGTCGAGGAAGGCCACGCGCTCGGCGAACTCGGCGTTGAAGGGGTTGCGCGCCAGCAGCGCGCCGCTGCCAGCGTCGATCGCGGTGCTGACATGCATGGCCGACTTCGGGCGCAGGTCGCCCAGCACCCAGTCGACGTAAGCGGTTGCAGACAGCCGGCGCGACCGCCCGGACTCGTTGCGCAGCTTCAACACCGAGAACTTGATCGCGGCATCGGTGGCGACATACACCCACAGCTCGGAGACGATGCCGTGCACCCGGGTCTCGAACACGCTGTAGCCGAAGCCGTGGCGGACGACGTAGGTGGCCTCGGCACGCATCGGCTGCGGCGTCGGCGACCACAGCGCGCCGCTGTCTTCATCGCGCAGGTAGAGCGCCTCGCCACCCGCATCGCTCACCGGGTCGTTGTCCCATGGGGTAAGGCGGAACTCGTGCGCGTTCTCGCCCCAGGTGTAAGCCGCCCCGCTCTCCGACAGCACGCTGCCAAAGGCCGGATTGGCCAGCACGTTCACCCACGGCGCGGGCGTGACCTGCCCGGGCGCGAGCGTGATCACGTACTCGCGCCCGTCAGCCGTGAAGCCGCCGAGCCCGTTGTGCAGGGTCAGATCGGTGCGCGGCGACGGCGCATCGGCGACGCGGGCGGATTCATCCAGCGCATCGCTGCGCCGGGGCCGGAAGTCCGGCTCGCGCACCCTGGCCGGCGCCGGCTGGTCGAGCTGCTCGGCGAGGGTGCCGCGCGCGTCGGACAGCACCACCCGCGCCACCGACTGCAGCAGGATGCGGTCCTCGCTGGCGATCTGCTCGGCCATGCGCACGAAGATGCCGCCCGGGCGGTCGATCACGCTGGCGCCCACGCCCGAGGCGATCAAACCCATGATCTCGTCCTGCAGGCGCTGGCGGTAGCCGACGTGCTCCTCGTTCCAGATCACCAGATCCACCGCCAGCCCCTTCAGCCGCCAGTAGGCATGGGCCTGCACCAGTTGGCGGACGAGATCGAGATTGGCGGTGTCGGCGATCTGCAGCAGCACGATCGGCAGGTCGCCCGAGATCGCGTAGCCCCACAGCCCGGACTGGCCGCGATGGTTGCGCACCAGCACGCTCGCATCGGCCCGGCGCGCCGCGTTGGCATAGAGCACCGCGCTCGCCAGGCGGGCGTGCAACTGGGCGTCGGCGTCGCTGAGGTCGAGCTGGCGCAACACGACCTGGCTGTGCGTCCACGACAGCTCGAAGACGCGGTCGGCGAGGTGGCGGTCCTGGTACTTGTCGATCAGGCACTCGGCCACGTCACGGCGCTCGGCGATGCCGGTGACGATGTCGACGACGGCCGTCTGGTCGGGCTCGAGCGTGACCGTGCAGCGGATGGCCACGATCGGGTCGAGCACCGAGCCCTCGCTGTCGGAAAGCGGCCCCGCGGCGCGCATCGCCAGCGGATCCGCGGTGCTGGCGTTGCGGCCGATGAAGCGCGCGCGATCGGTCTCGTACGACACCGTGCCCGGCCCGGCCTCGGCACCAAGCTCGGACGCCACGCCGGAGGACACCTGCGGGCGCACCACCATCAGGTGGAACATCCACGGCGCCTGCTCGTCGCGCGAGCGCGGCCGGCGGGTGCACAGGATGGCCTGGCGGGCGCGCACGATCTCGGTCTGCACGAACAGGTTGCTGAACGCCGGATGCAGGGCGTCGGTGGCCGGCGGCGCGATCACCACCTCGGCGTAGCTGGTGAGCTCGATCTGCCGGCGCTGGCCGGAGCGATTGGTGAGGCGCACGCGGCGCAGCTCGATATCGTCCTCGGGCGAGACGACGATCTCGGTGTAGGTCTCGATCTGGTCTGCCCTGCCACCGTCCGCCCTGCCGCCACCCTGCCCGCCGCTGCTCGCGCTCGACGGCCCGTCACCGAGCACGTCGTGGCGGCGAAACTCGGCGCGGCCTTCGGAAAAGATCGCCTCGTAGACCGCGGGCGGCGTCAGCGTGGGTTGCCAGGTGGTCGACCACACCTGCCCGGTGCTCAGCTCGCGCAGGTAGCAGAACGCGCCGCGGTTGTCGCAGGTGCCGTCTTCGCGCCAGCGCGTGAGCGCGAGTTCCTTCCACCGGCTGTAGCCGCCACCGGCGTTGCTGAGCATGACGTGGTAGCGCCCGTTGGACAGCAACTGGACCTCGGGCATCGGCGTATGCGGCGTGTCGAAGAACCGGATCGGCGGCTCCTCGCTGGGCGCGGCCGAGTGCATCTCGGCGAGCTGGGCGGTGTGCGGAAACAGCTCGGTCGCGCGCGGGATGCGTTCCTGCAGCAGCAGCAGCACCGACTGGAACTCGCGATCGGCCTCGAAGCGGCGCTGCATGGGGCGCGCCAGTACGAGGTAGGCGAGCGCGAGCAGGGTCATGCCCTGGTGGTGGGCCATGAACGAGCGCACCACGACGCATTCCTGCCCGCGCCGCTGACGCGCCGGCGTGTAGTCGATGGCTTCGAACAGGCCGAAGCGGCCCATGAAGCCCGCCGCCGCCAGGCGCTGCAGGTTGGCGCATGCCTCTTCGGGCGCCACCATCAGCGCCAGCGCCGAGGCGTAGGGCGCAACCACCAGGTCGTCGGCCAGACCGCGCTTGAGTCCCAGCCCGGGCACGCCGAAGGCGCGGTACTGGTAGTTGAGGTGCACATCCACCGTGTTGTAGCCCGACTCCGAGATACCCCAGGGCACGCCGCGTTGGCGGCCGTATTCGATCTGGCGCGCCACCGCGGCCCGACAGGTCTGGTCGAGCAGGGTGTCGTGGTAGGTCGGCATCACCAGCAGCGGCATCAGGTATTCGAACATCGACCCGCTCCACGACAGCAGCGCCGGCTCGCCCGCGGTGCGGGTCAGCAGGCGGCCGAGGGCGAACCAGCTCTCCTGCGGGATCTGCCCCTGGGCAATGGCGACGAAGGTGCTCAGGCGTGCTTCAGAAGCCAGCAGGTCGTAATAGCTCGCGTCGACACGCTGTTCCGCGACGTTGTAGCCGATGGTGAACAGGTGGCGGGAGTGGTCGTAGAGGAAGCCGAACTCCATATGCCCCAGCTCGCCGGCGTGCGCGGCCAGCCGGTCGATCATCGCCAGGCGCTCACGAGCACGTGCGCCGGCGGTGGCGAGGTGGTGCTGCAGCTCACTCAGCCAGGCGTGCTGTGCGGCTGTTGCAGCGGTGGCTGCGGATCTTGCCGCCGCCAGGCGATCGGCGATGAACGCTGCGCAGCGCAGGTCCACGCTCGCCAGTTCCAGCAGGGTCGGAATCGGCGCATCCGGGCCGATACGGGCGAGAGGGTCGGCAAACTCGTGGGCAAACTCGTCGCCAGGCGCGCCGGCAAGCTCCGCCGCCAGCCCTGCCGGAAGTGGCGCCAGACTCAGCCAGGGGGCGAGGAAATCGACTTCATCCAGGGCCGCGCGGCACTGGCGCGCCAGCGCCTGGGGCCATTCGCCCCCGGCGCCCTCGGGCGCGCGCGCCTCACGCAGCAGCGCGCTGTCGTCTCGTGCGCTCTCGCCCTGCATGTTCTCGCCCTGCATGTTCTCGCCCCCTGCGCCCTCGCCCTGTGCGGGGACGAGCGCATCCGCGAGCCCGGCCAGGGTCGCCAGACTGGCGCGCAGCGCCGCGAGGGACGCCGAGGATGCTGCGGTGGGCGAGCCGGCCGCGCCCGCCAGTGCCCGGGCGAACGCCGCCAGGCGATCCGGCGCAATGCCCGGCTCCGACTCGACGATGGCGAAGGTGTCGCGCAAGCCGTCGAGGAGTCGTGCCGGCACGATCGGGTCGGTGCCGAGCGCGCGCAGGCCTGCCTGCAAGGTGATGAGGTGGCCGGCGAGGTTGCCGCTGTCCACCGTGGACACATAGAGCGGCGGCATCGGCTGCAGCGTGCGCGTGTCGTACCAATTGTAGAAATGCCCGCGGTGGCGCTCCAGCCCGGCCAGGGTGTGCAGGGTGTCGGCGGTGCGCTGCACGACGCCGCCGGCGGTGAGGTAGCCGAAGTCGTAGGCGGACAGGTTGGCCAGCAGCGCCATGCCGATGTTGGTGGGCGAGGTGCGGTGGGCGATCAGGCCCACGCGATATTCCTGGAAATTGTCCGGCGGCAGCCAGTGGTCCGGCGCACCCACGAAGGTGTCGAAGAAGGCCCAGGTTCGGCGCGACAACTGGCGCAGGAACTGGAGTTGCTCGAGCGAGAGCTCCACCACCGGGCGCGCGAGCGGCTGACTGATCCACCACGCGATCGCGGGCGACGTGAACCACAGCAGCAGCACGGGCAGCGCGACACCGAGCGCAGCCGGATTGGTCAGCGCTAGCAGCGTCACCGCGGCAATGGCGAGCGCCGGGCCCATCCACATCGCGCGCAGCACGCTCGCAAAGCCATGGGCGCCGCGTTGGGCGGAGGCGCGCTCGGCCTCGCTGGAGGGGTTCCACTCCAGCAGCCCGCGGTGCGACACCACCATGCGCCACACGCTGCGCACGATCGCATCCAGGCTGAACCAGGCTTCGTGCGGCAGGCAGGCGAGCTCGAACGCCACCTGACCGCCACGGCGCGCCGCCCCGATCCTTACCGCGGTAAGGTGCTGCCGCCAGGTCACCTCCTGCGGCTTGCGCACGAACTCGTGCAGCGTCGCGAGCACCGACGGCAACAGCACGATGGCGAGCACCGCCAGCGTCCACGTCCATGCCACACCCGGAACGATCCAGCCCAGCACCAACAGCAGCACCAGTGAGGCGGGGACGAGGCTGCGGCGCAGGTTGTCGAACAGCTTCCAGCGCGACAGCGCCGACAGCGGGTTGGGCTCGCGACAGGGAGCCTGGGCCTGGATGGACTGGGGTTGGGTGGCCTGGCTTTCGGGAGCCTGGTTTTCTGGAGCCTTGCCAGGGGCCCCCTCACTCGCCGCGGAATCGGCGCACTGCACCGGCACCTGCGAGCGCAGCCACGCGATGAGCTGCCAGTCGCCGCGAATCCAGCGGTGGCGGCGGCTCACGTCGGTGCCGTAGCGCGCCGGATAGTCCTCGTAGAGCGACACGTCGCTGAGCAGCCCGGAGCGCACGAAGCAGCCCTCGAGCAGGTCGTGGCTGAGGATGCGATCCGGCGGCAGACGATCGCCGAGGCAGTGCTCGAACGCATGGACGTCGTAGATGCCCTTGCCGACGAAGGAGCCTTCGCCGAAGAGGTCCTGATACACGTCCGACACCGCCCGCGTATACGGGTCGATGCCCGGCTCGCCGCCGTTCAGGCGCGCATAGCGCGATCGGCTGGCTCCCGGCAGGCTGATCGCCACCGCGGGCTGCAGGATGCCGTAGCCGGCAACGACACGGCGCGTGAGCCGATCGTGCTGCGGGCGGTTGAGCGGGTGCGCCATCGCCGCCACCAGCGCCCGCGCCGCATCGCGCGGCAACTGGGTGTCGGTGTCGAGGGTGATGACGAACTTCACCCCCGAGAGTGCAGCGGTATCGCCCACCACGCACGCGAAGCCCGCGCCCGGGGCGGCGGGGATGCCGCGCAGCAGCGCGTTGAGCTCGGCGAGCTTGCCGCGCTTGCGCTCGTGACCCATCCACACCCCTTCCTTCGGGTTCCAGCGCCGCGGGCGGTGGAAGAGGAAGAAGATGTCGCCGTCGGCCTTGGGCCGGCCTTCGCCGTACTTGCGGTTGAGCGCCTCGATGGCGAGGCGCGCGCGTTCGACCAGCGCGCCATCCTCGGCAAGCGTCTGCTGGCGGGCGTCGAGCAGGTCGGTGAGCAGACCGAAATGCAGGCTGTCGTCGCGATTGGCCAGGAAGCGCACTTCCAGCGCCTCGACCAGTTCATCGACGTTGTCCGCACTGGTGAGCATGGTCGGCACCACCACCAGCGTGCGCCACTGCGGCGGAATGCCGGCCGAAAAGTCCATGCGCGGCAGCGGGTGCGGCGTCGCCAGCAACGTGGCCAGCCAATTCACCAGGGCTGCGCCCAGCCGGCTCGCGGCCAGCAGCGCAAGCGGGGCGACTGCCAGCGCCAGCAACCAGGCCCATTCTCCGCCCACTGCACCGCCTTCCCCTACGCTGGCGCCCAGGGGCGCGAGCAAACCACCGGCGATGGCGACGCTGAGCAGCGCGATGGCGCCGAGATAAAGCGCCAGCGGGCAACGCCTTGCCCGAGCCTTCAGCGCCGCGCGCCAGGAGGGACGAAAGGCGACCGCACGCTCGAGCGCCTGCCGGCCCTCGTCGATGAGATAGAAGCCGACGTGCCCGGCGCGGGCTGATGCGTCGCCGCCCTCCCCCGCGCGATCCCCACCCTGCTCGCCCGCCGGGATGCCGCCACCGGCCAGCACCACGGCCTGGTGCGCCACCTCGCCCTCGCTGCAGGCGCTCTTCTTCGCGATCGCCTCGACCACGTGCCGGTAACGGTCACGGGTCGCAAAATCCATCCCCGCGTACATCCTGCCGGGGTCTTCGCACAGCGCGTGCTCGACCACGCTCATGGTCTCGACGAAGGCGCGCCAATCGAGCGCGCTCAACAGGCGCAGGCTGCCGATGCTGTTGCTGATCGACACCTGGTCGGCGGCCTGCTGCTGGTTCTCGGCCTGGATCGACTGCTCGATCGTCATGCCGTGTTCGGCAAGCTGCTGCTCGATCCACGACAAGGGCAAGGCGAGCGCGGGACCGCGATGCTGGAAGCGGCGCACGAGCCCGGCGACGAAGGTGCAGTTCATGGGCGGGCTCGAGCGCGCCATGTCGGCCAGCACCAGGATCAGGCTCTTGGGGTCGGTGTCGGCGGCCTCGGTCACACGGTCGGCCCAGGTGTCGGCCAGATCGCGCTCGGCGCAGGCATCGGCCACCCGCGCGCTGGTGCGGCGCAGGCTCTCGACCAGCGCGAGGCGCAGCATGATCGGAATGGCCCACAGCTCGCCCAGCTTCAGTGCGCTGACGGTCTGGTACGCGGCGATGAAGCGGCGCAGTTCCTCGGCATCGACCCGGCCGTCGCCGTGCGACACGATCTCGAGCATGAGGTCGTACACGCGCGGCTGCCCGGCCGATGGCCCATTGGCCAGGCGCGGTAGGCCGACACTGTAGCCGCGCGGCAGGTGTCGCCGTGCGGTGCGGATCTGTTCCTCGATGAGGTAAAAGTTGTCGAGCAGCCATTCGCCCGCCGGCGTGATGCGGCGGTTCTCGGTGACGGCGGTGGTGAGACGCCGCGAGGCTTCGACTAGTGCGTGTTCGTTGGCCGCGAGCCGGGTCAGCAGTTGATCCGGACGAGGGCCCGTCGCGAGTTCATGGGCGACGGCAAGCGCCTTGCCGTGCAGCGCCATCTGCTCGCTGCTGAACAGCTCGGCGCGCAATGGTGAATCAGCGTCGGAATGGTGGCCAGGGCCCCCGATCCGGGTGCGCAAGGCTGGAAAGACCGCAAGCAAAGCCCCGCGGCCACCGTCGATGATGCGATTCAGCAGTGGCCGCGGGAAAGACATCACTTACTTCAGACGCATGTCGTTCTTGACCGACTGCACGCCCTTGACGCCACGGGCCAGTCCGACTGCGGTGTTGATGTCGGCCTGCGAATTGACGAAGCCACTGAGCTGGACCACGCCCTTGAAGGTCTCGACGTTGATCTCAGCCGACTTGAGGCTGGGGTGCTCGAAGATGGCTGCCTTGACCTTGGCGGTCAGGACGCTGTCATCGACATACTCGCCCATGCCCTCTTGTTTCGGGGTCGAGGCACAGCCCACTGCGGTGATCAGGGTGAGCGAAAGGAAGAGCGCGGACAGGTATTTGCCAAACTGTTTCATGATCGAAATCTCCAAAGTTTGATGACGCGGGACTTCTTGCTGCTGCTTCAGTCCGGTAGCGGACAAGCCGCGCCGGATTCGTGCATCACCGGCTGCGCAACATCGTGCCGATGATCAAACCGACCGCGGCGGCAACACCGAGGGCTTTCCAGGGGTTGTGGACCACATATTCGTGGGTGCACTCGGCGGCCTCGCCCATCCGCCGGCTGGCGGCAGCGCGCGCCTTGTCCAGCCGCACGCTGGCCTCACCGAGGCGGTCGTCGATGCGCGCACGCACCGCGGTGAACTCGTCGCCGCTGGCGTTGAGCACTTCCTTGAGCAAACTCTCCGTATCGGCGACGAGACCCTTCAGGTCCTGCACCACCTGGCCGCGCATATCGGCAACGGCACCGTGCTCGGCGTTCAATCCTGTATTCATCATTGCTCCTGTTGGTGTCGTTGGCCCGACGGTTCGAATCCGGGCGGGTATTCCCTGTGAATAGCACCGGGGATACGCTGAATCGCATCTTCATCCTTGCGACATCCCGCGTCTGTGCGCTAGCCAACAGACCGCAGATCACGCCTCGCCAAGACTCGGCCAAGGCCAGGTTGACGCGCAGCCAAGGCTCGTTGGGCGCCGTGCATCCCATCCTGTCCAAGGCCGGTGCGCGCGACGGAACATGGCGCGCCCCTGGCTCCTGACCCTGTGCTGACGGCACTCAATTACTGCAAGGAGACTTGAAATGTCACTGGGAACCATCCTGCTCATCGTGCTGATCCTGTTCCTGATCGGCGCACTTCCAAGCTGGCCGCATAGCCGCAGTTGGGGTTACGCGCCCAGCGGACTGCTCGGCGTGGTGCTGTTGATCGTGCTGATCCTGTTCCTGATGGGGCGGATCTAGCCTCTGCCGCGAGCGCGGCGAGAAACGCAGCGGTGGCGTGCGTCCGGACCGGGCGCACGCCACCAATCGGGATAGGGGCGGTCAGCTTACCTGACCGTTCCCCTCCCACACCACCCGGCATGCGGGTCCGCACCGGGCGGTTCGAGTCGTTGAGGTTATGAGAGCCGAGGTACGCCGAGTCGGTCAAAGTAGGCGATCGGCAGCGCGCGATTCAGTCGCATGCGGCTGTTACGCCACCAGCACCGACTGTTCGCCGCCACCTTGCGGGCGTCCTCGTCCGAGGCGCCCATCGCTTTCAACTCCCGGTAAATCGTCGTGCCCCGACGCCAATGCTTGAGCTGCACCGCACGCAGCCGGTGTCTGATCCACTCGTCGAGTTCGCGGAACACCTTGGGTGTCTGCGCAAGCTGGAAGTACGCCTTCCAACCCGGCATGTAGGCCCGCAGCCGTTCGGCGATCTCGGACAGGTTGCGCCCGCCCGAGCGACGCGTGAGTTGCCGGACGCGTTGCTTGAAGGTCGCCAGGGCCTTTCGGGCCACAGCACACTTGATCCGGTCACCCGCACTGCGCCACAGCTCGTAGCCCAGAAACTTGCGACCGGTCGCAGGCGCTACCGCCGTCTTGACCTCGTTGACCTTCAGATGGAGTCGTTCGTAGAGCTTCGTCAGGCCCGCCAGCACCCGTTCGCCCACCCGGCGGCTGCGCACATATACGTTGCAGTCGTCCGCGTAACGAACAAAGCGGTGGCCCCGTCGCTCCAGTTCCCGATCCACCTCGTCGAGCAGCACGTTGGCCAAGAGCGGCGACAGCGGTCCGCCTTGCGGCGTCCCCTCGTAGCGCGCCATGACCACGCCGCCATCCATGATCCCGGCCACAAGGTAACGACGGATCAGCCGTAGCACGGCCTTGTCGTCGATTCGCCTCGCCAGGCGTTCCATCAGGATGTCGTGATTGACCCGGTCGAAGAACCTCTCCAGATCCACATCGACCACCACCCGGTAACCGTCCTGCACGTAGCGCTGTGCATCGAGCACCGCGTCGTGCGCACGGCGTCCCGGACGAAAGCCGTAGCTGTGTTCGGAGAACGTCGGATCAATGATGCGCTGCAAGACTTGCAGCAGGGCTTGCTGGATCAACCGATCCGTCACCGTCGGAATCCCCAGTTCGCGCACGCCGCCATCGGGCTTCGGGATCTGGACGCGGCGCACCGGCAGGGGCCGGTAGTTGCCATCCAGCAAGGATTCCCGAATCCGAGGCCAGTGCGTTCTCAGGTGCTCCGCCGTCTCGGCGATCGACAACCCATCCACCCCAGCACTGCCGCGATTGGATTTGACGCGTTTCCACGCCGCCTCCATGTTCGCTTTCGCGAGCGCCTGCGCAAGCAGGCCGTCTCGCCCTGGGCTTCCGGTTGCATGCCGCGCCGTCCGTGCTTCATCACGCACTGCTTCGGGCTCGGCTTCACCTCGCCCTCCCGCGTTGCGCCCCGGTTCCCCAGGCTTCTGATGCACTGCACGTCCGAGCGACACGGCCTTCGGCCCTCCTACTCGTTCGGCCCTTCGCCCCAAACCAGCGGCTACTACGGCCTCTGCTGACTTCTCGCTCCGGCTCAACACCGTCGCCCTTTCAAGCACAAGGCGAGATCTCCCCAGGTAAGAACGCACTCCTTCGCTGCACAACCGCCGGATTTACGCCACTTCGCCTTGATCACGAGAGCTTCGCGGCTTCTTGCCCGCTCGCCCTGCTCGGCAGCGCCTTCTATCCGGTTCTTGTCCATCGGCTCGCAGCTTCGCTCCGCGCTTCCTTCCCACGCTCGGTCGCCCTCACGCAGTTGCGCTTCGCTTCGTTCGCTGTGATCAACTTACGGCGGGACTTGCACCCGCAGGAGTGCGCCCATGCTGGGCGCACAAGAAAAAGCCCCCGAAATCCCGGGGGCCTCGCCTCGAATGCCGAACCGCTTCAACGGCCCGCAGTGCTCAGGCTCATGCGGCTTTCTTCATCACCTTCTTCTCGACATTGCTGGCCGCCGCAATCATCGGCTGCACGGCATCGTCCGTCACCGCCAGGCTGTGCTCGGCGATCTCGGCGCTGGCCTTGATCATGCGTTCGTAGGCCTCGGTTGCGCTGTTGAGCGTCGTCTTGATCTGCTCGACCAATTCGGCACTGCCCGTCGGGCCGGATTTGGCCATGGTGTCGAGCAGCACACCCACGGACTCGGCGAATTCGTTGGTGCGCTCGACCGTGATCTGTCCGACCTCGACCTGCGACTTGATGCAGATGCCGCTGAAGTTGCGCAGATAGTCGCAGGCGAGTTCCATCGAACGTGCCGGCGAACCGGATTGCGCAGTCAATTGCTCGAAAAGGTTGCCGCTCTTCGGCACCTCAATGCCAGCCTTGTACGACCGAAGCGCGTTCATGTTGAGCGCGAACAGTTGCTCGGACGTGTTCAGCGCAACATGGACGATGGCGTTGAAGGCATCGCCGTTGGCAGTGACGACTTCGGAAATTTTCTCGTGCAAGGGCGTAATCGAGCTCATCGTGCGTTCCTCAAGTTTACAAAGTGGTGGAGTCCGTCGCCGCGCAATGACATCCGCCTTGCAGCGACCGCAACCCCAATTGAAGACAGGCTGCATGTTGCCTGCGCTGCTGATTCCGTGTCTGTCAGTTCAATGCCAGATCAGTGCCGGAAAAGAAGTCGATCCGTGTCGGATAATTCCGATCGGCGAGCACGTCCTCATGGCCTGATCCGAATGGCAACACATCCATACGCTCGACCAGCAGGCCCAAGGCCCGCGCACTGGTTTGAATGAAACACGCCTCGGCTTCACTGGAAAACGGTCCGAGCAGCACGGTCGCGGGTTCGCGCCCGGTACCTGCACGTCTTCGGGTCAATTTCGTCGTGACTACGGGTGCCCGCAAGTAAATATCCGGGCGCAATGAATCGACAAGCGTCAGCGCCTGTGTCGGCTGCCCGCGCTGTCGTGTTGCGATGAAGCTGTGTAGTGAGTCCTGCAAGGCTGTCTCCTCCACGCGGTGACTCTGCGGCCACTCGTTCTCGTAACTCGGTCTCGCTCCTCGACGACACCCCGTCGCCCCGACCTCTAGCGCCACTTTCCGGGTCATCGTGAAATCCGGCCGGGGCTTTGTCCTTGTGCTTCTTCCTGCACAGTCATGTGTCGTTTATTGCGCCCGTGAATTATGCAGATCTGATCAATCTCAGTCTGTCGGCAAATGGCTGAACCGAAGTCAGATCATCCGATGGCTGAAGTAGGCTTTTTCTTACATCGATCAATCACTTGACTGGACGCATACCCTTTCGGCAGCGATTGCAGTACGCTCGGATCGGTATCCGCTCCGCACCGGATTGCCTGATGAAGTTGATTCCCGATCATGAAGCCTGATTGCACACACCTGAACCTGCCCGCACCCGATGCGGCATGCGGACCAAAGCCAGCGGAGCAACAAGGCGCCGCCCTACCGCAAGGCGCCTCCGATCCGCTAGTGCATCAGTTGCATGCGCATCAGGTCGAGCTCCATGCGCAGACGCAAGCCCTGCACGACATCCAACGTGAATTGAAGGAGTCGCGCGATCGGTACATCAGCCTGTTCGAGCACGCGCCGACCGCCTACCTCCTGCTCGACGAGAAGGGCCGCATTTCCGAACTCAATCGCCCGGCGGCCGCCCTGTTCGGACAGGATCGCCGCAAATTACTCCATCGTCGTTTCAGCCGGTTTCTTCACCCCGATTCGACCGATACCTGGCATCTGTTTCTGCGCAACGAACTGCAGCATGTCGACAGGCAGACCTGTGAGCTGAAACTGCGACGCAGTGATGGCGACGGCTTCTGGGCGCGCCTGGTCGGCCACCGCCACCTGGAGGACGAGGGGAAGCGCGTGCTGCGGATCGCACTCGAAGACATCAGCGAACGCATGCTGCTGGAGCAGGCGCTGCAGGAGAAGGAGCGCTACCAGCGGGCGCTCCTCGACAACTTCCCGTTCATGGTGTGGTTCAAGGACACCGAAGGCCGCTTTCTCGCCGTCAACAGGGCGTTTGTCAATTCATTCGGCGGCGATCGAGCCGAAGATTTTGTCGGCAAGACCGATTTCGACCTCGTCCCGGCAGCCTTGGCCGAGGCCTATCGAGCCACTGACCGGGAGGTCCTCGCTTCACGCCGGCAGATCATGCTCGAGGAGGAGACCTACAACAAAGGCAAGTCCGCCTGGTCAGAGACCTACAAGGCGCCCGTGCTCGACCAGCATGGCAATCTGCTCGGCACCGTGGGTTTCGCGCGCGAGATCACCGCACGCAAGGAGGCCGAGGCCGCCCTGCTGCACATGAACGACGTGCTCGAAGAAGAGGTCGCCGAACGCACCGCCGAAGTGGATGCGAGCGCCCTGGCCCTATCCGAGTCGGAGCGGTTCTTCCGCGCAACGATCGATGCACTGCCTTCGATCCTGTGCGTGCTCGACGAGAACGCCAGCATCGTCACGGTCAACAAGGCGTGGCGGGAGTTCGCGGCGGCCAACGGTGGCGACCCCGGCGCGGTCAGCGAAGGTGCCAACTATCTCGCCGTGTGCGACGCCTCGGCACAGCGTGAGCGCGGAAGCGCCCTCGCGATGGCAAACGGCATTCGTGATGTCCTGGCCGGCCGACGGAAATCGCTTGTGCTGGAGTACGAGTGCAGCACGCCAACCCAGGTGCGCTGGTTTGAAGTCACGGTCTCGCGCTTTCCCGGCGAGGGCCCGGTACGCCTGGTCGTGGTGCATGACAACATCACCCGGCGCAGGGAACTGGCGACGGCACAGCTTGACGCGTCCCAGCGCCTGAAACGCCTCGCAGCCCACCTCGAATCCGTGCGCGAGGAACAAAGCACCCGGATCGCGCGCGAGGTGCACGACGAGCTCGGCGGCACGCTGACCATGCTCAAGCTCGGTCTGGTGACGACGATCGACAACCTGACGAGCGTCTCGCCGACGGCGACGCAGTTGCAGGGCATGGTCGAGCAGGTGGATGCGGCCCTGCAAACGGTCAAGCGCATCTCCACCCATCTGCGCCCCGCGATGCTCGACACCCTCGGCCTGCTCGCGACGATCCGGTGGCATGCCGAACAGTTCTCGCGCATGACCGGCATCGAGGTCGAACTGAAACTGCCCGACGATGTCCGCCTGTCGGCCGAAGCCAGTACCGCGGTGTTCCGCACCGTCCAGGAAGGCCTGACCAACGTTGCCAAGCACTCGGGGGCGAAGAAGGTGAGCATCACCATGACCAAGCGCAAGGGGGACCTGATCCTGCGGATGCAGGACAACGGCAAGGGACTGCCCAAGGACAGCCTGCGCAGGCAGGGGTCGTTCGGACTGATCGGCATGCTCGAACGTGCGCAGCACCTTGGCGGCGAGCTGGCACTCACCGGCACGCCAAAGACTGGAACCCAGTTGATGCTGCGCCTTCCGCTCGACGCGGGTGCGACGCCAGCGATTCAGGGGGAGGATTGAACATGGTCAGGGTTGTCATCGTCGACGACCACGCCGTGGTACGCAGCGGCCTGCGCCAGTTCTTCGTCGCAACCGACGATTTCGAGGTCGCGGCCGAGGCCGCAACCGGTGGCGAGTTAATCGCGCTGGTCGGCTCGGTCGAGGCGGATGTCGTCCTGCTCGACATCACCCTGCCCGACATGAACGGACTCGAGGTGCTCAAGCGCATCAAGCTGGTCCGCCCCGGGCTGCCGGTGCTGATCTTCAGCATGTTCGCCGAGGACGAGTTCGCGATGCCGGCGCTGCACGCGGGCGCGTCGGGCTACCTGAACAAGGACAGTCCGCCTGCGCAGATCCTGACCGCAATCCGCACCGTGGTAGGGGGCGGACGCTACATCAGCCCGACCCTGGCCGAGCGACTGATCGACGGCACGATCAACGGGGCGCGGCGCCTGCCGCACGAGACGCTGTCACCGCGCGAGATGTCGGTGATGCTGCTGCTGAGCAAGGGCGTTTCGCTTACCAGAATCGGCGAACAGCTGCATCTGAGCGTGAAGACGATCAGCACCTACCGCGCCCGCATCCTCGAAAAGCTGAACATGCAGTCCAACGCCGACATCACGCGCTACGCGCTGGAGCACAAGCTGGGGCCTGATTGAAAACGCACACGGCGCAAGCCTGAAGGCCCGCGCCGTGTGCGTGCGAGACGCTGTTACTTGCCGACCTCATGGCCGATGATGCCGCCCACCGCCGCACCACCCACTGTGCCGATCGCGCTACCACCGGTGAGCACTGCACCACCGACCGCGCCCACACCTGCGCCGACGGCCGTGTTCTTGTCCTGATTCGACATGCCCGCACACCCGGCGAGACCGAGCAGCATCGCGGCTGCGACCGTACCGACGGCCAATCTGTGCATTGTTCTCATGGCATTACTCCTTGATCTGATGAAGCGGGAAGTGATGCCGTCGCGGATTGCACGGGTCATGCACCTCACTTCGCCATAGGTTGTGGGGATCAGCAAGGATGCATCGCATCGCTGGAAAATCCCGCGCGCCTGTCGGCTCGGATGTATTCAGACTGAGGCCGGGCGTTGATTTCGTCTGTCTGCTGCCGCACATAGCGCCTGCGCGGCGACGCCGGCCGCCCGGCGCCGGCGCCGGAACTCACCACGGCCACTTCCAGTCGCGAATCTCGGGCATGTCCTCGCCATGGCGCTCGATGTATTCCTTGTGCTCGACCAGGCGGTCGCGCATCGCCTGCTTGATGTGCGGCGCGCGCGCGCGCATCTTCGGCACCCGGTCCATGACGTCGGACACGAGGTGGAAGCGGTCGAGGTCGTTGAGCACCACCATGTCGAAGGGCGTGGTGGTGGTGCCCTCCTCCTTGTAGCCACGCACATGCAGGTTGGCGTGGTTAGCGCGGCGATACGCCAGGCGGTGGATCAGCCAGGGGTAGCCGTGATAGGCGAAGAGGATCGGCCGATCGCGGGTGAACAAGGCATCGAAGTCCTTGTCGGACAGACCGTGCGGATGCTCCTCCTTCGGCTGCAGCGTCATCAGGTCGACGACGTTGATCACGCGCACGCGCAGGTCGGGCGTCAGTTCGCGCAGCAAGGCCACCGCGGCCAGGGTTTCGAGCGTGGGCACGTCGCCGCAGCAGGCCATGACGACGTCGGGCTCGCTGGCCTGATCGACGCCAGCCTCTCCGCCACCGCACTGCCAGTCGTTGCTCGCCCACTCCCAGATGCCGATGCCGGTGCTGCAGTGCTTGACCGCCGCGTCCATCGACAGCCACTGCGGCGCCGGCTGCTTGCCGGCGACGATGACGTTGATGTCGTTGCGGCTCTTGAGGCAATGGTCGGCCACCGCCAGCAGCGTGTTGGCGTCGGGCGGCAGATAGACGCGGATGATGTCCGCCTTCTTGTTCACCACGTGGTCGATGAAGCCCGGGTCCTGGTGCGAGAAGCCGTTGTGGTCCTGGCGCCACACGTGCGAGGTGAGCAGGTAGTTGAGCGAGGCGATCGGCCGCCGCCAAGGGATCTCCATGCTGGTGACCTTCAACCACTTGGCATGCTGGTTGAACATCGAGTCGATGATATGGATAAAGGCCTCGTAGCACGAGAAGAAGCCGTGGCGGCCGGTGAGCAGGTAGCCCTCGAGCCAGCCCTGGCACATGTGCTCGGACAGCACCTCCATGACGCGCCCGTCGGGGGCGAGATGGTCGTCACCGTCGAGGCGCTCGGCCATCCAGGCGCGGTCGGTGACCTCGAACAGCGCGCCCAGGCGGTTGGAGGCGGTCTCGTCGGGGCCGAACACGCGGAAGTTGTCCGGGTTGCGGACGATCACGTCGCGCAGGAAGGTACCGAGCACGCGCGTGGCTTCGGCGTCGTCCTGGCCAGGGCGCGCCACCGCCACCGCATAGTCGCGGTAATCGGGCAGGCGCAGCTCGCGCAGGCGCAAGCCGCCATTGGCATGCGGGTTGGCGCCCATGCGGCGCTCGCCCGCCGGCGCCAGCGCGGCAATCTCTGCGATGGGCGCGCCCGCCGCGTCGAACAGCTCCTCGGGGCGGTAGCTCTGCATCCACTCCTGCAACAGGCGCACGTGCTCGGGCTTGCGGGCCATGTCGGACAGCGGCACCTGGTGCGAGCGCCATGAGCCTTCGGTCTGCTTGCCATCCACCGACCGCGGCCCGGTCCAGCCCTTTGGGCTGCGCAGGATGATCATCGGCCAGCGCGGTCGCTCCAACGCCCGCCCACCCGCGCGCGCCTTGCGCTGGATGGCGCGGATCTCGGCCACCACGGTGTCGACCGCCGCCGCCATGTCCTGGTGCATCTGCGCGGGGTCGTCGCCCTCGACGAAATACGGCGTGTAGCCGTAGCCGAGGAAGAGCTGTTCCAGTTCTTCATGGCTGATGCGCGCCAGCACCGCCGGGTTGGCGATCTTGTAGCCGTTCAGGTGCAGGATCGGCAGCACCGCGCCGTCGGTGACCGGGTTGAGGAACTTGTTCGAGTGCCACGCCGCGGCCAGCGGCCCGGTCTCGGCCTCGCCGTCGCCGACCACGCAGCAGGCGATGAGGTCGGGGTTGTCGAACACGGCGCCGTAGGCATGCACCACCGCATAGCCGAGCTCGCCGCCTTCGTGGATGGAGCCCGGGGTTTCCGGGGCGACGTGACTGGGAATGCCGCCGGGGAAGGAGAACTGGCGGAACAGCCGGCGCATGCCCTCCTCGTCGCGCGACACATTCGGGTAGAACTCGCTGTAGCTGCCCTCGAGCCAGGTGCTTGCCACCAGCGCCGGCCCGCCGTGCCCGGGCCCGGCGAGGTAGATCATGTCCAGGTCGTCGCGGCGGATGACCCGGTTCATGTGCGCGTAGATGAAGTTGAGCCCGGGGGTCGTACCCCAGTGCCCGAGCAGGCGCGGCTTGATGTGCTCGAGGCGCAGGGGCTCTTTCAGCAAGGGGTTGTCGAGCAGGTAGATCTGCCCGACCGAGAGGTAGTTGGCCGCGCGCCACCAGGCGTCGATGTGGCTCAGTTCCACGGCAGAGAGCGGGAAAACGTTCTTGGACATCGGTGACCTCACACGAATGTTGCGTTCTCCTCCGGGTGTCAGCGACACCCGTCAGTCGATCAACTACTTCACTATAGGCCTGCACCCGCCCCATCATCGACAATGTGAAAGAAACGAAAAAAGCCTTGACTCTCAGCGGGATGAGGCCACACTGGGCTTGCGTGCTGCGGCGCAACATAAAAGCCGGAGACGGGAAAGTAGCCACCCATGCACTGTCCCGCACCAGGCTAATTTACGCAGACATTCCCACAAGGAAGACCCAATGCAAGCTACCACCACCGAACAGAAGCGCACCGCCCAGACCTACACCAATGCCGTTGGAGCGCTGGCCGAAGTTGGCTTTTCCAGCGTCGAGCGCCTGACCGAACTGAACCAGAACCTGGCCCGTGCTGCAATGCAGGAGTGCCTGGCGGCGTCGACCGATCTGCTCGCCGTCCGCGACGTGAATGCACTGCAGAACCTGCAGACCTCCACGACCACACCCGCTCTTGCGCAACTCACAGACTATCTGCGCAGCGTGCAGGAAATCGCCGCCGAGTCGCAGAAGCAGATGAGTGAGATCCTCAATGCCTACTTCGGAACGCTCGGCATGGGTTCGAACGCCGGCGCGAACATGCAGGCTGGATTCGACATGCTGTCCAAGATGACCCGCCAGACCCGGGACATGATGGACGCCAACATGAAGACCGCGGGCGAAGCAGGCGAAAAGCTGGGCCGCCAGACCAAGGACATCCTGGACACCAACCTCAAGACCGCGAGCGAAGCAGGCGAAAAGCTGGGCCGCCAGTCCAAGGACATCCTGGACACCAACGTCAAGGCAGCAGGTGAGGCAGGCGACAAGCTTGCCGCGGCCATGACGTCGAACCCGAAGAAGGCTGCGTAAGCCAGCCCTTCAGCACCCCGCAACACGAAGCCCCGCTGGTCGGGGCTTTTTCGCTAACTGTTTCGACATCATTTGGCCAGGTCGGCCTGTGCGAGAATCGCCGCCTGACTCCGCCTGAAACAAGGACTACCCATGACCACCCCCACACTGCGACGCAACGACCGCTCCGCCCCTGACGCTACCGACGCACAGATCCACCCGACGACCGCCGCCAGTAACGGCGACCCCATGCTGCTGTGGACGGCGCTTGCCAACCAGGCCACCGAGATGATGCTCGCCTCCGCCGAGGTCATCAGCCACCGCACCGGGCGCATGGCTGCCGCCGGCCCTGCGCCGAGCGCCGACGACATGGATGAATTCAGCCTGATGACGCAGGAAAAGTTCGAAGCCGCTGCCGAATCGTCCTCGTCGGTGACCGCACATTGGCTGCAATTGAACCAGCAGATGTGGACGCAGATGTTCACGCAGATGCAGACCGGCATGACGGCGATGATGTCGGCTGCCACAAGCATGAACCTGGCCGACTCGATGGCGCACCACGCGACGCTGTTCGCGGCGATGGCACCCAGCGCCGATACGCACGCGCAGTTCTCCAACGCCGCCGCCGACCTCACCCGCCGCGCGCTCGAGCCGCTGCACGCCCGCGCCACCGCCAACGCCGTGCGCCTCGGCCGGCACAAGGCTGCGGAAGGCGAAGCATCGTGAAAACGATGCCTCACCAGGCTCACGCCCGCGCGTGCCCGCGATGAGCGAGCCCGTCAGTCTCGATCGCACGCATCCGCCAAGCGGTGTGTCGGACCAGTTCGCGCGCGGCCTCACCCGGCTGCTGCGCTTCTTCGCCGATACCTTCTTCGCGAAACGCTACGGCCACCGCGCGATCGTCCTCGAAACGGTCGCCGCGGTCCCCGGCATGGTGGGCTCGACGCTGCAGCACCTGAAGGCGCTGCGCAACATGTCCGACGACGAAGGCTGGATCCGCGTGCTGCTGGACGAGGCCGAGAACGAGCGCATGCACCTGCTGACCTTCGTCGAGATTGCAAAGCCGACCCGCCTCGAGCGCTGGCTGATCATCCTTGCCCAAGGCATCTTCTACAACCTGTTCTTCATGCTGTATCTGGTCTCCGCGCGCACGGCGCATCGGGTCGTGGGCTATTTCGAAGAGGAAGCGGTGATCAGCTACTCGGAATACCTCGCCCAGGTCGAGGCCGGCCGCCACGAGAACGTGCCCGCGCCAAAGCGTGCGATCGAGTACTGGAACCTGTCGCCGGATGCCCGGCTGACGGACGTCATCATTGCAGTGCGCGCCGACGAAGCCGGCCACCGCGACGTCAATCACGCCTTCGCCGACCAGCTCGGCGCGCGCGCCTGAAGGTAGCCCTCGAGTTCAGCCACCGGCAGCGGACGGCTGAACAGATTGCCCTGGTAAGTGCGGCAGCCTTGCTGCGCCAGGAACACGCGCTGCTCCTCGCTCTCCACGCCCTCGGCGACCACATCCAGGCCCAGGTTTTCGGCGAGCACGACGATCATCCTGGCGATGGCCGCGTCGTTCGGGTCGATCAGGATGTCGCGCACGAAGCTGCGGTCGATCTTCAGTTGTTCCAGCGGCAGGCGCTTGAGGTAGGCGAGCGATGAATAGCCGGTGCCGAAGTCATCGAGCGCGAAGCCCACGCCCCGCGCCTTGAGCGCGTCCATCTTCGCGGCCACCTTGTCGACATCGATCACCAGCGAACTCTCGGTCAGCTCCAGTTCGAGACGGGCGGGATTCGCGCCCGAACGCGCGAGCACATCCAGCACCTCGGCCACAAAGTCCTCATGCCGGAACTCGCGCGCGCTGACGTTGACCGCAATCGACAGATGCGCGCGCTGCGGGTCCACTGCCCACGCCGCAAGTTGCGCGCAGGCGGTCTCGAGGACCCAGCGCCCGAGACGCAGGATGAGGCCGCTGTCCTCGGCCAGGGGGATGAACTCGGCCGGCAGGACCGTCCCGCGCTCGGGATGTAGCCAGCGCACCAGCGCCTCTGCACCGACCACCGTGCCGTCGGCGGCAATCTGCGGCTGGTAATGCAGCACGAACTGCTGCTGCTCCAGCGCTTCCCACAGCCCCGCCTCCACCTCCGCGCGCGCACGCACGTCGGCCTGCATCCTCGGATCGAAGAAGCACAGCGCGTTGCGCCCGGCGAGCTTGGCCTGGTACATCGCCATGTCGGCGCGCTTGAGCGGCTCGTCGACGCGCTCGCCGGGGTGGTCGCCGAACAGCGTCACCCCCACGCTGGCCGAGACGCGATGTTCCGAACTGCCGAGCTCGAAGCGCTTGTGCAGGGCCTGCAGGATCTTGTTGCCGATCGACTCTGCGTGGCGGATGGTCTCGTCGGGATCCCCGCTCAGGTCGTCCAGCATCACCACGAACTCGTCACCGCCGAGCCGGGCCACGGTGTCGTCCTTGCGCACGCAGTGCCCGAGGATGGCCGCCACCTGCTCGAGCAGGCGATCGCCTTCGTCATGACCCACGGTGTCGTTCACGGCCTTGAAGTTGTCGAGGTCAATGAACAGCAAGGCCCCCAGCCGCTTGTCACGGACGCAGGCCTCGAGCGCGAATTCGAGCCGCTCCATCAGCAGCCGACGGTTGGGGAGGCCCGTCAGGGGGTCGAAATAGGCGAGCTTCCTGACCTCCGCCTCGGACGACTTGCGCGCCGAGATGTCGCGCGCCGAATTGAACAGCACGGTCTTGCCATCCACCTTGAGCGCAAACGAGGAAACCTCCACCGGCAGCACGCTGCCATCCCTGCGCCGATAGGCCGACTCGAAGGTGAGGACCTCGCTCGACGCGAGCAGGCGAGCAAGCCCCGCCTGCAGTTCATGGTCCGGAAAAAGCGCATCCCACTTCGATACGTTCATGCCGATGAGGTCGGCGTGCGCATACCCGAGCATGCGGCAGAAGGCATCGCTGGCCTCGATCACGTTGCCGTCGCCGTCGATGATGTGAACGCCGTCGCTTGCGTTCTGCAGCAGGATGCGGCTGCGCTGGTTGGCGCGTTCATTGGCATTGACCAGACGCCACAGCAGCCAGCCCGCCAGCGCAGTGACCCCCAGGAACAGGCTCCACAGCACCACTGCCTTGCGCACGTCCTCATGCCACTGCGCGAGATAGTCCTCCTCGCCCCAGCCGAGCACGACGAAAGCCGGCATGCGCTCGAGCTTGCGGTAGGCGTTGAGGCGCGTCACCCCGTCCGCAGTGCGCGTGCTGTAAAAGGATTGCGCCTCAACCCCGGAGGCGACGATGTCGCTCAGCTCCGTTGACCCGCCGCGACTGCCGATCGCCCCGGCCGGCGTGTCGAGCGCGGGCCAGCGCGCGATCATCGCCTTGTCGATGTCGCGTATCAGCGCGATCCCGTGCGCCCCCAGCTTGAGCCCCGACAGCAGTTCCTGAAAGTACGCGACCGGCACCGACGCCGCGACAATGCCGGCAAAGCTGCCATCAGGCGCGTTGTAGCGGCGCGAGAACAACATGATCCAGGTGCCCGCAACACGTCCAAAGAGCAGCTTGCTCGCCCGTGTGCGACCATCGTCCCGGGCACGGTGCTCGATGAAGAAATCGCGGTCGGCAACGTTCACCTGTGTTTCCGGCGTCACGCCGTGACCGAGCACCACCGCCCCCGAAGCGTCCGTGACCCGGATCTCGGCCGGCTGCGCCAGCCAGCCTTGATGGGCGGCAATCAGGCCGTTGATCGCGCCGCGGTCAAGCGCCTGCCCCTGGCGCAACTCGCGCTCGAGCTGGCTCTGCACCTCGTGCAGCAGCAACTCGATCTCGCGCACCGACGCACTGACGCTCTGGTCCAGCAGCAGCGCCATGTTCTCGACGGTGCTGCGCACCTCCTCCTCCTTGCGCTCCCTGGCTGCGGACAGCCCATACGCGAGCAGGCCGGCCACGAAGACATTGAGCGCCAGCACGGTGGCAATCAGGGCCAGGACAACCGTCTTCTTGTTGTGATTCATGGGTCCGCCGCGCGAGGGTGAGGGGCGATGACGGCCAATTTGTCGCCGATCGTGGGTGGATGTTAGCTGGGCCAAGCCCGCGCATTCCAGCTTTACGACACGTCCGCCGGCCGCTTGAGCCTTGTGCAGGCAATTCCGGCAAGGCGACACGCCCGACTGCAGCCACCGGCAGGCTACCGCTATAATCCGCGGTTTCCCAGATTGAGCCGGAGCCCGCACATGGAAGCCGAACGCCAGAACGCCCTTGCCGAAAAACTCGCCGACCTCGCCGCCCGCGGTCGCGAACTACGGAGGTATCTTTGACTACGATGAGAAAGCATCGAAGCTCGAAGAAGTAAACCGCGCCCTGGAAGACCCGGCGGTCTGGAACAACGCCGAGCGCGCACAGGAGCTCGGCAAGGAGAAGCGCCAGCTCGAAGACGTGGTACTGACGCTGCAGAAGATCGACGCCCAGTCGCGCGACCTCAAGGACCTCTACGAGCTCGCCGAGGCCGAGGACGACGACGACACCTTCGAGGCGGTCGAAGCCGACCTCGTCGAGCTGCAGGGCGCGATCGAGAACCTCGAGTTCCGCCGCATGTTCAGCAACCCGATGGACCCGAACAACTGCTTCATCGAGATCCAGGCCGGCGCCGGCGGCACCGAGGCCCAGGACTGGGCAGGCATGCTCGAGCGCATGTACCTGCGCTACGGCGAGAAGAAAGGCTTCACCGTCGAGCTGCTGGAAGAGACCGAGGGCGAAGTCGCCGGCATCAAGAACTGCACGATCAAGTTTTCCGGCGAGTACGCCTACGGCTTCCTGCGCACCGAGACCGGCATCCACCGCCTGGTGCGCAAGTCGCCGTTCGACTCCAACGCCCGCCGCCACACCAGCTTCACCTCGGTGTTCGTGTTTCCGGAGGTCGACGACTCGATCCAGATCGAGATCAATCCCGCCGACCTGCGCGTCGACACCTACCGCGCGTCCGGTGCCGGCGGCCAGCACATCAACAAGACCGACTCCGCGGTGCGCATCACCCACGAACCGACCGGCATCGTCGTGCAGTGCCAGAACGACCGCTCGCAGCACAAGAACAGGGCCGAGGCCATGTCGATGCTGAAGGCGCGCCTGTACGAGGCCGAGCTGCGCAAGCGCCAGTCCGAGCAGCAAAAGCTCGAGGACTCCAAGAGCGACATCGGCTGGGGCCACCAGATCCGCAGCTACGTGCTCGACCAGTCGCGCATCAAGGACCTGCGCACCAACTACGAGGTCGGCAACACCCAGGGCGTGCTCGACGGCGACCTGGACGACTTCATCGCGGCGAGCCTGAAGCAGGGCGTCTGAGGTTTGACCGAGCCCTTCCGGTCCGACTTCCTCGCCCCCGGCGTGGACGCCGACGAAGTGCCCGAACTGGCGGCGCTGGCGTCGGCGCGTCCGCTGCTCGACGCCTTCATCACGCTGTTTCGCGGCACCGAGGCGGAGGTGCTGATGCGCCTCTTGGTGCTGCGCGAGATCGGCCGCCAGGCCGACGTGCCGCGCTGGTCGCCCGAGGCGCTGCGCGCTCGCTTCACCTATCTCGAGCCGGTCAAGCTCGAGACGGTGTTGAAGCGCCTGCGCGACAACGCGCTGCTGACGATCGGCGAGGACGGCCACTACGCGCTGTCCGACATCGGCCGCAACGCGGTGGCGGCGATCGCGATGCTGCTGCGCTTTGGCGAGGACGAGGATGCCGAACTCGGCTTCCTTACCGCCCAGTTGGCCGGCCTGCAGGCGGTGGGCAGCCTCACGCCCGAAGCGCTCGGCCACCTGCTGTCCAAGCTCAACGACCTCACCTGGCACTTCGAGGAGGCGATCGCCTCCGGCTCCGAGTTCCGCATCCTCGACGCCCGCCGCCGGCTGTCGGCCAACGGGCGCTGGCTGGAGCGCGGCACCGACATCCTCAACAATCTGCTCGCCGACCCCGAGGTCGACTTCGACATCGCCCGCATCGCGCAGCGCATCGGCCTGGCGCAGTCGCGCCTGGCGCGGGTAGACGCCGCCTTCCAGCGTGCGCTGAACAAGATCGAATCGCAGCGCGTGACGCTGGGCGCCTCCGGCATCTCGTCCTCGGACGTCGCCGCCTGGCTGCGCAGCCTGGATGCGAACGCGCTCGCCGGCCTGGTGCTGGACGCCTACGCCGCGGTGCCCGAATTGCCACTGCTCGCCGGCGGCCACGAACTGCTCGACCGCGCCGAGGCCCTGCTCGAAGGCAGCAGCGCCGCCGGCGACGCCGACGCCGGCCTGCCGCCGCCCGACCTTGCCGGCACCGAGGTCGCCCTGCAGGCCGAAGACCTGCGCCTGCTCGAACACTTCACCCACCGCCTCGAAGCCCTGCCTGCGCCGCAGCCGCTGCATCACATCGTCGCCGGCGGCGGCTTTGCGCCCGCCAGCTACCGCCTGTCGCTGCTCGCCCTGCTCGCGGACGGCGCTGGTTCTGGTACGGAGGCTGGCCCCGAGGCGGGCCCGGTCGGCAGCTTCATGCGCCTGCCGGTGGAGGTCGAATTCGGCGACATGCTGACCGCGGTCGGCGAGGACGAGATTGCCGCGATGACGCTCGGCGAAGTCCGTCCGCGCACGCTCGAACCCGTCTCCGCCCCTTCCGCACCGACCGCAGACCTCGCGCTGACCGCGGCCACCGCCGCGCCCCGCCCCCCGGTGGCCTGAAACCGCCACGAGCCAGGATCTCCGCGCCCGCCATGGAACACGAACTCAAGACCCTCACCGCCCGCCTGCTCGCCCAGCGCTGGCTGCCGCGCAACGACAAGCTGGTGCGGCGCGCGCTGGTCGACGAGACCTTCCGCTTCGAGCTCGACCGCCGGCTCGCCGACGTCGGCCTGCGCCTGCTCGACAACCCCTATGCCGCGCACGTCGGCGTCGCGCTCGAGCCCGAACTTGCCGAGCCGGTGTTCGGCGCCGGCCGCGAATACGCCGCCAGCAACCTCGGCCTCACCCGCGACGAGATCGCCCTGCTGGTGATCATCTGGGCGCTGATCGTGCTGCCCAAGCGCGAGCGCCAGGTCACCCGCCGCGAGCTCGTCGACGACGGCCAGACCGACCTCTTCGGCGGCGCCGACAAGCCGGTGGCGCATGGCGAGACGGTCTCGGGCGCGCTCACCGAGGCCTCGCTGATCGCCGACTTCGGCCCGCGCCTGGGCGGTCGCACCAAAGTGCGCAACTTCATGCTCGGCAAGCTCGCCCGCCTCGGCTTCATCGAGCGCCGCAACGGCCTGATCAACGAAGGCCCGCTGCTCGACCTCGCGCTCGACTACCGCGTCATGGCCGACCGCATCATCCACGGCACGCTCGGCGAGGTGCTCGCCGCTGCCGGCCAGGCGCTGCCCGAATCCAACGCTTTTGCTCACGCCGACATCCTCGCCGAGGCGCTGCCCGACGACGACACGGTGGAAGAGAACTGATCGACATGCCCCTGCCCATCATCAACCCCGCGCGCTACGAAGACCAGCTCGCCACCAAGCTCGCGCGCTACCGCGCCGACTTCGCCGAGTTCAGCCTGCCCGAGCCGCGGGTCTTCCGCTCCGCGCCGCTGCACTACCGCCTGCGCGCCGAGTTCCGCCTGTGGCACCACGACGGCCGCATCGACTACGCGATGTTCGACAGCGCCGACCCGAAGCAGCCGATCCTGGTCGACAACTTCCCGCCCGCCGCCGAACCCGTCGCCGCCCTGATGCCGCGCCTGCGCGACGCCCTCCAGTCCAGCGAAGCCTTGCGCCGCAAGATCTTCCAGGTCGACTTCCTCGCCACGCTGAGCGGCGAATGCCTGGTCAGCCTCATCTACCACCGCCCGCTCGACGAGGCCTGGGAGGCCGCGGCACGCACGCTCGCGGCCGACCTGAACATCCAGCTCATCGGCCGCAGCCGCAAGCAGAAGATCGTGCTCGGGCGCGATTGGGTGCAGGAGGTGCTGGACGTCGACGGCCTGACTCTGCGCTTCCAGCAGTTCGAGGGCAGCTTCACCCAGCCCAACGGCGAGGTGAACCAGCACATGCTGGGCTGGGCGCGCGCGCAGGCAAAGGGCCTGGGCGCGCACCCGGAAGGCCCGGGCGATCTGCTCGAGCTCTACTGCGGTAACGGCAACTTCACCGTCGCGCTGGCGCCGCTGTTCGGGCGCGTGCTCGCCACCGAGATGAGCAAGACCTCGGTGAATGCCGCACACACCAACCTCGCCGACAACAATGTGGCCAACGTGACCCTGGTGCGCATGGCGAGCCAGGAGATCAGCGACGCGCTCGCCGGCGGGCGCGAATATCGGCGCATGGCGGGCGTGGACCTGGCCAGCTACCGCTTCAGCACGCTGTTTGTCGACCCGCCGCGCGCCGGCCTCGACGAGGGCACGATCGCGCTCGCGAAGGGCTTCGACAACATCCTCTACATCTCCTGCAACCCCGAGACGCTGCGCGCCAACGTCGCCGCGCTGTCGGCCACGCACCGCATCGCGGCCGCCGCGGCCTTCGACCAGTTCCCCTACACCCACCACCTCGAGTGCGGGCTGCTGCTACAGAAGCGATGACGATGAAAACCTCCCGTGGGAGCGGGCTTGCCCGCGAATACAGTAGCGCCCACTGCAACCGGAGGTCGCCCTCGGGCGCCACCCGTCGAGACTGATACCCCATGTTCCACATCAAGACCCTCGAGCTCGTCCACTGGGATTTCTGGCGCCGCTTCTCGCTGCCGCTGGACGCGCAGATCATCACCATCGTCGGCCCCAACGGCTCGGGCAAGACCACGCTGCTCGACGCGCTGCGCACGCTGTTCGCGCTGCGCTGCTCGGGCAAGCGCGACTTCCGCCGCTACGTACGCCGCGCCGACCGCAGCTTCGCGTGGATCCGCGCGGTGGTCGCCAACCTGCCCGGGCACAGCGGCAAGCGCCCGTTCTTTCCGTGCCTGGCCGACGAGGTCACGCTCGCCTGCCGCATCCGCAAAGCGGGCGGCGACTGGATCCGCGACTACACCATCGTGGACGGCAACCTGCCGATCGAGGCGCTGGAGGCCACCAACGACTGGATCGGTCTGCGCGACTACCAGCACCGCCTGGCCTGGGGCGGGCTGACGCCGGCGATCACCAAGGTGCTGGCGCTCGAACAGGGCGACACCGACAAGCTGTGCGAATACTCGCCCAAGGCCCTGCTCGAGCTCGTGTTCGACGTCTTCGGCGACAAGGAGGTGCTGGACAACTACCAGGCCGCGCGCGAGGAACAGAAGAGCGCCGAGCGCGAGCTTGACGAGCTCGGCATCGACCTCGACCGCCTGAAGACCCAGGCCGAGGAGAAGAAGGCCGAGGCCAACCGCTATCTGGAGTGGAAGCAGCTCAGCGACGAGGTGCAGGCGCTCGAGGCCGACATCGTGCCGCGCCTGGAGCTCGCCGAACTCGAACGCGAGATCGCCAGCGAACGCGAGGCCTTGTCGCGCATAGGCCGCGAACGCAGCGAGAAGCTCACCGACCAGCGCCAGTCGCGCCAGCGCCTGGACGCGGTGCGCGCCGAGCAGCAGGCCGCCCAGGCCGAACGCCGGCGCCTGAAGGCGTCCGACGCCGCCACCGAGCAGCGCTACCTCGCCGCCCACGACCACGTGCGCGATCTGGAAAAGCTTCTCGATGAGCGCAAGCTGCTGCGCGCCCAGCTCGCCAGCGAACACGGCGCCGACGCGATCGCGCTCGAAGGGGAGCACGAGGAGGCCGACGCGGCGTTGGCCACGCTGCGCCACAAGGAACGCGAGCTCGTCGCCGCCTTCGAGGAGAAAACCGCCACCTTGCGCGCCGAGCGCAACCGCGCGGGCCCGCCGGGCGACACCGAGGTGGCGCGTTTCCGCGTCAAGCTCACAGCCGAGGGCATCGCCCACAACAGCCTCGCCGAGGTCGTCGAGGTCACCGACCCCGCCTGGCAGGCTGCGCTCGAGGCCATCCTGCGCCCCTACCGCCACCTGCTCCTGCTCGAACGCGAATCCGACCGCCACGCCGCCTGGGCGCTCGGCGAGCGTGAGCGCTTCCGCCACTTCATCGTCCCCGAGCGCGAGACCGCGCCGCCGCCGCGGCCGATGAGCCTGGCCGAGGTGGTCGAGTTCAGCGCCCCGGTGCCGCGCTGGCTCACCGACCTGCTCAACCGCATCCGCCGCGTCGAGGACGCCGAGGCCGCGCGCGCGCTGCCGCGCGAGCAGGAATGGATCACCCGCGACGGCTACCACCGCGAACGCCGCGGCGCACGCCACCTCGGCCGGCCGCAGGCGTTCCACTTCGGCGAACTCGCGCGCCAGTCGCGCATCGTCGCGCTGCAGGACGAGATCGTCGGGCTCGACAAGCAACTCCAGGCCCTGCGCCCGAAGCTCGAAGCCGCTGCCATGCGCCTGAGCGCGATCCGCCAGCGCCTGCTCGGCCTGCAGTCGGCGCAACTGCTCGCCGCCAAGGCCGAGATCTACACCAGCGCCGAGGCCGAGCTGCCCTCCGCACGCAAGGCGCTCACCGAGGCGATCGGCGAGCGCAGCGAGACGCACGGTGAACTCGACCGCCTCGGCGAACAGCTCAACGGCATCCAGATCGAGCTCGACCGCCGCAACCGCGAGCTCAAGGCGATCGAACTGCGCCTCGCCGACATCGGGCGCGAGCATGGCCCGCGCCGCCACGGCCAGGCCGAGCGCATCCTCAAGCTGCGCCGCCGCCGGCGCGCCATGGCGGCGCACTGGCCGGACGCCAATGACCTTGCCCTGCTCGCCGACAGGTACGGCGACGCCCGCGGCGCCCGCCTGCAGCTCGAGCGCCTGCGTCGCCATCTGTTCGAGGGCGACTGGATCACCGACCCCGCCGTGCTCGTGGTGCGCGACCGCCTTGCCGCCGACGTAGGCCTGCGTGAGCGGGACTACCAGAACCGTCAGGCTTACTGCGCCACCGCGCGGCGCCACAGCGACAACGCGCGCGCCGCCTACATCGCCAAGCTGCGCGCGACCGTGCGCCAGTACGCGAAGAACCTGAAGGCGCTCGGTGAGCTCGCCAGCCTCAGCGTGGACTGCCCGACGCCCCACCTGGAAAACGACGACCTCTCGCTTGCCCACGCCGGGCTGGAGGTACGCTTCGACTTCGACCGCAAGGGCGCGGTGGGGCTGAACGACGGCGAGGCCTCCGGCGGCCAGCAGGTGATGAAGTCGCTGATCCTCTTGATCGGCCTGCTGATGGACGAGTCGCGCCCCGGCGGCTTCGTCTTCATCGACGAGCCCTTCGCGCATCTGGACGTCGCCAACATCGACCGCGTCGGCACCTTCCTGCGCGCCACCCGCGCCCAGTACCTGATCACCACCCCGGTCACCCACAACGCCAACGTGTTCGCGCCGGCGCAGCTCACGCTGGTCACGCGCAAGAAGCAGCCCAGCGCCGACTGGGCGCCGCCGATCGGCGTGCTCCAGCGCGCGGTGGATTGAACCCGAGCCCCCCGCCCATGGATCACGGGGGGCGTTCGCGTAAGATGAAGCACCGACTTCGGATGGCCCTGGTTCTTGCGACGGAATTCACGCAAGACTTTGGAAGATCCGAGTTGGCCCGTACTCGCCGACAGAGCCATCCCAATCATGCGCAATGTGAATGTTGCCGCAGTTGCCGTTTCGCTCGTGCTCCTGGCCGGCCCTGCTTCGGCCCAGTTTGTGCCCGGCGCCGAGTTCCACAATCAGCCGGCACTGACAGCGATCAATATCCTCCCGGCATACAAGCTGGGATTGAGTGGCGCAGGCATGAGGATCGGGGTGGCAGACTCGGGAATCAACCCGGATCATGTGGAATTTCGTGGTGCCATTCTGGCTGGCCTTGACGCGATCAGCGGGCTTTCCGGAACCCGTGAGTTTTCATCTTTTCTGCTCGATCACGTCAATCATGGCACCGCTGTCGCGAGCGTCGCCGCAGCGCGTCTCGATGGTGATCCACGTCCCAACAACATCCAGGGCGTCGCCTACAACGCGGGCTTGGTGATCGGTGCGATGAATTTCGTCTACAACGACACTGCCCTGGATACTGCCCTGACCGACCGCTATGCGGCAACGGCGCTCGACTTTGTCAGCCGCCAGGGCGTTCGTGTGATCAACAGCAGCTGGGTTTGGGGCGAGGCTCCGATTGACCCGCGGGTTGACGACTCGCTGGCTGACTATCACGACTTCCTTGAAAACGCGCCCTTGACCAACGCGGCCATCAAGACGGCCCTCGAGCGCGGCAGCGTGGTCGTTTTTGCCACGGGCAATGATGGATCCATAAACCCCCTTTCCCCTTCGACCCTGCCTACGTTCGATGCCGAGGTCGCTCGAGTCGGTGCACTGATAAGCGTCACCGCCAGCTCGATCGACGGCCAGTCACTGGCCTCTTACGCCAATCGCTGCGGTATCAGTCGGGCATATTGCATCACGGCACCCGGCGGTGGGGGTGAAGACGGCCCGGCGGCCTCGCAATCCCTGCTCGGCGCCGATGCTTGGGATGGGGCCAATGACGCCTATTTTCATGCCGCTGGCACCTCCTTGGCCGTCCCGATCGTCTCAGGTGCGGTGGCCATCGTGGCCGAGCAGTTTCCCTGGATGAGCAATACCAATCTGGCGACGACCATCCTGAGCACCGGCACTCGGGCATCGGCACCCGACGTCGAATGGGGCCGCGGCCTCCTCGATGTGGGAAAGGCGATTCGGGGTCCGGCGCTTTTCGAGACCGAGTTCGAGGCCAGGGTCTCGGGTGGATACACCTCGGTGTTCAGCAACGACATCGGCTATCGGCCCGGTTTCGACGGCGGTCTGGTGAAGCTGGGCGAAGGCACCCTCGCCCTGACCGGGAGCAACACTTACACCGGCCAGACGCGGGTCGACGCCGGCACGCTTGTCGTCAACGGTAATTTGAGCAGCCCTGTCACCGTAGCGAGCGACGGCACCCTGCGCGGCGTCGGCAAGCTGTCCGCAGTGCTCACCGTCAATGGCACGCTGGCGCCCGGCGACTTGCGTGGCACGCTCGAGGTGGGCAACACCGTCACGATGGGCCCGGGCAGCACATTTCAGGTCAGCATCGATGGCACGACCGCGGACCCTGGCCTCGCCACCCATTCGCGCCTGTTGGTAAGCGGGGTCGGGAGCCAGTTCATCGCCAATGGCGTGATACAGCCGGTATTGCATGGCGGTGAAGCGATCGCGTCCAGCCACACGACGCCAGCGCTGGGTGACACCTTCCGTGTGGTCAGCGCCGAAGGTGGCATTGCCGGGCGGTTTGCGTTGCTCGAGCAACCGAGCGGCTTGACGAGCGGCACTCAACTTGTTGCTTTCTACGACGTGTTCTCCAGCCGCAGTATCGACTTGCGGGCTGCGCCCAGCGCCTATGCCGCCTACCTCGGGGGGAGCAACGCCAACACGCGCTCAACGGCCGGTGCGCTTGATGAAATTCTTCGCCTTGAGCTGGCAGACGGGGCAAGCACCGCACAAACGCAGCTGCTTTATGTGACGGCGGGCAAGTCCGCTTCAGCGCTGCCCGGATTTGCCCGCAGCCTTTCCGGTGAAATCCACGGCGCGGTGGCCGCCGCGACACCGCAGGCCAGCCAGAGGCTGGAGCGGGTCCTTGCCCAGCGTCTGGGCTTCAGGTCACCCACAGAGGCCGCGGGAGAGCCTGCGCTGTGGCTCGATGTCGGTTCGACTCACCGCCGCCGCAAGGCCGACAGCATGGCCTCGGGCTTCACCGGTGAGCTCACCCAGTTGACCCTCGGCGCCGAGCTGCTCGCCGCTGGCAGCACCCGTTTCGGCGTTGGCCTTTCCCATGCCGACACCGACATTTCCGCGCATATCGGCCGCGCCTCGCTGTCCGAAACGATCGGCTTTGCCTATCTCCAGCACGCGTTCGCTGACCTGCTCTTTGAGGGCATGGCCGGTTATGGGTCTGGAAGCACCGACACCTCGCGTCCCGACCCGACTGCATTGACCCTTCGATTCGAGAGTGGAACGACAACGGCAAATACCTTGCTCAACGCCCGTGTGAGTAAACCCTTGGTGATATCCGGTCGGAGCGTGGCGCCATTTGCCAGTGTGAGCTGGCAACAGACCAGAAGAAGTGCCTACCATGAAGGCGATGCGGTGGCTGCACTTGGGGTGGCAGGTGGGTCGGACACGGGCGTTCGCACGCTTGCAGGGTTTGCGCTCAGTTCGCTCGTGCACGATCCCTTGTCGAGCCGCGCGACTCATCGTCTCAGCCTGGGTCTGGGCCATGACGCGGGGGGACTGACTCGACCCAAGGTCTCCGCTGCGCTCGCCGGCATCGGGTCGACGATCACTGCACCGAAAACGGGCCGCGCTTTCATGCAGGCCGACGTGTCCGGCACGGTACGTTTCGATTCGCGCGCCTATGGCTATCTTGGGCTCAATGCTGAAGTGCGTGAGGGGCTGCAAGACGTCGGCATCAATGCCGGCGTCGTCGTCGTTTTCTAGTTGATTCAGTCGGGATCAGAATCGGTAACCGAGCTCCAGCGCGTCGATGGTCGCGCCAGGCGTGACCGACAATGACGCTACAGCACCGCTGGGCAGAGACTCCCGAGCGTCGGCGAGGCCCTGTGGGTTTGCCCAGTCATTCAACTTGCTGGCGACAGCCGAAAGATGCCACCTTCACCGTCAGCTGTCGAAGCGTAACCAGACGCCCTGCTGACCGTCCTGCTCGAACGGCACCGCCCGCCCGGCCATGTGGCGCAGCAGCCAGCCCGACATGCGGGCGACGGCAGCCGGGTCATCGAGCATCTCTTCCGGGCTGGGTGGACGGTCGGGGAAAGCCATCGCCGGGCCGTCGTAGAGCAGGCGAAGATCGAGGTGCACATCATCCGTACGCGCCACCAGTTTGATTGGCCCGCTGGCCAGCGTGTACAGCACATCCAGCAGTTCATGCAGCGCCGTGCCGGCCCGCACGGCGGTCTCGCGGTGCAGGCCCCACTGCTCGCCAAGGTCGTCGACCAATTCGCGTGCCTTCTCGCCATAGGGCACGTCTGGCGCCAGGGTGGTGGTAAACGTTTGCGCGATGCCGACCCGCATCAACGAATTGAGCACCATTGCACACAGGGCAGATACCGCCAGCGGCGACTCGAAAATAAACGCCAGCGGGCCCGACAAGCCATGAAACACCTCCGGCAAGGCCAGTACCGCGAGCCCCGCGGTGACCGACAGGCCAATCACCAGCAGGCGGCGTTGCGAGAGCATGCGCGACAACGCCAGATCGGCCCCCATGACGATGAAATAAGACGCGACATAGGCCAGAATGCCGCCCAGCACCGGGTCGGGCATGGCCAGCACCAGTGCGATCAGTTTCGGGAAGAACGCCGATGCGATGAGTATCGCCCCGGCGACCAGGGCCACGATGCGTGCCGTGACCCCGGTGGAAAACGCGAGCCCGATGTTCGATGACGACAGGCAGGTCGCCGTACCGCCGAGCAAGCCGGCGACGATATTGGTCAGGCCGATGCTTTGTATGCCCCGGGAAACCTGGGTCAGATTCGGTCGTTGCCATTCGGCATCATCGAGGCGGTCGGTGCTGATGAGTACCCCCATTCCGTCGACCGAATCAACCAGCGCAAGCAACAGAACCACCGGCAACAGCGCCAGCAGCACGGTGGAAAACAGCGTCGGCAGCGACTCGAACGGCGGCAAGCGCAGGGGTGGCAACGCCAGCAAGGGCGCGGCAGCAATCGAGTCGCCCACCTGGCTGGCCGTGAATCCCGTCAGCGCTGCGGCCAGCAAGCCGACACCGCACCCGATCACCATGGCAAAAAAACGGGCCGAGCCCCTGAGCCACACGGCGGCCACGACGATGGTCGCAAGCGTGATGCCGCCGATCAAGGCCGCTTCCGGCACGAAGCGAGCCGCTGCCCTCACCTCACCCTCCAGGCTGCCGACCCCCAGCATGCGCTGCAGGGCGCCAGGAATCAGCGATACGCCCAGCATCAGCACGACCACGCCACACACCTCGGCCGGGAAGAAAGCCCTCACGCTGCGAATGAAGCGTCCAATCGGCACTTGCACCAGCCCCACCGTCAGCGCCAGCAAGGCAATCGCCCACAGACCGCCGTTCGTCCCTGCCTGAATGGCAACCGGCACGAACACCGGCCCGGCAATCGGAATCACCAGCAACCCGCTGCCCAGACGCCAGCGGCTCGCCTGCAGCAAGGCGCCAATGCCGCAGGCCAGCAGCGTCCCCGTCACCAGCGCCTGTTGCTCATCGGGTGCCAGACCCGCACCCTTGCCGATCAATACCGCATAGATCAGCAAGACCACCGACAGCGCCGCATGCTGCAAGCCAAGAGTCGCCAGTGCCGTGGCGGGCGGCCGCTCGCCATTGGCGTAGATCAGGCTTCTGGGGCGCTTGGGGGTTTTGGTGGGTTGGATATGGTCAGCCATTGCGACTCAGTGTCGCGCCATACGGCGCAGGTAATTGCCGGGACCGTTGAAAAGCGGTGACGCTCACCTCAGGCGTACTGAAGCGGCTTGATGACGATACTGACCTCGGCATTGGGTAGGGCCGCCTCCACACTCGCGCGCAGGGATTCGATCGTGGCTTCGGCCTCGCCGACGGTCTTGGCGGGATCGAAACCCAGGGCGATCTCGATGAAGAGTCGGTTGCCCGCCCGCCTCGAGCGCACGCCGTGAAGCGCCTCATAGCCATCGAAGTGTTCGGCGAGTTGCCGCATGATCACGATCTGAACGTCCTCGCCAAGCGTGCGGTCGAGAAGGTCGTGAAACGACTCACGCAGCGTGGGAACGTAGGAGCCTATCGCGACGATCGCGTAAGCGAGCCCGCAAGCCGGGTCGAGGTACAGGGCCCAGGATTCCCCGCGAAACACGATGGTGAGTCCGAGCGTGATCAAGATGCCCACTGCGACGATGACGTCGACCCGCCGGTGTCGCCATTCCATGTCGATCAATGGCGCAGGTGACTCGTCGGCGATGCGTTTGTAGTAGATCCAGAGGTAGCCGTTGACAGCGATGACGACGATCTGAATGAGCATGCCGACCGCGGTGAATGTTTCATCCAGTGGGACCGGTTCGATAAGGTGATAAATCGAATAGGCGGCCACCGCCACCAGGGACACGATGTAGCACACCGCGCCGAACAGGCTGCCGACGAGTTCGAGTTTTCCTGCACCGTAGTCGAACTCCTGGGTCTGGCCCAGGCGGATCTTCCGGAGAATACGTAGCGCAACACCATGAGCGGCAAAATTCTGAAAATAGTCCGTCACGTCGGAGAGCAGAAGCATCGACCCGGAAAAGAGCGCGATCAGGGTGTACGGCACAAACGTGACGATTTCGATCACGACGCTGACCCACAGGGCGCGCGCCTGCCGGGCGGCCTTTTCCTGCTCGCTTTGTCTGGCTGCAACGGGCGAATCGCTTGCCTCAGCGTCAGGTCGCATCGTGCACTCGCCTCGATCCCATTTTCATCGACAACATCGGCTCACCTCTTGCGCCAGCTGGTTCGGCCATCAGCGGCTTCTCGAAATCCGTCTCATCCAACCCGGAAATTCCTGAACTGCCACGGATCATCGGCATCGATATCCTGCGAGAAGAAATCGGCGCGCGCCGTGAGCGGCGTCCAGTCCGAGAAGACCCCGACAATTTCGCCCAGATAGGGGCGGCAGCGGGCAAGCAGCTCGTCGAAGGGCAAGGCCTCGGGATCAAGGACGCCACGGGCCGGGTTCTCGATGGCCCAGGTCACACCGGCCATGATGCCGGCCGTCACCTGCAGCACCGTGGCGGAGTTCCACGGCGCCAGTTGGCGCGCCTCGGGGGTGGACAAGCGCGAACCGAGCCAATACGCGCCCTTGGGATGGCCCATCAGCAACACGCCGAGCTCGTCAACGCCGCTTTCGATCTCGTCGCGCAGAATGCGCTTCTCGGGCTGCATCTGCCAGTCGCGGCCGGCCAGCTCGTGGATCGACATCACCGCATCGTCGCAGGGATGGTAAGCGTAATGCACGGTGGGTCGGTAGGCCGGCGCCGCGCCACTGCCGACGGTGAAGTAATCAGCCAGCGAAATCGCTTCGCCATGGGTGATGAGAAAACCATGCAATGGTCCGGCCAGTGGTGTCCAGCTGCGCACGCGCGTGGCGGCGCCCGGGCGTTCAAGGTAGATCGCCGCTTCGCAGCCATAACCATGGCGCCGGCCGTCGGGCGGCAGCTGTCTTTCATGGCTGCCCCAGCCCAGTTCGGCAGGCTGGCAGCCTTCGCCGACGAAACCGTCAACCGACCAGGTATTGACGAATTCACCGGGTCGCTTACGTGGTTCGGCGGTCTGCCAATCACGTTCAGCAATGTGAATGGTCCGGATCGACAGGCGCCGCGCCAGTCGCGCCCATTCGTCACGACTGCGCGGCGTGGCGCCGGGTGTATCGCGGTCCGTGCTGACCGGTATGTTGCAGGCCTGAGCGATATCCAGCAGCGCCTGCTTGACGAAGTGCGATACCCAGCCGGGATTGGCGCCGTGCGTCAGCACCGCCGTCGGGGCGCCGGGCTGGTGGAGCGCCTTTGCCTGTTCGCGCAGGGCGTAGTTGGAGCGTGCGGAGGGTGACAGCGCGACATCGGTATACCCGCCAGCCCAGGGTTCGATGCAGGCATCCAGATAAAGCGCGCCACGTTCGCGGCACAGTTCGATGAGGGCGACACTGGCGACGTTGACTGCCAGATTGAGCAGAAAGTCACCGGGGGAAAGCAGCGGGGCCAGCACGACCCGGTAGTTCGCTGGTGTGAGTGCTTGGACGATGACCCGCAAACCGTAAGCCTGGGCCAACTCGGCACCGTCGTTATCTGCACTGATGATCTTCACCTGGTCTGCGCGCAGCGTCAGATGACGGAACAGCAGAGGCACTACACCCTGGGCAATCGCACCAAAGCCAATGATGACCATGCGATGTGAAAACGGGGTGGGCGCAAGAGCAGATGATGGCGTAGGCATTGATTGTGTGAAGACAGGAACACCAGATTAATTTTTATCGACGACGATCGGATAATCCTGATTTCCGGCTGTAATCGTATATTTTTTCAGGAAATGACAAGGGTTGTATGACATCTTGTATCGACGCCATGAGGCTATACCAAAATCCGGTTCATAGTTGAGATATCTTATGTTTCTGGAATATAGAAATTCGATCGCTTTCTTGATCACAAACTGAAACAGGCCGTCGATGCTCTTGTTTGTGATCAGATAAGGGATGATGGCGTAGTGCTCGTCTATCACGTCGATGATCATGAAAGCAACGCACTTTTCATCATCAAATATGCCGATGGAGGTTAACGATTCGAATTCTTTTGCGCCGTCGAGTAGCTTGCTGAGTGCCTTGAGCTCGAACGACAAATCGCCGACCACCTTGTCAGGCTTGATGTTTTTCCACATCTCCATGAAAAGGGTATTGACCTGACCGTGCACATTCTTGTCGGTTAAATCCAGGGCGCAGACTCTGAAGTGCGAACCGGATCTCCCGAACTTGTTCAGTAGATGTCGGTAATTTTGGTATTTTTTCCCGCTGGCGTTGAATAGCTCAATGACATCCAGAATGTAATCGTTGTTGTCCCTGTCTTCCGTTATCGAATAAAGGCCCTGGTCCGATTTTTCTGCTATCTCCTGGGGAATCCACCTGAGGATCTTGGGTAGATTTTTCCCGTGCAAGAAATCAAACAGGGTGTTGATCGTGCTGTTTGGGCAACTCGATCCCAGAAAGGAGTAAGAGGATTCCCCGGTCAGGGCGTCGGAGTGCCGGATGACGATATTGTCGTCAAGTTTTGAAAGCAGGGACGGCTCATGGTTATCCCAGGTCCACATCTGGGTGAAGTGATAATCCGAGTACGGCAGGTACTGCCTGGTGATGTCTTCTATCTCGACTTTGTCTGACAGTTCAAGTTTCTTGAACTCTGGAAATTGCCTGATCATATACAAGTCCTTTGAATCGCTCCGACAGCCTGTATTCACGCCTGCCAGCCCGTTCTTAGAGGAGCGGAATGCATGATCGATCGACTCGTTCTCGTCGCCCTGCTACGTAAATGACATGATTTCCGGATTGCGGACGAGGCCCGCTCGGCGAGCTCACTTCAGTGGTGAACGGCTGCGCCAAGCGGCTCATCGTCGCCGTCGCATCCGTTGGTCGGTCGATGGATCGAGTGCAGGCAACACCAGGAAGCCACCAACGTTATACTGCCAGTATTTCACGGAGATTCTTCAATGTTCACGCAAATTTCCAAGTCATTGGGTGGTGCTGGTTTGATGCTGGCATTGGGGTTTTTGATCGGAGCTTGCAACCAGCAGACCGACATCACGAGCCTGCCACAGCTCGCCGACAAATCCTTTGCGGTGCCGACCGGTACTGCGGCCGATACCCTCGTGCTGTCCCGGTTTCCCGAGGCCAAGTTCCAGTATTTCAATACGGTTCTGGATGCCGCGCTGGCGGTCAAGACGGGCAAGGCCGATGCCGCTGCCTACGATGAGCCCATCCTGAGAAACATCGCAGCCAAGAATGATGGGCTGATCGTGCTGCCGGACATGATCACCACCGACGACTACGGGTTCGCGGTGCAACCGGAGAACCGCGGCCTCAAGGAGGCGATCGATGCCGTCGTGCGGGAGATGAGGCAGGACGGCGGCTATGCCGACATGCACACGCGCTGGTTCCCCGCGAAGGGTAATCCGGCGCCGATGCCGGAGATTGCGCTGAGCGGAGCGGGCGGTGTGCTGCGTCTGGGCACGGCGGCCGTGACCGAGCCCTTCTCGTTTGTCGATGGCTCGCAGCAGGTCGTTGGTTTCGATATCGAGTTGGCGCGGCGCGTGGCCCAGCAGCAGGGCAAGACGCTGGAGGTGGTCAATATGGAATTCGGCTCGCTGATCCCGGCGCTGATCTCCGGCAAGGTCGACATGATCGCCGCCTGCATCACCATTACCGAGGAGCGCGCGCAGAAGGTGCTCTTCTCGCAGCCGTATTACACCGGCGGCATCGCGGCCCTGGTGCGCGAAGCCAAGCCCTGAGCGCCGTTGGGCCAAACGCCTTCTCGGTAAAAGCTCATGATCAGCACCTTCTTCCAGTTCGTTGCCGCCTGTGCGCTGGCGCTTGCGGCAGGCGCCAGCAGCGCGCAGGACGCGCCGTTGCGGCTGCAGGATCTCCAGGACAAACGGATTGCGGTTCTGTCCGGTTCGGCGGGAGATCTGGCGGCGCGCAAGCATTTTCCGGGGGCGCGGTTTCAGGACATGGTGACCCCGACCGATGCCGCGCTGGCGATCGAATCGGGCAAGGTGGATGCCTTTGTCTATGACAAGAGCGTAATGCTCAATCTGGTCGAGAAGAATCCGCGACTGCACATCATCGAAGAGCCGGTTTCAAAACTCGAAGTGGCCGTCGCCATCGGCAAGGAAAATGCCGCACTGCAGGCCGAGATCGACGCCGTGCTCGCCAACCTCAAGGCAGAGGGCGAACTGCAGCGCCTGCGCGCCAGGTGGATCGATGACCGCTACACCACCCCACCGCCGATGCCGCATTTCGACAATGCCGGCGCGAGTGGTGTGCTGCGTATGGGCACGCAGGCACAGTTCGAACCCTTCGCCTTCCATGTCGATGGCGCACTGGCCGGGATGGACATCGAGTTGATCTACCTGATTGGCCAGCGACTCGACAAGCGGATCGAAATCCTCGACATGAGCTTTGACTCGCTGATTCCTGCCCTGCAAGGGCAAAAGATCGATGTGGCGCTGGCCAACTTCAATGTCACCGAAGAACGCAAGCAATTCATCCGCTATTCGATCCCCTACCTCGAGAACGACATCAGCGCGCTGGTGCTCGCGCCCAAGGCGCTTGCAGTCGCCGAGCCGGGCGGGCTTTCGCGCTGGTTTCAGGGCGTTGCCGACAGCTTCTACAGCAACATCATTCACGAGAACCGTTATCTGCTGATCTGGGCGGGGCTGAAAACCACGGTGATCATTTCCGTGTTCTCGGCCCTCTTGGGTACGCTGCTCGGCGGGGTGTTCTGCTTCATGCGCATGTCGCAGAG
>QXGG01216849.1_pt1 | contig 43057 bp, 37 predicted proteins | sample 1982491 | NCBI WGS metagenome assembly QXGG01 (sample SAMN09924614, study PRJNA488089) | Wastewater metagenome, whole genome shotgun sequencing project. | isolation source: South African research farm wastewater | place: South Africa: Irene, Agricultural Research Council, Animal Production...
TCGATCGAGGGCTCGAAGGACGCCGGCGTGGCACCGCCGGTGATGTCGTTCTTGAGCTCGTCGAGCGTGTAGCCCACCGCCAGCTTGGCCGCGACCTTGGCGATCGGGAAGCCGGTGGCCTTGGAGGCCAGCGCCGAGGAACGCGACACCCGCGGGTTCATCTCGATGACGATCATCCGACCGTTCTCGGGGTTAATCGCGAACTGGACGTTCGAGCCCCCGGTATCCACCCCGATCTCGCGCAGCACCGCTATCGAGGCGTTGCGCATGATCTGATATTCCTTGTCGGTCAGCGTCTGCGCGGGCGCGACCGTGATCGAGTCGCCCGTATGCACGCCCATCGGGTCGAGGTTCTCGATCGAGCACACTATGATGCAGTTGTCGGCGCGGTCACGCACAACCTCCATCTCGTACTCCTTCCAGCCGAGCAGGGATTCCTCGATCAGCAGCTCGTTGGTCGGGCTGGCCTCGAGACCGCGCTTGCAGATCTCATGGAACTCTTCCATGTTGTAGGCGATGCCACCGCCGGTACCACCGAGCGTGAAGCTCGGGCGGATGATGACCGGGAAGCCGATGCCGCCCTGCACCTGGAGCGCCTCTTCCATGCTGTGGGCGATGCCCGAGCGCGCTGAACCGAGACCGATGCGGGTCATCGCGTCCTTGAACTTCAGGCGATCCTCGGCCTTGTCGATGGCCTCTTCCGAAGCGCCGATGAGTTCGACCCCGTATTTCGCGAGCACGCCGTGGCGCCCCAGATCGAGCGCGCAGTTGAGCGCCGTCTGGCCACCCATGGTCGGCAGGATCGCGTCGGGACGCTCCTTGTCGATGATGCGCTCGACCACCTGCCAGGTGATCGGCTCGATGTAGGTGACGTCGGCCGTCTCCGGGTCGGTCATGATCGTCGCCGGGTTCGAGTTCACCAGGATGACCCGGTAACCTTCCTCGCGCAGGGCCTTGCAGGCCTGAGCGCCGGAGTAGTCGAACTCACAGGCCTGGCCGATGATGATCGGACCGGCGCCGATGATCAGGATGGTCTTGATATCTGTACGTTTCGGCATTGTCTTGCCTCGATGATTCCTCGACGGCGCGCAGGATGCGCGCGCGTCCGATACTGGGATGGCAGACCGCAGCCTGCCGGGCGCCGAGTTACTTGGCGACTTCCATCAGACCGATGAAACGGTCGAACAGGTAGGCGACGTCGTGCGGACCGGGGCTCGCTTCCGGGTGCCCCTGGAAGGAAAAGGCCGGCACGTCGGTGCGCGCGATACCCTGATTGGTGCCATCGAACAGAGACACATGCGTCACGCGCAGATTGGACGGCATGGTCGAAGGATCGACCGCGAAGCCGTGATTCTGGCTGGTAATCAGCACCTTGCCGCTGTCCAGATCCTTGACCGGGTGGTTGGCACCATGGTGACCGGTGCTCATTTTCATGGTCTTCGCACCCGAGGCCAGCGCCAGCAACTGATGGCCAAGACAGATGCCGAAGGTCGGGGTACGCGCCGCAACGATCTCGCGGATTGCGGTGATCGCATAGTCGCAGGGCTCGGGGTCACCAGGGCCGTTGGACAGGAACACGCCATCCGGATTGAGCGCCAGCACCTCGGACGCAGGCGTCTGCGCAGGCACCACGGTGAGGCGGCAACCGCGCTCGACCAGCATGCGCAGGATGTTGTACTTGACGCCGAAATCGTAGGCGACGACGTGGAAGCGGCCATCGCTGCGGTCGGTGTAGGCCCCCTCGAGCGCCCACTCGCCTTGCTTCCAGTCGTAGCGCTCGGCGGCGCTGACAACCCTGGCGAGGTCCATGCCGGCCAGACCGGGGAACGCGCGCGCCTGAGCAACAGCCGCCTCGGCGTTGAGCGCCTGGCCCGGGGCGACGGTGACGATGCAACCGGCCTGCGCCCCCTTCTCGCGCAGCACGCGGGTGAGCTTGCGGGTGTCGAGCCCGGCGATGGCGACCACGTTCTCGGCCTTGAGGTAGGCATCGAGACGCTGGTTCATGCGGAAATTGGACGGCAGGATGGGCAGGTCACGAATCACCAGACCCGCAGCATGCACCCGGTCGGACTCGACATCCTCTGCGTTCACACCGGTATTGCCGATGTGCGGGTAGGTCAGCGTGACGATCTGGCGGCAGTAGCTCGGGTCGGTCAGGATTTCCTGATAACCCGACATGGAAGTATTGAACACGACCTCGCCAACCGTGCTGCCAACCGCGCCGATACCCCTGCCGTGGAAGATCGTTCCATCGGCAAGCGCAAGAATGGCGGACGGGAATGCACTCACGAGAAGCTCCTGAAATCAGCTTGAAGATCTTGGAGGCACGCGATGCGCGTGCCCGATATGTACGAAAAGCGGGACGGGCCTCTGGGCCGATCCCGCTTGAGAAACTGCGAAATTGTATATTTTCGGGCGATTCAAGGCAAATGGCGCGCCCTGTTGGGCACACCCGATGAGCCTGCAACACCGCTCGTCGCGCCTTACGCGCCGCTGGCGAGCTCGCCACGCAGGGCCTGGGCGAGCAATTTGAGCTCACTGACCAGCGCCTGCGCCTGATTCGCCGCCGCCTGCGAGTCCTGCGCCGCGGCAAGCGCCTCCAGCACGAGGGCGGCCTCGATGGCGCGTCTTGCACAAAAAAGGCCGACGGAACCCTTCACCGCATGGGCCAGTTCGCCGAGCGCAGTGTAGTCGAGCCGGGCGACCGCACGTTGCAGATCGGTGATCGTGCGCTCATGGTCGCGCAGGAACACCTCGACAAGCTGGCGGACCACAGCCTCGTCGCCGTCGAACAGGTCGCGCGCCTCGGCCAGCGATGCGATCTGCCGTCGCCCCTCGTCACCCATTTCGAGCAGGCTGATGTCGCTGTCAAACGCCACCTCCGCACCGGCGCTACGGACCACGCGCGCGATCGCGGCGAACAAGGCCCTGGAATCGATCGGCTTGGAGACGTAGTCGTCCATACCGGCCTCGAGGCAGCGCCGACGGTCGCCCTGCATGGCATGGGCGGTCATGGCAATGATCGGAATCGGCCTCCAGTCCCCCTGCATGACCCAGCTGTGCCGCGCCTCGCGCGCACGAATGGCCTGAGTCGCTTCGATGCCGCCCATCACCGGCATCTGCACATCCATCAGCACCAGGTCGAAGTGGCCCGCGTCCAGGATTTCAAGCGCTTCCTCACCGTTGTTGGCGAGGGTGACAGCATGCCCGGCGCGCTCAAGCAGGCGTTGTGCAACCGTCTGGTTCACCGGGTTGTCTTCGGCTACGAGGATGCTGAGCGCCGTCGCCGCGGGCACATCCGTATCGGCATCGGCATCCAGCATCACGGGGGCAAGCTGGAGGACGGGCGCTGCGGCATCCACGCTCGCGGGCGGTGGCGCATGCCTCGACAGGCGCAGCACATCGAGCAGGTCGTCGATCGCGAACGGCTTCGCAAGCCGGAACGACAAGCCAAGCTCGGCGCAGCGTGCCGCGTCGTTACGCTGGGAATGCCCCGCCAGCATCATGATCAGGCGGTCCAGGCGCGGGCTGGCCTCGGCAAGGCGCTGTGCAAGCGAAAAACCACCGGGATCGGGTAGATCGGCATCCATCAGCAGGAAGTGGAAGGGGTCGATGCCATCACGGGCGGACATGAGCGCTGCCACTGCCTCCTCGCCGCGAACGGCGAACTGGGCACGCAGGCCAAGGCGCCCCAGACGCCGGCACAGCGACTGCCCGAATGCTCGATTGCGGGCCGCCACCAGCACTCGAGTGCCGGCCAGGCCTGTGGCGTCGCCCGGGCGCGCATCGGCCACCGCATCGAACGGAAGCGTGAACGTGAACGCACTCCCCTCGCCCGGTACGCTCTGTACCTGAATCTGTCCATGCATCAGATCGACCAGATGGCGCGAGATCGCCAGCCCCAGCCCTGTGCCGCCGTACTTTCGGGTGGTCGAGTTGTCCGCCTGGGCAAAGGCGCCAAAGATGGTTTCGAGCTTGTCCGCAGCAATGCCGCACCCGGTGTCGCGCACCGAGAACGCCAGACTGACCTTGCCGTTGTCCCGATGGACACAACGCACACCGACCTCCACCTCGCCTCGCTCGGTGAATTTGACGGCGTTGCCGATCAGGTTGTTGAGGATCTGGCGCAGTCGGGTCGGATCGCCGCGCAGCACCGCAGGCACATCCGGTGCGATATCGTGAAACAGTTCGAGCCCTTTCTGCCCTGCGCGCAGCGCGAGCGAACGACAGGTTTCCGACACGACGGAGACGAGCGAGAAGTCGATGCTCTCCAGATGCAGATGCCCCGCCTCGATCCGGGAGAAATCCAGGATGTCATTGATGATGGTGAGCAGCGCCTCGGCCGACGACCTGACAGTCTGCAGGTACTCGCGCTGCTCGCCCGCCAGATTCGCCGAATCCAGTAGCAGATCGGTCATGCCGATGATGCCGTTCATCGGCGTGCGGATCTCATGGCTCATGTTGGCAAGAAAATCGCCCTTGGCCCGGCTCGCCGCCTCTGCAGCCTCCTTGGCATCGAGCAGCTCCAGCTCACGCAGCTTGCGCTCGGTGATGTCGCGGTAGGTGCCCTCGACCTGGGCCCATTGCCCGTCTTCCCGGCGCCCCTGCGCAACACCGCGCACCTCGACCCAGTGCCAGGTCGCGTCAGCTGCGCGGATGCGGAACTCCACGCAGAGTTCCGGCGCTGCGCCACGCAGGTGCGCGCGCAGCGCTTCGCCAAGCGCGATGCGATCATCCGCATCCACCAAGTCCATCCAGTCGAGCGAGCCCTCGGCCGCATAACCGAGCAAGGCACGCCAGCGGCCATCGAGCTCGAAGGCACCACGCTCGAGGTCGTGGCGCCAGACGCCTGCGCCCGTGTTGCGCGCGAGCAGGTCCAGATGGCGCCGTGCAAGTGCCAGCGCCTGCCACACGGCATCACAGCGCTCGCCGGTGCCCGCCACACCGTCTCCCCCGGCCCCGGGTCCCGGCCGCGAAGCGCTCCCCCCGCCTGCCGAAGCCATGGCGTCGGTCGGATCAGCGCAGACCGAGCACGTCCTGCATGTCGAACAGCCCACTGCTGCGCCCCGCCAGGAAGCGCGCTGCGCGCATCGAGCCCAGCGCATAGGGCATACGGCTGCCCGACTTGTGGGTGATCTCGATGCGCTCACCGATGCCAGCAAACAGCACCGTGTGATCACCGACCACATCGCCGCCGCGAATCGTCGAGAAACCGATGGTTTCGCTGTTGCGCTCACCGGTGTGACCCTCGCGGCCGTAGATCGCACACTCATCCAGGCTGCGTCCCAGCTCCCGGGCCACCACTTCCCCCATGCGCAGCGCGGTGCCGGAGGGCGCATCGACCTTGAACCGGTGGTGCGCCTCGATGACCTCGACATCGTACCCTTCGGACAGGATGCGCGCCGCCACTTCAAGGAGGCGGAAAACCGCGTTGACCCCGACCGCCATGTTCGGCGCAAACACAACCGGGATATGGCGCGCGATCTCGCCAATCGCCGCCTTGCCCGCGGCGTCGAAGCCGGTCGTGCCGATGACCGCCGCCTTGCCGAGCTCACGCGCCAGCGCCAGATGCGCCAGCGTACCTTCGGGGCGGGTGAAGTCGATCACGCAGTCGGCCGCCCCGATCGCAGCCGCCGCGTCGTCGACGATCGCGATGCCCGTCTGCGTGCCGGCCAGCTCACCGGCATCACGCCCGATGAAGGGCGTGCCGGGACGGTCGAACGCAGCGGCGAGCACGATCCCATCTTCCTTCAGCGCGGCCTCGATCAGCATCCTGCCCATACGGCCAGATGCACCCGCGATTGCGACTCGGACTTCGGACATTGAAAAGGTTTCCCGAAAAAAACAAGGCCCTGCGCCAGGCCGGGCCAAGGATGAGGCTAAAAGAAAGGAGAGCGCGTACGTACGGTTCAGCGCGGCTCGGCCGGCGGAATCTCGACCACGCGAGAGCGGGCAACGGCCGCACCGGCCCCAGCCTCGCCAGGCTGCGCGGCCTCGACGTCGCCCTCGAGCCGATCAAGCACGTTGCCCTCGAAGTACAGGGAGATCACCCGCTGCTGCACTTCACTGCGACCTGCGCGAAAATTGTAAATGTAGTCCCAGCGATCAGTGCGGAACAGGTCGACCACGAGCGGCGAGCCGAGCACGTACCGAACCTGATCGCGACTCATGCCACGACGCAACTGCGACAGCATTTCCTGATCGACGTAGTTGCCCTGACGGATGTCGATCCGGTAAGGGTCGACCACGCCCACGACGGAATCGAAAGAACAACCGGCAACAAGCCCGGTGGCGACAAGAGTGGCAGCGAGATAGGAGCGCATGGAAAGGTTGAGCCTCGCGCGACAGCGTCGCAGTTCTCATAAAGGGGTAAAAAATATAACATAGCCTGCGTCCGCCGAGCGCCCCACATGGCCTGCCGCGCCGCCGCCCGCAACATCCTGTTTTTCCCTACCGTCCAGGCCCTCATGTCCGACAACTCCAAGAACCTGAAAAGCATCGGCCTCAAGGCGACCTATCCGCGCCTGAAGATCCTCGACCTCTTTCAGACCTCGGAGCAACGCCACCTGACCGCCGAGGACGTCTATCGCGCCCTGATGAACGAAGGCATGGATATCGGTCTGGCAACCGTCTATCGGGTCCTGACCCAGTTCGAACAGGCCGGCTTACTGGAGCGCCATTACTTCGAGTCCGGCAAGGCGGTATTCGAACTCAACGAGGGCGGCCACCACGACCACCTGGTCTGCCTGCAGTGCGGAAAGGTCGAGGAATTTTTCGACCCCGAGATCGAGCGCCGGCAGAACAGGATCGCCGAGGAGCGCGGGTTCGCGATCCGCGAGCATGCCCTCTACCTTTACGCCGACTGCAGACGCGAGCGCTGCCCGAATAGGGAAGCCGGGCACTAGCTCGGGCAAGACCGCGTCAGCGTGCAGGCCTGCCCCCTGCACGCTTCAACCTCCGCCGAGCATCTCGGCGGCGTGTTCGCGGGTGGTGGAGGTGATATTCACCCCCCCCAGCATACGGGCAATCTCCTCGACGCGCGCCGCCCGATCGAGCGGCATCACCTCGCTGACCGTCTCACCGCCCCGTTCGCGCTTGGCGATCCGCCACTGCCAGTCGGCGCACGCGGCAACCTGAGGAAGATGGGTGACACACAGCACCTGGCGGTCACGTCCAAGGCGTGCGAGCAGCTTGCCGACGATCTCGGCCACGCGACCGCCGATACCGACGTCGACCTCGTCGAACACGAGCGTCGGCACTGCGGCATCACGGCTCGCCATGACCTGAATAGCAAGCCCGATCCGCGACAACTCGCCCCCCGAAGCCACCTTGGCCAGGCTGCGCAGGGGCTGGCCCGGGTTGGCGGAGACGCGAAGCTCGACCGTTTCCAGGCCGGTTGCGGCTGGCTCGCACGGCTCAAGCGCGACCTCAAAGCGCCCACCGGCCATGGCCAGCGTCTGCATCGTCGCGGTGATCTCGTCCGAGAGCCGGCGCGCAGCCGGTGCACGCGCGGCCGAGAGCTGCGCAGCCGCCGCCGCGAAGCCTTTTTTCGCTGCGGCAACTGCAGCGGCAAGGCGTGCAGGGTCGGCCCTCGCCTCGAGCGTTTCCAGGCGCGCACGGCACTGGCGAGCGAGCTCGGGGAGCGCCTCGGGCGCCACGCGGTGCTTGCGCGCCGCATCCATCACGATCGCGATGCGCTGCTCGACCTCGACGAGCCGCTGCGGCTCCATGTCAAGGCGATCGCGGTAGCGCCGCAGCGCATGCAGCGCCTCGTCAGCCTGAATCGCCGCCACACCGAGCAACTCGCGTACCTCAGCGAGGCCCGGGTCATAGCCGGCCAGCTCGGTGACACGCGCGTCGAGGCGCCGCAGGGTCGCGCACACGGCCCTATCGCCCTCGCCGAGCACCGCCAGGGTCTCGTCGGCGCCCTCGATCAGGCTCGCCGCGTGGGCGAGCCTGCCATGCTCGGCGTTGAGCTCCTGCCAGGCCTCGGAATCGAAATCGAGCTGCTCGAGCTCCTGCAACTGCCATGACAGCAGCTCGCGCTCGCGGGCGGAGCTCGCCGCGTCAGCGGCGGCTTCATGCTCCAGACGCAACAGGCGCTGCCAGTCGCGATGCAGCCGGGCCACCTCGGCCGCCAGCGGCACAGCGCCCGCCTGCACGTCCACCAGGCCGCGCTGCGCATCGGCCCGCAGCAGGGCGTGATGAGCGTGCTGGCCATGGATGTCGGCAAGCCCTTCGCCCGCAGCACGCAGCTGTGCCAGCGTGACCGTGCTGCCATTGATCCAGGCCCGGCTGCGGCCGCCCGCATCGATCGTGCGTCGCAGGATGATCACACCCTCCTCCGCCGGCAGATCCTGCGCAGCGAGCCAGGCCGCGAGCACGCCGTCGGCAGGCAGGTCGAACTCCGCCGCGACCTCAGCACGCTCCCGCCCGCTGCGCACCATCCCGGCCTCGCCCCGCCCGCCGAGCACCAGCCCGAGCGCATCGAGCAGGATCGACTTGCCGGCACCGGTCTCACCGGTCAGTACACCGAACCCGCGACCAAACTCGAGTTCGAGGCGATCGACGATGACGAAGTCACGGATATTCAGACTGCGGAGCATGGCGATGAAGGACGCGGAGATGTTTTGAGGGTCGGGCAATCAGGGACGGGGCAAGGAACACGTTGGCGCCCGGACAGGGGGCGCCTGAGCAGTGCGCTCAGACGCGTGGCGCGGCGCTCCAGTGCAGCTTGCGCCGCAGCATCGCGAAATAGCTGTAGCCCTGCGGGTGAAGCAGCCGCAGCGAACGCGGCGAGCGCTTGAGCCTGACGCAGTCGCCGGCCCGCAGATCGAAACACATCTGACCATCGAAATGCACGCGCGCATCCTGGGGCGGCAGCATCACGATGTCGATGCTGCATGAGTCGGGCAGCGTGATCGGGCGCGCCGTCAGCGCATGGGGACACAGGGGAACCAGCGCAATTCCGCCGACGCTCGGATGCAGGATGGGACCGTTGGCGGACAGGGCGTACGCGGTGGAACCGGTTGGCGTCGAGACGATCATTCCGTCTGAGCGCTGCGTATAGACGAACTCGCCATCGATGAACAACTCAAATTCGATCATGCGCCCGAGGTCTCCCTTGTTCACCACCACGTCGTTGAGCGCGAGGGTATGAAACACCCGCTCCCCGCCCCGCAGCACCTCGGCATCGAGCATGAACCGGTCTTCCTGGGTGTAGGCACCGTCAAGCACTTCGCCGAGCCGCACGCTGGCGTCGCTGCGCGAGATGTCGGTCAGGAAACCGAGCCGTCCGAGATTCACACCCACCAGCGGAACGCCGTGCTCCACCAGTCGACGTGCCGTGTGCAGCATGCTGCCATCGCCACCGACCACGACCGCCAGATCGGCCACCGCGCCAACGTGCTCATAGCTTGCCACGGGAAAGTCGTGCCCCCCGCCAATCGCGCTCGCCGTACCCTGCTCGATCAGCACGCCAAGGTTACGGTCGCGCAGGAAGCGGGCGATCGTCAGCACCGACTCGGCGACATCGGGACTCTGGTATTTGCCGATGAGGGCAATCGTTCTGAATTTCGTGCTCATGAGCACCGATTAAACCACAACCGCAGGCCAACTTCTCGCGCCTGCCCGGTTCCGGCCACTGGCCAGCACAGGCACGCTTTCTTACAATCCGGGCTATATTGCTGCCTGCCATGAATTCGCTCGACGCCCGCTCCCAGATCCTGCTGAAAACCCTGATCGAACGCTACATTGCGGACGGCCAGCCGGTCGGCTCGCGCGCACTGTCGCGCTATTCCGGCCTGGAGCTGTCACCGGCCACGGTGCGCAACGTGATGAGCGATCTGGAGGAGATGGGCTTCATCGCCAGCCCACACACCTCAGCCGGCCGGATACCGACTGCAAGGGGCTACCGTTTTTTTGTCGATTCGCTCCTGACTGTCCAGCCCCTCGAGAGCGCCCGTGTCCGCGCGCTCCAGGGCCAGCTCGTCCCGGATCAGCCGCAGCGCCTGCTCAATTCGGCCTCCCACCTGCTGTCCGAACTCACTCAGTTCGCCGGCGTCGTCGTCGCACCGCGCAAGGATGCGGTGCGCATTCGCCAGTTCGAGTTCATCAGCCTGGCCGAAAACCGCATCCTGCTGATCATCGTCACGACCGCTGGCGACGTGCAGAATCGCATCCTGCTCACACGCCGCGCGTATACGCCCAGCGAACTCAACGCCGCGTCCAGCTACCTCAACGAGCACCTCGCAGGCCTGTCCTTCGACGAGATCCGCCGCCGCGTCACCGCAGAACTGCGCCAGCTGCGCAGCGACATGACCGAACTCATGACAGCCACGGTCGATGCGGGCACCGAGGCTGCCGAAGAGACCGCGACCCACTATGTGATCTCGGGCGAGACCAACCTGCTCGACGTCGAGGACCTGTCTTCGAACATGTCGCGCCTGCGCGAGCTGTTCAAGCTCTTCGAACAGCGCACCAGCCTGATGCAGCTGCTCGACCTGTCCAACCGAGCCGAGGGCGTGCAGATCTTCATCGGCGGCGAGTCTGGTCTGGCGCCGCTCGATGGCTGCAGCGTCATCACCGCCCCCTATGAGGTCGATGGCCAGGTCGTCGGCTCGCTGGGCGTGATCGGCCCCACGCGCATGGCCTACGACCGCGTGATTCCGATCGTCGACATCACCGCACGCCTGCTCTCGAACGCCCTCTCTTCCAAGCATTGATGGCCGCGGCAAACCGCCGCCAACAACAACAAGGATCCCGATGTCTCGTTACTGGCCCGAACCACCGTTCAAGCATGACACCCCCGCCCGCACCGGCGTCCTTCTGGTCAATCTCGGCACCCCCGCGGCACCGACCGCTGCCGCGCTGCGCCCCTACCTGAAGCAGTTCCTGTCCGACCCCCGCGTCGTCGAAATCCCGCGCCCGGTGTGGTGGCTGATCCTCAACGGCATCATCCTCAATACCCGTCCGGCGGCCTCGGCCAAGAAATACGCCAGCGTGTGGACGGACGAGGGCTCGCCGCTCAAGGTGCATACCGAGCGCCAGGCCAGGCTGCTCGCCGACCAGCTTGCCGGGACGGGGCTCGATGGCCTCGACGTCGACTACGCGATGCGCTACGGCGCGCCCGCGATCCCCGACGTGCTCAACGCCATGCGCGCCCGCGGCTGCACGCGCATCTTGGTCCTGCCACTTTACCCCCAGTACTCGGCCAGCACCTCGGCGACGGTCGTCGACGAAGTCGGCCGTTGCCTGGCGCACTGGCGCAACCAGCCCGAGGTGCGCTTCGTGCGCAACTTCCACGACCACCCGGGCTACATCGCTGCCCTGGTGCAGAGCGTACGCGAGCACTGGCGGGCCAACGGCGAGCCCGAACGGCTGCTGCTGAGCTTCCATGGGGTGCCGCGGCGCTCGCTCGAACGCGGCGATCCGTATCACTGCGAATGCCACAAGACCGGCCGCCTGGTCGCCGAAGGGCTGGGCATCGTACGCGAGCGCGTGCTGGTCACCTTCCAGTCGCGCTTCGGCAAGGCGGAGTGGCTCAAGCCCTATACCCAGCCCACACTCGAGTCGCTGGCCGCGCAGGGGGTGGGACGGGTGGATGTGATGTGCCCCGGCTTCGTCTCCGACTGCCTCGAAACACTCGAGGAAATCGCCATGGAGTGTAAGGAAGCCTTCCTTGAGAAAGGCGGCAAGCACTTCCATTACATCCCCTGTCTCAACGAGCGCGACGCGTGGATCAGCGCGCTCGCGGAGCTCACGCGCGCCCATCTCGGCAACTGGTTGGAGATCGCGCCGGCGGACTCCGCAGCACGCGCGGCCACCCTCGAGCGCGCCCGAGCGCTGGGCGCAAGGCAGTAAGGCGCCCAGAGATCACCGCGGCGGCGGTGCTCAGATGTCCAGCAACTGCATGTCGAAGCTGCCGGGCGCGGCGCGCTGCGCCCGCACCGCGGGCGGTGCATGCTCGGCAAGCTGGCGCGACACCGCCGCGAGCCTGCGCACGACCACGGTTGAAAGCTGCCGCCGAAAACGCTCGAGCACTTCCTCGCTCGCCAGCGCCAGCGCCGCCGGGTTGACCTCGAGATAGCTCAGCGGCTCGAGCGAGACGACCGAGAACATGTGTTTGTGCTCGAGTTGGTCGAGCCAGGCCTGCACGCCGAACACTTCGCCGGGCCCGAGCTCCATCACCCTCCGTTCTTCGATCGACAGTTCCACGCGCCCTTCGAGCACGATGCCGAAACGCTGGTCGAGTTCCCCCGCGCGCATCAGCAAGACCTCGCTATCGACCTTGCGCCAGGAGCAGATGCGCATGACCTCCCACAGGTCGACGTCTTCGAACTCGGTAAAGAAGGCCAGCCGCCGCAGCTTTGCAAAGCGCGACGCATCGGGCGGCACGTAATGCTCGTCAAGGATCTGGTAGCGCACCGCGGCAAGATCCTTCGCGAACTCCGCACCGTTGCGGTAGCGGGAATAGAGGTCCTTTTCCAGCGCCTTGCGGATCACCGCATCCATCTGCTCGGGCACGTCGGGATTGAGCTGTGACACCGAGGGCGGATCGGCGTTGATGATCTTGTACACCAACTGCGCCGGGTTGCTGGCGCGGAAAGGCAGGCGCCCGGTCAACATGTGGAACAGCAGCACGCCGAGCGAGTACAGATCGGTCTTCTGGTTGAGCGGATAGCCCTTGATCTGCTCCGGACTCATGTAGGCCGGCGAGCCCACCCCCATGATGAAGGTGGAGTCGGTGTCCATCTTCTTGTTGATGTTGAGCGCGAGCCCGAAGTCGGTGATCTTCACGTTATCCTGATCATCGACCAGGATGTTGGCCGGCTTGATGTCGCGGTGGATGATGCCCTGGCGGTAGGCGTAATCGAGCGCCATGCAGCACTTGAAGACGATGCCGATGGTGCGATGGACCGGCAGCAGACGCTCGAAGCTGCAGTAGCGCTCGAGTGAATCGCCGGGGAAATACTCCATCACCACGTAAGCCTGCTCGGGCTCGATGCTGGCATCGAGAATGCGGACGATGTTGGGATGATTCAGCCGCCCCGAAACCACACGCTCGGCCTTCAGCAGCTTGATGACGCGGCGGTTCCACTTTGCCTCGTCCCTGAGCTTGTCGTCGAAGCGGACGTGCTTGAGCGCCACCGGCTCGGGATAGTCGGCGCTCTCGGCGAGATAGACCACGGCCGTGGCGCCGCGGCCGACCTCCTTGATGATTCTGTACTTGCCGATGCGCTCGGGAGTTCGATTCATGCGTTTGGACAGACACGCTACTGCGGTGCTTGACGAATGAATGGATTGTTGCACGAACCGGCGTGCCGCGGCGAGCCAGGCTGTCGCCAGCCACAGACATGCTTAAATTCCGCCGCCGAACGCCCCTTGTGGGAGGCGCGCCCCCCAATCGGAGAACGTCTTTTGAGTGAAACCGTCGATCTCATCATTCACGCTCGCTGGATCGTTCCGGTCGAGCCCGCTGGCATCGTCCTTGACCACCATGCGCTTGCCATTCGTGCCGGGCGCATCGTCGCCGTGTTGCCACAGGAACAGGCAAAGCTGCGCTTCAACGCCACGACCGTCGTCGAGTTGCCGCACCACTTGCTGATGCCGGGCATGGTCAATGCGCACGCCCACGCGGCGATGAGCCTGATGCGAGGCATCGCCGACGATCTGCCACTGATGCGCTGGCTGCAGGAGGCGATCTGGCCGACCGAAGCCCGACATGTCTGTGCGGCATTCGTGCGTGACGGCACCCGACTCGCCGCCGCCGAGATGTTGCGTGGCGGCATCACGACCTGCAACGACATGTACTTCTACCCCGAGGCCGCTGCCGGCGCCTTCGCCGAAATGGGCATGCGGGCGGTCGTGGGCCTCGTCATGCTCGAATTCCCGACCCCTTTTGCCAGTGATGCCGACGACTACCTGCGCAAAGGCCTCACCGCACGCGATCAATGGCAGGGGCATCCGCTGATCGGCTTCTCGATCGCCCCACACGCGCCCTACACCGTCTCTGACGCCAGCTTCGGGCGAGCGCGCTCGGTGGCCGATGAGCTTGGGCTGCCGATTCACATCCACGTGCACGAGACCCGGCAGGAAATAGAAGACTCCCTGCTGATGCATGGCGTACGCCCGCTGGCCAGACTCGCGCGTCTGGGCGTGCTGGGCGAAAACCTGATCGGCGTCCATGCCGTCCACCTGGACGACACGGATCTCGAGTTCCTTGCCCTCCACAACTGCAGCGTCGCGCACTGCCCGAGTTCGAACATGAAGCTCGCGAGCGGCATCGCGCCCGTGCCACGGCTGCTGGCCAGCGGGCTGCGCGTCGGCCTCGGGACCGATGGCGCCGCGAGCAACAACCGCCTCGACCTCATTCAGGAAATGCGCCATGCCGCGCTCCTTGCCAAGCTGGGGAGCATGGATGCCAGCGCCCTGCCCGCCCACACAGCCCTGCGCATGGCCACTCTGGATGGCGCACGCGCGCTCGGCCTGGACGAGCGCATCGGATCGATCGCGCACGGAAAGCTCGCCGACTTGTGCGCGATCGATCTGGGTACGCTTGACTGCCAGCCTTGTTTCGACCCGGTGTCGCATCTCGTCTACGTCGCAGGGCGCGAGCACGTGTCGCATGTGTGGGTAAATGGTGAAGCCCGCGTGGACAAAGGCGCTCCGCTGTTGCATATTAACGACAGCGAATTGCTGCGACTCGCGTCGATGTGGCAGACTAAGATCGGTATTTGAACTAGATACACTGGTGCAAACCGACGCGAAGACAGCATTTCTGCAGGTCCCTAACTCGCTCAGTGGCAATTCCGGCGACTCGCCCTTCAAAGAGGAAACCATGATCAAACAAACCAAGAAGCAGATGTTCATGCTGGCCGCCATCGCCTCGATCGGCCTGTCCGCCCCCAGCGCTTTCGCGCAAGCCAACGATGTCGTCGTTGCTGGCAAGGGTGAAACCCCGTACGTGATCGACGCCCGCAACGTCGTCGCCCGTAGCGGTACCGGTCTGTGCTGGCGCACTGGCTACTGGAGCCCGGCTGCGGCCTCCAGCACGCTGGCCGGCGAGTTCCCGGTCGGCTGCGCCTGCGACTCCGACATCGTGCCGGCCGACAAGTGCACCGCCCCGGTCGCCGCTGCTGCGCCCGCGCCGAAGCCCACCGCTGACAAGGTCAAGCTGTCTGCCGATACCCTGTTCGACTTCGACAAGGCTGTGCTGAAGCCGGAGGGCCAAGCCAAGCTGAATCAACTGGCCGCTCAAGCCAAGTCGCTCAAGCTGGAAGTGATTCTCGCCGTCGGCCACACCGACCGCATTGGCTCTGCCGCTTACAACCAGCGCCTGTCCGAGCGCCGCGCCGCCGCGGTCAAGACCTACCTGGTCTCGCAGGGCGTTGATGCCAACCGTGTCTATACCGAAGGCAAAGGCGAAACCCAGCCGGTCACTGGCAACAAGTGCGACAGCGTCCGCGGCCGTGCCGCGCAGATCGCCTGCCTGCAGCCGGATCGTCGCGTCGAAGTGGAAGTCATCGGTTCCAAGTAACGCGGGATCCGCTTGACCAGAAGCCCTGCCTCGGCGGGGCTTTTTAGTTTCTGCCGGAGCAACTGTCTGCTACCCGGTGTTTAGTGTCCGTCAGCAAGGCCCCGCTTGTGCCCATGAACACGATCAATGCCGATCCCGCCGAGTTGCAGAAGTTCGGCGAACTCGCCCACCGCTGGTGGGATCCTGCCTCCGAATTCAAACCCCTGCACGAGATCAACCCGCTACGCCTGGGCTGGATCAACGCCAAGGCTGCGCTGCCGGGAAAGAGGGTGCTGGACGTGGGATGCGGCGGCGGCATCCTCAGCGAAAGCATGGCCTGTCTGGGCGCAGACGTGACAGGCATCGATCTCTCAGAGAAGGCGCTCAGTGTCGCTCGCCTACACCTCTTCGAGAGCGGCCACAAGGTCAATTACCGCCTGATCAGCGCCGAAGCACTCGCCGATGAGATGCCGGCCTCGTTCGACGTCGTGACCTGCATGGAGATGCTCGAACACGTACCTGACCCGGCCAGCACGATCGCCGCCTGCGCGCGCCTGGTCAAACCGGATGGTCATGTGTTTCTGTCCACCCTGAACCGGAACCTCAAGTCCTACGTGTTTGCGATCATCGGCGCCGAGTACGTGCTCAAGCTGTTGCCCGCCGGCACACACGAATACGCAAAATTTCTCAAACCCTCCGAACTCACTCGGCACTGTCGCAATGCCCGACTCAACGTCGAGGACATCATCGGACTCAGCTACAACCCCCTGAGCCGCAACTATAGCCTTGGGCCTGACACCGACGTCAATTACATGGTGCATACCCGCCGCGAGGCCTGAGCCTGCGCAGACGGGTAGGCACTGCCAGGCTCCAGCCGCGTCGCAAGGCAGGCGTCATCAGGCTGATCACGCACGACTGATACGATGACGGGAGACGCGACAAGGCTTGATTCTGCGTGGATGGTGTTCATCGCCTTCCTGCGTCTCGGGCTGACATCCTTTGGCGGGCCGACCGCCCACTTGGGCTATTTCCGCACCGAGTTCGTCTCGCGGCGCGCTTGGCTGAACGAACGCAGCTACGCGGATCTGGTCGCCCTGTGCCAGTTCCTCCCCGGGCCCGCGAGCAGCCAGGTTGGCATGGGGATCGGCTTCGCGCGTGCAGGCATGTGCGGCGCACTGGCGGCCTGGGCAGGCTTCACGCTCCCCTCGGCCTTGCTGATGATCTTGATCGCGCTCGGCATCGGGCACTGGGGCCAGGTGCCGCCAGGCGTTGTGCACGGCCTGAAGGTCGTCGCCGTGGCCGTCGTCGCACAGGCAGTGTGGGGGATGATACGAAACCTCTGCATCGGACGCCCTCAGAGGCTCATCATGGTCGGGGCTGCCGTTTTTCTGCTCGCCCTGCCTTCGGCCTGGAACCAGATCATCGTCATCGTGGCCGGCGCCGTGCTCGGGCGCTGGGTCCTTGCGGGCCCACACCCCACCGGCTCGGCCCCCTCTCTCGCACGCGTCGACAGCGGCTTGGCGGTCGGCCTGCTCGTCGCCTTTGCAGCCCTCCTGGTCGGGTTTCCCGTGCTGGCGAGCGTGCTCGACAGCCCCACGCTGGCCATGCTCGATGTGTTCTACCGCGTTGGCGCCCTGGTGTTCGGTGGCGGCCACGTCATACTGCCCTTGTTGCAGTCCGAGGTGGTGCCGCCAGGCTGGGTGAGCCAGGACGTCTTCCTCGCGGGTTATGGCGCGGCACAAGCCATGCCGGGGCCACTCTTCAGCTTCGCTGCTTTCCTCGGCACCTCCGCCAGCGGGCCGATCAACGGCTGGGCGGGGGGATTGCTGGCACTGGTCGCGATCTTCCTGCCGTCCTTCCTGCTGATTCTGGGCGCCCTGCCATTCTGGAATCGCCTGCGCGACAATGTTGCTGCGCGCGGCGCACTCAATGGCGTCAACGCAGCCGTCGTCGGCCTGCTGCTGGCCACGCTATACGACCCAGTATGGACGGGCGCGATTCTCACGCCTGCCGACTCGGTTCTGGCCGTGGCGGCCCTTGTTGCACTGACCCGTTTCAAGACCCCGCCCTGGGTGGTCGTCGTACTCGCGGCCACGGGTGGCGCAATGCTGACGGCCTAGGCGTCGGGCAGGAGCGCGGCACCAATCCGGGCTCGCGCGTATGCCAAGGCTCAGGGGCGCCCGCCCGCGCGCAGGGCCTGCAACATGCGCTGCCCTGCACGGCCGTCGACAGGCAAGCCGAACGCGGCCTGCTCGAGTCTGAGCGCCTCCCGAGTGCGTGCGCCGATCATGCCATCTGCCGCACCGATATCGTGGCCACGCGCAAGCAGCAGCAATTGCAGTTCACGCCGCTCGGCACGTGACAAGCCGGGATCGTCGGTTGGCCAAGGCGTTGCGAAAACCGCACCGCCGCGCAGGCGATCCGCAAGATGTGCGATCGCCAGGCCGTAGCTTTCTGCGGCGTTGTACGAATACAGCGCATCGAAATTGCGCGTCACCAGGAAAGCCGGGCCGTCTTTGCCCGCGGGCAGCAGCAGCGCGGCGGGCGTCATCCCTGCTGGCAGCGGCGCACCGTCGACACGCCTCACCCCACGCGCAGCCCAGTCGGAAACGGGCTGCTTGTTGCGCCGCCCCGCGCCCGAGACATCCATCCCGCGCGGCAGGCGGACCTCGAAGCCCCAGGGCAGGTCGCTGCGCCAGCCCGCACGCCTGAGGAAGTTGGCTGTGGAGGCCAGCGCGTCGGGCACGCTATCGACCAGGTCACGCCGACCGTCGCCATCGAAATCGACCGCCAGGCGCATGAAGGTCGAGGGCATGAACTGGGTATGTCCAAACGCGCCCGCCCACGAGCCAGTGAGGCGCTCGGGAGCAACATGGCCTTCCTGGATGATTTTCAGCGTGGTGAAGAACTCGCCACGAAAGAAGCCCTGGCGACGGCCAAAGCACGACAACGTGGACAGGGAACTCAGCAGCGGGCGACCGCCAAAGTTGCGCCCGTAGTTGCTTTCCACCCCCCACACCGCGACCACCGTAGCCGGATCCACGCCGTATCGGACCTCGAGCTGTGCCAGCACGGGCGCCCATTCGAGCAGCATGGCCCGACCGTCGTCCACCCGCTCTGCATCGACCAGTGCGGCGAGGTAATCCCAGATCGGGGTGACGAACTCGGGCTGGGCGTCAAGGAAACCGATGACGGCCATGTCGGGCGCGAGCGAGGCGGTGTGCGCATCGTAGGTCGCGACGCTCACCCCCTTTGCCTGCGCCTCGGCGCGCAGACCGGCGAGGCAGGATGCGAAGGCGGCCTCATCGGCCCACGCGCTGCCGAAGAGGGAAGGGATCACCAGCGCAGCACTGAGGACAAGATGAGGTTTCTGCATGAGAGTTCCGGGGCGACGATTCGGGCGAGAGTCTAGCATCGCAGGCGGCATGGCCTGGTGGCGATCAGGCCCGTCCGGGTCCCTTGCCCCCTCAACCCTGCCCGGCGCTCAATGCGCCACCGCCACCGCCGGTCCGGGCGCCTCCCAGACCCCACGCGCACGCACCTGGCCGCCGTCAAAGACCAACCAGCTCTGGCTGCCATAATGCGGCAGGACGCGCGCCACGGCGTGCAGGGCGGCGGCATCCCGGGCCGTAACCACCGCGAGCGGCGGGCCACCCGCAGGCCGCGTGGTCCATACGCGCACGTCGCCCCCCCGCGGCAAGGGCCCGGGCTCGACCGGCACGCCCGACTGCTTCAGCACGCGCGCCGACGCCTCGTGCGTCCCCACCAGCAGCACCGGCTCACCGCCGCTGCGGAGCGCACCCTCATCGCTGCGCCGCGCGCGGCGCTCGAACAGCCTGCCCGCCAGCGCCTCGGCCGCTTCGACCACGCCCGGCGCCACCGTCTGCACGGCCGCGGGCAGGGCATCCGCGATCACGAGCCGCGGCGCCGGCGTGATGATCCACTGGCGCAGGATGGGTGGAAGCTGCGCTGCGTCGGACAGGCGCCACACCCGCAATTCAGGATCGAGTCGCACCTGGGCGGGGGCGAAGTCGACCGGCAGCTCGACCACCGCCTGTGCGCGATCGATGTCGACCCAGTGCGTTTCTGCCCTCTCGCCAGCGCTCAGTTGCACGGGAACACGAAGGGTGTAGGCCGGGGCCGGTTGCATAAATTCGATGCGAAGCCGTTGGCTGCCAGCCGCGGACGCATCTGCGGCAGCTGGAGCCGGCCCAGACAGCAGCTGCGCACGCGCCAGCGTGAGCTCGGGCCCACCTGGCAGCGAGAGCCACTGCTGGAAGAACGCATCCAGCGCGCGTCCGGATGCCGCCTCGAAGGCCGACTGCAGTGCCGGCCAGCCAGCGATGCGGAAACGCTCACGCTCCCAGAACAAGCGGATCCCGCGGGCGAAGGCTGCCTCGCCAATGAGGTCCTCGAGCATCACGAACACCATCGCCGCCTTGCCATAGCCCACCGCAGCCGCGGCGCCATGGGTGCGCGAGCGAAAATCGACCAGCGCCTGGTGACGACCCGCTGGAACCGCCGCGAAGTCGCGCAGCCACCCGAGCCGCATCGCGCGCGCGCCGTCCGCCGACTCGGCCTTCTTGTAGGCGTAATCGGCCATGAAGGTGGTGAGGCCCTCGGACCAGTTGCCGCGCGCGTAATCGACCATCACGCCGTTTCCCCACCAGTTGTGCAGGATCTCGTGCCCGAGCGAGCTGGCGCGAATGAAGGGCAGACGCAGCACCTGCTCGCCGATGTAGGTGAGCGTGGGCATCCCGAACCCTGTCGGTAGCGGACTGGCCACCACCGAAAACTCGGTGTACGGATAGTCGCCGATCAGCGCGCTGTAGCGCTCGAGGTAGCTCTGGCTGTCAGCGAGGTAGGCGTCCGCCAGGCCCTCAACCTGATCGAGCGCGACCGGGAAGTAGGTGCGCAGGCGCAAGGGCCGGCCATCGCCCTGCACCGCCAGACGCTCACGGACCACCCATGGCCCCGCCATCAGGTCGATGCCGTCGGTCGGCTGATCGAAGGCGAAGCGCGCGCGGTAGGGCTCGGTTGGGCTCGCGGGCAGGCTTTCCGCCTCTAGCCGACCCGCCACGAGCGCAGACTGTCCCCCTTTCACGCTCACACTCACCCGGTAGGAAAACAGTTCCGCCGGGCGCGGGTACCACCCTGCCCCGGCGGGCAGATAGCTGCCCTCGGGCGACGCCATCAGCGGCATGCCCTGCAACACGGCGCGGTGATCGCGGTCGCGCTCGAGGGGTGGCAGCGTGCCCGCGTAGCGCAGCTTCAGCGTCGCCCCCGGCGGCACATCGACCCGCCACGCGCGCCAGGCATCGCGCTGTGCCGCTGGCCGTACCTGCACCATGCGACCGTCGATACGGGCCTCGCTGGGCTGCAGCGCCTCATGCAGCACGAACTGGAAGTCACGCTCTGCCGGTCGCAGCTCGGCTTCAACCTCAAGCCGCCTCGATTGAGGATCGAGCACGAGGTCGAGTTCCAGCTCGGGGGCAGCCCGTGCCGTGCCCGCCAGGATCAGCGCACACAGGACAAGCTGCACGAGGCGCCCGCCCCACTGCAGCAGCGCCCCCCGACGCAAGCGTTGCGCGAGCGCGCTCGAAGGCAGGGTCAGGGACAATCCAGCGCCCCGCATCTCAGGGCTCGACGGGGAAGCGCACCACGAGTTCGATCAGCTCACCGCGCCGCTGCAGCTTGAGCGGCAGCCAGGTACCAGCCGGCTGGGCGCGCACGGCAGTGATGAGGTGTTGCGGCCGCTTCACCGGCCTGCCGGCCACTTCGGTGATGACGTCCTCACGCAGCAGCCCGGCCTGCTCAGCGAGGCTGCCCGGGGTGACACTCGAAATGCGGACGCCCTGAGTATGCTCCTCGAGCGCGATGCCGAGTCGCGGCGGTGGTGGCGGGCTCTGGCGCGCAACCGGCACCGCGAACACCGCATCCGCGATCCCGGCACCGAGCTCGCTACAGGTGGTGTCGGCACCGACCGGCATCAGCTGACCGATGCTGCGCTCGCCCAGATCGCGCAGCTGATGCGCGACCCCGTGACCAAAGCGTACATGCCCGTTGCCCATGATCGCCACGGCCAGCGGCAGGCGACCGCCCGCGTCGGCGTGGCGCTGGCGCCCCGCCATCAATGCCTCGGCCATCGCACGGTCCCAGGTCAGCTGCGAGTCGAGGAAATTGCGGAACCCGGGGTCGCTGCGCCCCGCCTTGGCGGCGGACTTGCCGCGCGCGCGCTCATGCTGGCCATGAATCTCGAACAGGAAGTCCTCGTAGGCAGCGGACGCTGGCGCAGCCCGCCCCACGCCTTCACGCTCGGCCTCAGATACCGCCGCCCAGCCCTTCTCGGCAATCGCCCGCGTCAGCTGCACATCGACGTTGAGCGCCAGCATCGGGATGCGGTTCATGCGCGCGAAGTGGAACAGCGGCAGATACAACTCGGCGGGCATGCTCCACACCTTGCCCCATTCGCTCCGCGCCAGGAACTCGGCTTCGGTCAGCTCACCTGCGACCCAGCGGTCGAGCACGGGCTGCGCCCGGCGCGGAAACATCTCGAAGCCGATCACCATGTGTGGCTGTTGCGCATGCAGCGCAGCCAGCGTCTGCAGCTGCCAGCGATGATGATCCATGTCGTCGTGCTGTTCACCGAGCAGGACAACCGCGCGTTGCGCCATGGCTGCGAGCAGCCCGGTGATTTCCACGCGCTGCGCTACCGGGCCGTCCGCACGCGCCCAGGTGCCCGGGGCCAGACAGGGCGCCGAGCCGGCATGCGCAGAGGCCGGAACCGCCAGCGACGCAGCCAGACTGCAGACGAGCGCAAACGCGGCGAAACGAGTATGTGAGGACATGGTGACCCCGGTCGATAAACGGAACCTGCGGTAGAGCCCATGCGCCGCGCCAAGTTCCGGGGTCGACCGCTGGCGCGTGCGCTCAGGCGCGGAAATGATCAACGCGGTCGGTGATCAGGCCATCGAGCCCCAGCGCAAGGAGGCGCGCGGCCTGAGCGTCGTCGTTCACGGTGTAGGCGAGCTGACGCAACCCGGCAGTCCGCGCCGCCGTCACCGTCGCCGGCGACCAGGCCTCCTGTTCGGCCACGATGACAACGCAAGCCAGGCGCTGCGCGGTATCGAGCGCATCCGCAGCAAAGCGTTCGAGCAGAAGACCGCGAGGCAGGGACGGCGCGGCCTCGGCAGCGGTCTCAAGGGCGGCGATGTCGAAGGAAGTGAGCAGGGGCGGTAGCGCGCCGCGCCGGCCGCGCGCGGTCTCCTCGGCCACCACTGCACCGGTGCGCCGTGCGTCGCCGGGGGCAGGCTTGAGCTCGATATTGAGCGCGCAGCCGTGGCACGCGCAGAAGTCCACCACCTCGGCCAGGCTTGGCAAACGTTCGCCGGCATACTCAGGCGAATGCCATCCACCGGCGTCGAGCAGACGAAGCTCAGCCCATGGCCGCGCCAGTGCCTCACCCACGGCGTTGGTGGTGCGCTCAAGACGGTCGTCATGCAGCAGGAAGGGCTGCCCGTCCGCGCTCAAGCGCACATCGCACTCGAACATGCGATACCCGAGCGCATGCCCGAGCGCGAAGGCTGCCAGGGTGTTCTCTGGCGCCAGCCGCCCTGCGCCCCGATGAGCAATCCAGCGTGGATACGGCCAGGCTGCGGACATGCTCACTCGCCGGCCTCGGCCTTGGGTTTGCGCGGGCGGCGCGCACGCGGAGACGGCTTGCGCGCACCCGCAGGCTCGCCAGCACTCGCATCGGTCGGTGTGGGTACAGCGGGCTCGGCAGCCGTGTTTTCGGGCGCAGCTGGCGCGATCGTGCGATCGCGCCCGGGCTGCTCAGGCGCCTCGGCCGGGCCCGCAGCCGCGGCGATAGCTGCACCGGCCTTCTTTCTGGCAGACGCAGCCGGCTCGCGGGCGGCGCGCCCCGAACCACGCCTGGAGGGGGCTGTGCCGCCCTCCTCCACGGGATGCGCATAGGAAGATCGCCCCCCCGCCTCCGCTTCGGCCGACGGCGACGGAGCCGTCTCGGCCGGAAGCACCGGGGCCGCTTCGCCCTTGGCCGCTGCACCGCGTCCGCGACCACGGACGCTACGCGATTTTGGCGCTACTGCGGCCTGCACGGCCGGCTCAGGCTGCTCGGCGTGGCTGGACTCGGTCACCGCGGCTTCGTGCGCACTCTCCTCGGGCAGCAACGCACCCTCGGGTGTCTGGGGTGCAGGGGCAGCCTGCAGCGCGGGCGATTCCGCTGCAGCCAGCTTGCCTCCACGCCGGCGGGCTCCGCGACCTGTCGCGCGTGCCTCGGGCGCCAGTTCGGCAACGGCGGCCGTCCGCTCACCGTCGGTGTGCGCAACCTCCTCCATCGCAGGCACTTCGAGCGGATGCGCTTCCTGCTGCGCAGGATAAGGCCCGGTCACCACGACGCCCGCTGCGGGTCGGGTCACATAGGTGCCCGACTTTTCGTCACGCCCCAGTTCGAGCAAACCACGGCTTTGTGCCTCCTCGAGCAGATTGCCGAACGCACGGAAACCGAAGTAGCTCTCGTTGAAATCCGGCCTGCGCCGCTTGATCGCTTCCTTGAGCATCGACGACCAGATCTTGCCACTCTCGCCACGCTCGGCAAGCAGCGCTTCGAAGGTCTCCAGCGCAATGTCGATGGCCTTACCGCGCCGGGCCTCCACCTCTTCACGGCGCAGCTTTTCCTCCTCGGGGGAGCGCTTGCTGACGGGCAGGTTGTCGCGCGCCTCGCGCTTGGCCGCGACGCGCTGGCTGTCACGCACCAGATCATCGTAAAAGATGAATTCATCGCAGTTGGCGATCAGGAGGTCGGAGGTGGACTGCTTGACGCCAACGCCGATGACCTGCTTGGCGTTCTCGCGCAGCTTGGACACCAGCGGGGAAAAGTCCGAGTCGCCGCTGATGATCACGAAGGTGTCGACATGCGACTTGGTGTAGCAGAGATCGAGCGCATCGACGACGAGGCGGATGTCGGCGGAATTCTTGCCGGACTGGCGAACGTGCGGGATCTCGATCAGCTCGAAGCTGGCCTCGTGCATCGCTGCCTTGAAGCTCTTGTAGCGGTCCCAGTCGCAATAGGCCTTCTTGACCACGATGCTGCCCTTGACCAGCAAGCGCTCGAGCACGCGCTTGATGTCGAACTTGTCGTATTTCGCATCGCGCACACCGAGGGCCACGTTTTCGAAGTCGCAGAACAGCGCCATGCTGACGCTGTCGGGGGAGGAAGCCATGGAATTCTCCGTTTCAGATCAGCGGCGATGTTAAGCCCTCGGCACCATCCGCACCAGAATCGCACGCGCACGGTACGCCCGGGCAACCCTTTGCAATCGGGGATGTGCCTGCACTCCAGCTTGCTGCCTCAGGCCGATTCTGCTATTAAGTCGGCTCTCTTCATTGACCACCTACGGAAGCTGATCCATGGCCGACGATACCCTGCACAAGCAATTCCCGCCCTACGTACCCGCAGCCGGCGAGGAATACATGAGCGAAAAGCAGCTGGCCCACTTCCGCGAGATCCTCAATTCGCTCAAGGGCGAGCTTGCCGATGACATCGAACGCACCGTCCACACCATGCAGGACGAGGCCACCGTGTTCGCCGACCCCAACGACCGTGCGAGCCAGGAGTCCGACATCGCGCTCGAACTGCGTAACCGCGACCGCGAGCGCAAGCTGATCAAGAAGATCGACGAGGCGATCGGGCGCATCGAGGAGGGCGAATACGGTTACTGCGACAGCTGTGGCGTCGAGATCGGCCTCAAGCGCCTCGAAGCCCGCCCGACCGCGACCCTGTGCATCGACTGCAAGACCCTGGAAGAGATGCGCGAGCGCCAGGTCGCAAAGTAAGCCGTTCACCCCCGGCCACAACCGGGGCAGCAACAAAAAAGGACGCGAGCTGCGTCCTTTTTTGTTGCTGCGAACGGCAGGCCGAAGCCCGCCTCGCCTTTATCAGCCGGCGTTTTCGTTCAGCAGCGCCTTCATGCTCAGGCGGATCTTGCCGCGCTCGTCGGTCTCGAGAACCTTGACGCGCACGACCTGGCCTTCCTTCACATAGTCGGACACATTGTTCACGCGCTCGTTGGCGATCTGCGACACATGCAGCAGACCATCGCGGCCCGGCATGATGTTCACGATGGCGCCAAAGTCGAGCAGACGCACGACCGGCCCTTCGTAGACCTTGCCGACCTCGACCTCCGCGGTGATCGCCTCGATCCTGGCCTTCGCCGCCTGGGCGCCTTCGGCGCTCACCGACGAAATCTTGATCGCGCCGTCATCCTCGATCTCGATCACGGTACCGGTCTCTTCCTGCAGCGCACGGATCACCGCACCGCCCTTGCCGATCACGTCGCGGATCTTCTCGGGGTTGATCTTCATGTTGATCATGCGCGGCGCGTATTCCGACACCTCGCCCCGACTGCTGCTGAGGGACTGCTGCATCAGGCGGAGGATGTGCAGGCGGCCTTCCTTGGCCTGCTCGAGCGCGGCATGCATGATCTCCTTGGTGATGCCCTGGATCTTGATGTCCATCTGCAGGCCGGTGATGCCATTTTCGGTCCCGGCCACCTTGAAGTCCATGTCGCCGAGGTGGTCCTCGTCGCCCAGGATGTCGGTCAGCACCGCGAAGCGGTTGCCGTCCTTGATCAGGCCCATGGCGATGCCGGCAACGTGGTTCTTGAGCGGTACGCCGGCATCCATCATCGCGAGCGAGCCACCGCACACCGAGGCCATCGAGGACGACCCATTGGATTCGGTGATCTCGGAAACCACGCGCACGGTGTAGGAGAACTCTTCCGGCTTGGGCAGCATCGCGACCAGCGAGCGCTTGGCGAGACGGCCATGACCGACTTCCCGACGCTTGGTGACGCCGAAGCGGCCGGTCTCGCCGGTGCAGAACGGCGGGAAGTTGTAATGGAGCAGGAAGCGCTCCTTGTACTCGCCGGCGATGGCGTCAATGATCTGCTCGTCGCGGCCGGTGCCCAGAGTGGCAACGACCAGCGCCTGCGTCTCGCCGCGAGTAAACAGCGCCGAGCCATGGGTGCGCGGCAGCACGCCGGTGCGGATCTCGATCGGACGCACGGTGCGGGTGTTGCGGCCGTCGATGCGCGGCTCGCCATTGAGGATGCGGCTGCGGACGATGCCCGACTCAAGGTTGAAGAAGATGTCCTTGATTTCGTTGACCGTGGGTGCGTTGTCCACACCTTCGGTCAGCTGGGCGATCACGCGCTTGCGGATCTCGGACAGGCGGGCCGAGCGTTCCTGCTTGCTGGTGATGCGGAAGGCCTCTTCCATTTCGGCCTTGGCGAGTTCGGTGACCCTGGCGATCAGCGGCTCGTTGGCCGGCGGCGCCTGCCAGTCCCACTCGGGTTTGCCGGCGACTTCCACCAGCTCGTTGATAGCGTTGATCGCGGTCTGCATCTGCTCATGGCCGAACACGACCGCGCCGAGCATGACGTCTTCGGGTAGCTCCTGTGCTTCGGACTCGACCATCAGCACCGCGGTCTGGGTGCCAGCGACGACCAGATTCATCTGGCTGGACTGGAGCTCGGTCGCGGTCGGGTTGAGGATGTACTGACCGCCGAGGTAGCCGACGCGGGCGGCGCCGACCGGGCCATTGAAGGGCAGGCCGGAGATCGCCAGCGCAGCCGAGGCGCCGATCATCGCCGGGATGTCGGAGTCGATTTCGGGGTTCAGCGACAGCACGGTGACGATGACCTGGACTTCATTCATGAAGCCGTCGGGGAAGAGCGGGCGGATCGGACGATCGATCAGACGCGAGGTGAGGATTTCCTTCTCGCTCGGACGGCCTTCGCGCTTGAAGAAGCCGCCGGGGATACGGCCCGCAGCGTAGAACTTCTCGACGTAATCGACCGTGAGCGGGAAGAAGTCCTGACCCGGGCGGGCTTCCTTGGCGCCGACCACGGTGGCGAGCACCACGGTCTCGTCCATATTGACGATGACGGCACCGCCGGCCTGACGGGCGACTTCACCGGTCTCGAGCGTGACGGTGTGAGCGCCATAGGCGAAGGTTTTCTTGATTGCGGTAGGCAAGGTGTTTTCCTTTTTCGATTGATGCAGCGAACTACAACTGCTTGTGGCGGACCGCCCGAGCGGGTGGCGCGGCACCACGGGAGGACGCGGCCGACGGGCATTTGCAGACAGGAAATGCAGACGGCAAAAAGCCGGCGCGGCCGCAGGGGCACGCACCGGCTTTGCTGGCTTACTTCGCCCTGATCGGCGCTGTCGGACTCGTCACGAACGGCAATTACTTGCGCAGGCCCAGACGCTCGATAAGAGTGCGGTAGCTGTCAGCGTTGCTGCCCTTCAGGTAGTCCAGCAGCTTGCGGCGCTGGCTGACCATCTTCAGCAGGCCACGGCGGGAATGGTGATCCTTGCCGTGTTCCTTGAAGTGGGGGGCGAGCCCGTTGATGCGGGCGGTCAGGAGCGCAACCTGGACTTCCGGCGAACCGGTGTCGCCTTGGGCGCGCTGGAAGTCGGAGACGATCTTCGACTTGGATGCGGTATCAAGAGCCATGTGTGTCTTTACTCGTGTTTTTCTGCCAATCAGAAGCCGCGGATTATACCCAATGCCGCGCCGTGAACTCAATCAAAATCATGCAATTGCCACCGTCGATTCGGCTGCGGTGGCGATCAGGCGACGCGGCGCGAGACGGCCGTCGTCCTGCCAGCGGGCGAGGCCGAGAAAGCCGGTCGGCCCATAGACGCGCACCGAGCCGCCCGGCGCGCCATGCGGCTCGTCAAGTATCCGACCCTGCAGCAGCGCGCGTGCCGCCGCTGCGTCCAGCGTCACCACCGGGAACGCCGCCACCAGGGAATCGACCGGCGCGAGCAAGGCCTCACGCTCGCCCTCGCCGGTCGCCTCGAGCTCGGCCAGCGTGATCGCCGCGCGCAGGTCGAAGGCACCGATCGCCATGCGTCGCAGCGCACACAGGTGCGCCCCACAGCCGAGGGCGGCACCGATGTCCATCGCCAGGCTGCGGATGTACGTCCCCTTGCTGCAATGCACGCGGATCGTGAAGCACTCGCCTTCGAAAGCCAGCAGCTCAAGCGCATGGATCGTGACCCGGCGCGGCGCGCGCTCGAGCTCGATGCCCTCGCGCGCATATTCATAGAGTGCCTTGCCGTCACGCTTGAGTGCCGAGTACATCGGCGGAACCTGTTCGATCTCTCCACGGAAGCGCGCGAGCACGGCTTCAAGATCATGCGGACCGACTGCCACCGGACGGGTCGCAATCACCGCTCCCTCGGCGTCACCGCTGTCGGTGTCGACCCCGAGCTGCACCACCGCCTCGTAAGTCTTGTCGGCGTCGAGCAGCATCTGCGAGAACTTGGTCGCCTCGCCGAAGGTGAGCGGCAACAACCCACTCGCCATCGGATCCAGCGTCCCGGTGTGACCGGCCTTGGCCGCATTGAGCAGGCGGCGCGCGGTCTGCAGCGCGCTGTTCGAGCTCACGCCCTGCGGCTTGTCGAGCAGCAGCACGCCGTCGACGACGCGGCGGATGATCTTGCGCTGCGGCAGCCCCTTGCGTTTCGGGCGCGCCGCGGCCTCAGCGGCGGGCGCGCTCGTCATCATCCTCGCCGCCGGGTCCGTCCTGCGGGCGAGACGGGTCTTCCTCCTCCTGACGGGATGCGTCCTCCTTCACCACCGCATCGATCAGCTGCGACAGGCGCGAGCCCTCTTCCACCGAACGGTCATAGTGGAAGTGCAACTCCGGGATGGTGTGGATGCGGATGCGGCGACCCAGCTCACGGCGCAGGAAACCGCTCGCGCGGCGCAGCCCCTGCAGGATCTCGGGCACGTCCCCCTCGCCGGTCATGTTCGTGAAGAACACCTTGGCGTGGGCGTAATCGGGCGTGATCTCGACGTCGGTGAGGGTGATGAAACCGACTCGAGGGTCTTTCACCTCGAGCCGGATCAGCTCGGCCAGCTCGCGGCGGATCTGCTCGACCACGCGCTGGCTGCGGGAATACTCCTTGGGCATCGCTTACAGGGTCCTCGCCACTTCCTTGATCTCGAAGACCTCGAGCTGGTCGCCTTCGTGGATGTCGTTGTAGTTGCGCAGTTGCAGGCCGCACTCGTAACCGAACTTGACTTCCTTGACGTCGTCCTTGAAGCGCTTGAGCGATTCGAGCTCGCCCGTCCACACCACGGTGTGGTTGCGCAGCAGACGGACGCGCGACCCACGGCGCACTACGCCTTCGAGCACATAACAGCCCGCGATCGAGCCCACCTTGGAGATCGTGAACACCTGGCGGATCTCGACCAGGCCCGTCACTTCCTCGCGCTTCTCCGGCGCCAGCATGCCCGACAGTGCCGCCTTCACCTCATCGACCGCATCGTAAATGATGTTGTAGTAACGGATATCGACCCCGAAGGTCTCGGCCAGCTTGCGCGCACCGGCGTCGGCACGGGTGTTGAAGCCGATGATGACCGCGCCTGAGGCCTGCGCCAGGTTGACGTCGGACTCGCTGATCGCGCCCACCGCACCATGGATGACGTTGACGCGGACCTCGTCGGTGGAGAGCTTCTGCAGCGACTGCACCAGCGCTTCCTGCGACCCCTGCACGTCGGCCTTGATGATCAGCGCCAGGCTCTTGACCTCGCCCTCGGACATCTGGTCCATCAGCGTCTCGAGCTTGGCCGCCTGCTGCTTGGCGAGCTTGACGTCACGGAACTTGCCCTGGCGGAAGAGGGCAATTTCGCGCGCCTTCTTCTCATCGGCCAGCGCGATCGCCTCGTCGCCCGCGGAGGGCACGTCCGACAGGCCCAGGACCTCGACCGGGATGGACGGACCGGCTTCGTCGATCTGCTTGCCGTTCTCGTCGAGCATCGCGCGGATGCGGCCGAAGGTGGCGCCGGCAAGCAGCACGTCGCCCTTGCGCAGCGTGCCCGACTGCACCAGCAGCGAGGCCACCGGCCCACGCCCCTTGTCCAGACGCGCCTCGATGATCAGGCCCTTGGCAGGCGTCTCCCTCGGCGCAGTGAGCTCGAGCACCTCGGCCTGCAGCAGCACGGCCTCAAGCAGCTCATCGATGCCGGTGCCCTTCTTGGCCGACACCGGCACAAACATGGTGTCACCACCGTAGGCTTCGGGGATCACCGACTCGGCGATCAGCTCCTGCGTCACGCGATCGGGGTTGGCTTCGGGCTTGTCGATCTTGTTGATCGCCACCACCAGCGGCACGCCGGCCGCCTTGGCGTGGTGGATGGCTTCGCGCGTCTGCGGCATCACGCCGTCGTCCGCGGCCACCACCAGGATGACGATGTCGGTCGCCTTGGCACCACGGGCACGCATCGCCGTGAAGGCCTCGTGACCCGGGGTATCGAGGAAGGTGAGCATGCCACGCGAGGTTTCGACGTGATAGGCACCGATGTGCTGGGTGATGCCGCCGAACTCACCCGAAGCCACCTTGGCGCGACGGATGTAGTCGAGCAGCGAGGTCTTGCCGTGGTCGACGTGCCCCATGACGGTGACGACCGGCGCGCGCGGCAGGACTTCGGCGTCCTTGTGCTCCTCGCTCTCCTCCAGGAAGGCATCGGGATCATCGAGCTTGGCGGCCAGCGCCTTGTGGCCCATCTCCTCGACGATGATCATTGCCGTTTCCTGGTCCAGCACCTGATTGATGGTGACCATCGAGCCCATCTTCATCAGGGCCTTGATAACCTCGGTGGCCTTGACCGCCATCTTGTGGGCCAGGTCGGCGACGGTGATCGTCTCCGGCACATGCACTTCACGCACGATCGGCTCGGCGGGCGCCTGGAAGGACGAGCGGTCCTCCTGCTGATGGCGCCGCCCTCCGCCCTTGCCGGCCCCGCGCCAGCTGCTGCCAGTGGTGGTCGCACCCACCTCGCCGCGTGTCTTGAGACCGCCGCGGCGCTTGCCTGCAGCTTCGGCCTCGCGGGCAGGCGCGGGCGCGCCGCGCTTGACCTCGCGCACGGCCGGCTTCGCCTCGGTCTTTGCAGGGCGGTGAAGCGTGCCGGTGGTGGCCTTGGCCGCAGCGGGCGGAGGGGCCTCCTTCTTCTGCTGCTCGGCACGCAGGCGTGCCTCTTCCTCGGCCTTGCGCGCATCTGCGGCCGCGCGGGCAGCCGCTTCGCGCTCCTGACGGGCGCGCAGGTCGGCAGCCTGGCGCTCCTTGAGCGCGCGCTGGCGGTCCTCGTCGCGCTTGCGCGCGGCGATCTCCTCATCACTGAGGATCTCGGACAGCGGCCGCGGCTTGCTGAGCACGGTGGTCACAGTCGGGGCTGGAGCCGGAGGCGGCGCTACGCGCCCGCCCTTGCCCGTCGGCGCGCCGCCGCCCCGGCCAGGCGCGGCCGGCCTGGCCGGAGCCGGCTTGACGGCCGCAACAGCCTCGACCGCTACGGGCGGCGCCTCGACGGCTGGGACCTCGACGGGTGGTGCTTCAACGGCTGGCACTTCGGCTGCTGGCACTTCGGCGGCCGCGACCTGGGCCGGCGGGGCCTCGGCGACCGGCGCCTCTGCGACCGGAACCTCTGCGACCGGAACCTCAGCCGCCGGCACTTCGGCGACAGGCGCTTCCGCGACCGGCACAGCCTCAGGCATCACCTCGGCCACTGGCTCGATCGGTGCGGACAGCGCCTCGGCAGCGGCTTTGGCCTCGAAGGCGTCCTCGACCACAGCGGCCTGCTCGGGGAGCTCGTCACGCTTCACGAAGGTCCGCTTCTTGCGCACCTCCACCTGCACCGTGCGCGCACGGCCGGTGGAGTCAGTCGCACGGATTTCACTCGTTTGCTTGCGCGTCAGAGTGATCTTGCTCTTGGGCTGAGTGTCGCCATGCGAGCGGCGCAGGTATTCCAGCAGCCGCGCCTTGTCCTGTTCGGTGAGCAGGTCGGTCGCGCCGGACTTCTCGACACCCGCGCGCTTCAACTGCTCGAGCAGCACCTCGGCCGGCATTTTCAGTTCGCCAGCAAACTGGGTCACGCTCATCTGTTCCATTACTGCACTCCCATCATTCTTCGAACCAATGGGCGCGCGCAACGGAAATCAGCGCCTTGGCTCTTTCTTCGTCGATCCCAGCCATCTCGACCAGCTCGTCGACCGCAAGGTCGGCCAGGTCGTCCCGGGTACGAATGCCCTGCTGGGCCAGTTTTGCGGCCAGGGATTTATCCATGCCGTCCAGGTTGAGCAGATCATCGGAGACGTTCTCGAGCTGCTCTTCAGTCACGATCGCCTCGGTCAGCAAAACGTTGCGTGCGCGGTTGCGCAGCTCATTGACCGTGTCCTCGTCAAACGCTTCGATCTCGAGCATCTCGGCCAGCGGCACGTAGGCCACCTCCTCGAGCGACGAGAAGCCCTCCTCGATCAGGATGTCGGCGAGTTCCTCGTCCACATCCAGCTTGGCCATGAACAGCGCACGCAGCCCCTGCTGCTCCTGGGCGCTCTTCTCGGCCGACTCCTGCTCGCTCATCAAGTTGATCGTCCACCCGGTGAGCTCGGAGGCGAGCTTGACGTTCTGGCCGTTGCGACCGATCGCGATGGCCAGATTGTTCTCGTCCACCACCACATCCATGGCGTGCGCCTCCTCGTCCACGACGATGGAGACGACCTCGGCCGGCTGCAGCGCGGCCACCACGAACTGGGCCGGGTCGGCCGACCACACGATGATGTCGATCTGCTCGCCACCGATCTCGTTGCGCACCGCGGTGACGCGCGAACCACGCAGACCGACGCAGGTGCCGATCGGGTCGATACGCTGATCGTTCGACTTGACCGCGATCTTCGCGCGCAGTCCGGGATCGCGGGCGCAGGCCTTGAGCTCGAGCAAGCCGTCCTCGATCTCGGGGACCTCAAGCTCGAACAGCTTCATCAGGAATTCGGGCGCGGTGCGCGACAGCACCAGCTGCGGGCCACGGGCGCCACGGTCGATGCGCAGCAGGAAGGCCTTGACGCGGTCACCGACGCGCAGGTTCTCGCGCGGGATCTGCTGGTCGCGCGGCAGCACGGCCTCCATGCGGCCGACCTCGATGATCGCGCTGCCGCGCTCCATGCGCTTGATCGATCCGGAGACGAGGAACTCCTTACGATCGAGGAAGTCGTTGAGCACCTGCTCGCGCTCGGCATCGCGAATCCGCTGCAGGATGACCTGCTTGGCCGCCTGCGCGCCGATCCGGCCGAAGTCGATCGGCTCAAGCTCTTCCTCGATGTAGTCGCCGACCTGCACCTCCGGGCGCAGCTCGCGGGCATCGATGATGCCCATCTGGGCCTCGTCGTTGGTGACCTCTTCATCGAGCATCACGAGCCAGCGCCGCTTCGAGGTGTAATCACCCGAATCGCGATCGATCGAAACCAGCACGTCGGCGTCGTCGTGGATGCGCTTCTTGGTCGCAGAGGCCAAGGCGGTTTCGAGCGCGGAAAAAACGATGTCCTTGGCGACGTTCTTCTCGCGCGCCAACGCATCGACAAGCAGCAGAATTTCGCGGCTCATTTCAGTAAAACCTCCACATCCACAGTCTCAAAATTGGGGTACAAGACGTGCCTTCTCGATGTCATCGAAGGGCAGCAACACCTCGCCCTTCTCCGTGCGCAGCGCCACCGCACCCTCACGTACACCCTCGATCACGCCCACGAAATTGCGTTGATTGCCGATCGGCAGTGACAGCCGCACCTGCGCCTGCTCGCCGGCAAAGCGCTCGAAATCGGCCAGCTTCTTGAGCGGCCGATCGAGGCCGGGCGAAGACACCTCGAGGCGGTCGTAATCGACGTTCTCGACCTCGAACACGCGCTGCAGCTGATTGCTCACCGTGGCACAGTCATCGACCGTGATGCCGCGCTCGATGTCGATGAACACGCGCAGGAGCCGCCCCTTGGGGGAGAACTCGACATCCACGAGCTCATACCCCAGACCCGTCACCACCTGCCCGATCAGTTGCTCGACATCCGCACGCATCTACTCGACCTGCCTCTCAAACGCTGCTCGACCGACGCCACACCGAGCGCCACAAATAAAAAATGGGCGAAACGCCCATCAAACAATTGCTCCTGCAGGAAACCCGCCGCGGGCCACAACCGCATGAAAGACAGACGCCGCCGCGACTGACGCCATGCTGCCACCGATGTTTCAGGCATACACGAGGTGCGCGATGCGGAAATCCATCCATCAAAGCCGGTAAAGTATAGCGCGAAAGCCGCCAACCGGGCAAACCCCTGCACGAGGCAGAAGGTTTGCGCCAGCGCTGGCGGCAGACGGGCGCGGGCCCCGGCGGCGCAGGATCGCAGCGCCGCATGCGGGAACGGCGGTCAGCGTGACTTGCCTACTGCGCGTGGCGGGGTGCGATGCAGCTTCACCGGGCGTTTGGCACGCTCATCCTGCTCGCGGCTCTGCTGCGGCGGAGCCAGACCGGCGAGCGCACACGCCTCGGCCTCAGGCATCTCCATCCACATGCCGCGCTTGAGCCGCGCGGGCAGCTCGACGCTGCCATAGCGCACCCGCATCAGGCGGCTGACGGTGAGTCCGACCGCCTCGAACATTCGCCGAACCTCGCGATTGCGGCCTTCGGAAATCGTGACCCGATACCAGTGATTGGCGCCCTCGCCGCCCTCGTCCCGCAGCAGGTTGAACCTTGCCAGCCCATCCTCGAGCTGGATGCCCTCGGTGAGCGACTTCACGTGCGCGTCGGACAACTCGCCAAGAACGCGCACTGCGTACTCGCGCTCGAGCTCATAGCGCGGATGCATGAGCTTGTTGGCCAGGTCGCCGTCATTGGTAAAGAGCAGCAAGCCCGAGGTGTTGAAGTCGAGGCGCCCGACCGCCAGCCAACGCCCCTTGCGCAGCAAGGGCAGGCGCTCGAACACGGTAGGCCGGCCCTCGGGGTCGTCGCGCGAGACGATCTCGCCTTCGGGCTTGTGGTAGATGAGAATGCGCGGCGAGCGCTGGGTGAAGCGCAGCGGGATCAGCTTGCCGTTGACCTTGACGCGGTCGCCCGGACCGACCTTCTGACCGAGCGCGGCCGGCAGGCCGTTGACCAGGACACGCCCGGCCACCACCCACGCCTCGATCTCGCGCCGCGAGCCCACGCCGGCTTGCGCGAGCACCTTCTGCAGGCGCTCGGGCTCGCTCGGCGGCGTCGCTGCCGCGGGCCCGCCGTGCGGGCCGCTGGCGCGCGTCGGGCGCGCGCCACGTTCGGATTGGCCCAGTGCCGGAGGCTGCCCTTCGCGGCGACGCCCCCGCTCGCCTTCGCTGCGCCCCCCCTGCGGCACTGAAGCAGCGCCCCGCGCACGTGACGGCTGTGCGGGACGCGCGCCTTGCGGATCGGCGTCGAGGCGGGCCTCCTTGCGGCGGGGCTGGCCGCCCGGGCCTTGCGGCCCGCCCTCAGCGGGACGCGCGCGCGGGTCGCGATCGAGGATCTCGATCGCGTCAGACTTCTTCTTCAGAGGGGGGCGCAGCGGCCGGTTCGGTTTGCGAGACATCGACTAGATCCATGATTTTTTCGATTTCGGTGAGCGCCGGCAGCTCGGCGAGATTGCGCAGCCCCATGTCATCGAGGAAGCGCCGGGTGGTCGCAAACAAGGCCGGCCGCCCGGGCGTATCGCGGTGGCCGACGACGTCGACCCAGCCGCGTGATTCAAGTGCTTTCAATATGTTGGGCGAAACCGCCACACCGCGGACGTCCTCGATGTCACCGCGGGTGACGGGTTGGCGATAGGCGATGATGGCCAGCGTTTCCATGACCGCGCGCGAATAGCGCGGCGGCCTTTCTTCCTTCAGGCGGTCCAGGTAGGGCTGATACTCGGGCCGGGTCTGGAAGCGCCAGCCACTTGCCAGCTGCACCAGTTCCACGCCACGCCGGGCCTCGGACCATTCAAGGCGCAGTTCCTCGAGCAGACCGAGCACCCGATCAGCCCCCGGATCTTCCTCAAACAGCCGGCGCAGCGCTGACACCGGCAGCGGCGCTGGCGCCGAAAGCAGCGCCGCCTCGACGATGCGCAGAGGCGACTCAGGCTTCGTTGCAGGTTCCATCTGCCATTTTCACGTAAATCGGCGCGAACGCCTCGTTCTGGGTCACTGCGACCCGCTTTTCCTTTACCAACTCGAGCACGGCCAGAAAGCTCACCACCAGGCCCGGAGCGCCAAGTCTGAAGTCGAAGAGAGCATCGAACACCACGAAGCCGCCGTCGCCGAGTTTGCGCAGGATCGCCGACATCTGCTCGCGCACCGAAAGCTGCTCGCGCCCTACGCGGTGGCTCTGGTTGAGCCGGGCCTTCTTCATGATTCGCAACCAAGCCAGCTGCAGGTCGTGCAGGCTCACTTCGGGCAGGCGTTCGACGACCTTCTCGGCCACGAACACGCCCACCCATTCGAAATCACGCTCGACCCGGGGCAGACCATCGAGGCGCCGGGCAGCGAGCTTCATCTGCTCGTATTCGAGCAGCCGACGCACCAGTTCTGCACGTGGGTCTGCCTCTTCCGCACTCTCGCGCGCAGGCCGCGGCAGCAGCATGCGCGACTTGATCTCGAGCAGCATCGCCGCGATCAACAGATATTCGGCCGCAAGTTCCAGATTCGTCGCCCGCATCGCCTCGACGTACTCGAGGTATTGCGCGGTCAGCGGCGCCATCGGGATGTCGAGCACGTCGAGGTTGGCCTTGCGGATCAGATACAGCAGAAGATCCAGCGGCCCCTCGAAGGCCTCGAGAAAGACCTGCAGCGCGTCGGGCGGAATATACAGGTCTTTGGGCAGTTCGAGCAGAGGCTCGCCGTAGATGCGCGCCAGCACATCCGGCGGCAGGACGGTCGCTTCCGGCGCCAGTTCCAGCGGCAGGTTCATCGTGATTCCGGTTCTTGCATCTGGCCCGGGGCAGGGCTCAGCCGTAGTCCAGCCCCATGGCCTCGCGCACATCGCGCATCGTTTCCTGCGCCAGCTTGCGCGCACGCTCGCAGCCATCGGCGATGATGCTGCGCACCAGCGTCGGGTCGTCGAGGTAGGGCTGGGCGCGCTCCTGCAGGGTTTCCTGCTCCCTGATGATGGCCTCGAGCAGGGGCTGCTTGCATTCGAGACAACCGATACCGGCGCTGCGACAGCCCTCCTGCACCCAGCCGAGCGTGCGCTCGTCGGAATAGATCGCGTGCAGCGGCCAGACCGGGCAGCGCTCGGGCTCGCCTGGATCGGTACGCCGCATGCGCGCCGGGTCGGTCTGCATGGTGCGGATCTTGCGCGTGACGCTGTCGGCATCCTCGCGCAGGTTGATCGTGTTGCCGTAGGACTTCGACATCTTCTGCCCGTCCAGCCCGGGCATGCGCGCCGCCGGCGCCAGCACGGCCTCGGGCTCGACCAGGATCATCTTGCCGCTGCCCTCGAGATAGCCGTACAAGCGCTCACGGTCACCGAGCGACAGGTTCTGCGTCTCGTCGAGCAGGGCCTTGGCCTGTTCGAGGGCCTCTTCGTCTCCCTCCTGCTGGAAGCGGGTGCGCAGCTCGTGATACATGCGCGCGCGCCGCGCGCCCAGCCTGCGCACCGCGTCCTTCGCCTTGTCCTCGAAACCGAGCTCGCGCCCGTAGAGATGATTGAAGCGGCGCGCGATCTCGCGCGTGATCTCGACGTGCGGCACCTGATCCTCGCCCACCGGCACCTTGTCGGCGCGGTAGATCAGGATGTCGGCCGATTGCAGCAGCGGGTAACCGAGAAAGCCATAGGTCGACAGATCGCGACCTTCGATCTTCTCCTGCTGCTCCTTCCAGGTGGGCACCCGCTCGAGCCAGCCCAGCGGCGTCATCATCGACAACAGCAGGTGCAGCTCGGCGTGCTCGGGCACGTGCGACTGGATGAAGAGCGTCGACTGCGCCGGATCGATGCCGGCCGCGAGCCAGTCGACGAGCATCTCCCACACGTTGTTCTCGATCACCTCGGGCGTATCGTAATGGGTGGTCAGCGCATGCCAGTCGGCCACGAAGAACATGCAGGGAAATTCGTCCTGCAGCCTGACCCAGTTCTTCAGGACGCCGTGGTAATGACCAAGATGGAGCCGGCCACTGGGACGCATGCCGGATAGGACGCGTTCTGCGTACATGTAAGCTCAAAAACCGAAAACGGTGGATAGCAGGTAGCGGAAACCGACGATCATCGGCCACAGGATTTCGCCCAGGAGGCCGGTAAAGAGCAGCACCAGCAGGATCGGGAAGCCAAAGGGTTCGAGCCGGGCGTACCGCCAGGCCAATCGGTTGGGCAGCAGACTGACGGCGATCCGCCCGCCATCGAGCGGCGGGATCGGCAGCAGGTTGAGCACCATCAGCACGGCATTGATCTGGATGCCGGCGTCGGCCATCTTGAGCATGGGGAGGGTGTAGGCACCGGGCTCGCTCCTGGCCGCGATCGTAAAGAGGACCGCCCAGCCGATGGCCATCAGCAGATTCACGAAGGGGCCGGCGGCGGCGACCCACAGCATGTCGGCCTTGGGGTTGCGCAGGCGCCCGAAATTGACCGGGACCGGCTTGGCCCAGCCGAACAGGATGCCCCCACCCGCGAGCGAACTCAAGGCAAGGATGCCTGCAGGCACAAGCAGGGTGCCGACCGGATCGATATGACGAAGCGGATTGAGCGTGATCCGCCCGGCGAGATCGGCGGTCGGATCACCGAAGTGGCGCGCGACGTAGCCGTGGGCGGCCTCGTGCAGGGTGATGGCCAGCAGCACCGGCAGCGCCCAGATGGCCAGTGTGGGGATCAGCGAATCCATTGCAGGTCCGAGTTCAAACCGCGGATCTTACAGGCCGAAGGGCGCGAGCGGGCCGCGGCCAGCACGGACCAGGGTCGGGGACCCGGCGCTGAGATCGATCACGGTGGTCGCCTCAGGCCCGCAATAACCGGCCTCGATGACGAGATCGACCTGCTTGCCAAGGCGATCGCGGATCTCTTCCGCGCCCGTCATCGGCAGTTCCTCCCCCGGCAGGATCAGGGTCGAACTGAGCAGCGGCCCGTCGAGCTCGGCGAGCAGCGCCGCGACCACCGCATGCTCGGGGACCCGCAGGCCGATGGTCTTGCGCTTGGGGTGCAGCACACGCCGCGGCAGCTCCTTGGTGCCCTCGAGGATGAAGGTATAGGGACCCGGCGTGGTCGCCTTGAGCAGGCGATACTGGCTGTTGTCGACCCGCGCGTAGGTGCCGATCTCCGAGAGATCGCGACACAGCAAGGTAAAGTGGTGACGGTCATCGACGCCGCGAATGCGGCGCACGCGCTCGAGCAGGGCGGCGTCGCCCACCTGGCAGACGAGCGCATAGGCGGAATCGGTCGGCAGCACGACCACGCCGCCGGCACGGATGATCTCGGCCGCCTGGCGGATCAGCCGCGCCTGGGGTTGTTCAGGGTGAAGCGAGAAAAACTGGGCCATGTGAGTACAGTGGTGGTGTTCGATTAGAACAGGCGGCGCGCTTTCAGCTGCGCGTCGGGGTGGCCGCGAGCAGGCGAGCCCATACCGGCTCGAGGTCGGACGGCAGCGGATTGCAGCGGCCGAGATCGACCGGGCTCTCGCGCTCGCCATGAAAATCGGATGCACGCGATGCGAGCAGCCCGCGCTGACGCGCGACGGTGGCGAAGCGGCGCATCTCATCTTCGCTATGCGCGCCCGACACGACCTCAACCGCTTCCCCGCCCGCAGCGACAAAGCGATCGAAGAGACGCTTCATGTCGGCAGCGGACAGGCGATAGCGCGCCGGATGGGCCACCACCGCGATCCCGCCCGCGGCACGGATCCAGCCCACCGCGTCTTCGAGTGCCGCCCATTCGTGCTCGACGAAGCCGGGCTTGCCGCGCACCAGATAGTGATCGAACACGGTCCTGACGTCGGGCATCACCCCGCTGGCAACCAGATGGCGCGCGAAGTGAGCGCGGCTGACGAGCCCCGGGTTGCGTGCAAAGCGCCGGGCGCCAGCGAGCGCATCGCGGATGCCGACCTTCTCGAGGGCGTCGCTCATCTGCCGGGCGCGCGCATCGCGCCCGCTGCGCACCTGGGCCAGACCTTCGAGGAGCACCGGATGACGGTGGTCGATACCCAAGCCCACAATGTGGATGGTTTCGGCGGCAAAGCTCACCGAAATCTCCACGCCTGCGACAAAACCCAGCCCAAGCGCCCGCGCCTGGCACGCCGCGGCGTCGATGCCGCCGACCTCGTCATGGTCGGTCAGCGCCAGCAACTCGACGCCATTGGCGAGCGCGCGCGAGACCACTGCTTCGGGCTCGAGCCAGCCGTCCGAGACAGTGGAATGGCAGTGCAGATCGGCGTTGAGGGCACTCAGCCGGTCGGCTGATGGATCGCTCATGGATGTCCTGTTCAGCAGGGAATGGCTCGAATCATATCAAACGCATCGACGCTCCGCCGTAGGCGCCTTCGCGCCGCGGCTACCCTTATCATCGGGCCTTCCGCAAGCGCAGCGCTGACATGCCCCACTCACACCCGACCACCGCCCCCGCGTCCCGGAGCGACAAAGCCCCGCCACTCCTTCCGCAGGCGCGCGCCCACACCCCCTTCGAGGACGTCCAGGGCGTGCTCACCGGCTGCCTGTTCGTCGCCCTGGCGCTGGTGATGTTCCGCGAGAGCACGCTGCTCACCGGCGGCACCACCGGCCTCGCCTTCCTCATCCACTACCTGGGCGACTGGCCACTGGGCGCGATTCTGTTCCTGATCAATCTGCCGTTCTACATCTTCGGACTGCGCACCCTGGGGCGGCTGTTCACGCTCAAGACCTTCTGCGCTGTGGCCGTACTGGCGCTGCAGACCGAACTCCTGCCCGCGCTGGTGAGCTTCGAGCGCCTCGACCCGGTGTTCGCAGCGGTGATGGCCGGACTGCTGGCCGGCACCGGCATCCTGATCTTGATCCGTCATGGCGCCAGCCTCGGCGGGGTGACGATCCTCGCGCTTTACCTGCAAAAGCGCCGGGGCTGGCGCGCGGGCTGGGTGCAGATGGTGATCGACTGCGCAATCCTGTCGCTCGCCTTTCTCGTCCTGTCGGCCAGTGAGGTCGCGCTCTCGGTCCTGGGCGCTGCGGCCTTGAACTTCGTCATCGCGGTCAATCACCGCCCGGATCGCTACTTCGGCATCTGAACCGCACGCACAGCTCAGTCATCTTCCCCCGCCACCCCGTCTGCGGCAGCTTCTGCCTGCGCCCCCTCCGCCCGCGCCCTTTCCGCCTGAGCGGCCGCGATCATCTGCACGCGGGTGTCCGGCGTTTCCAGGCTGATCCGGCCAAGCGCGCCATCGCGATAATCCTGCAGCAGGATCTGCGCCGCCTTCTCGAGATCCAGCCCTCCCCCCTTGACCAGGCAGCCGCGTCGGCGCCCGACTGCCTCGACCAGCGCTGGCCCGTCCATCGCCTGCACCGCAGCCGCCTCCAGCCGATAGCGCGCAAGCAGCGCGGCCGGATAACGCGCGAGCAGGATCTCGCCGAGAAAGGCGGCGACCTCCTCGTCGATCACCGCATTGCGTCCGATCGCATGGCTGGCGGCCAGCATGTAGCCATCGGCATCGTAGTCGATCTTGGGCCACATCATGCCCGGGGTGTCGGTGAGCGTCATGCCCGGCCCCAGGTCCAGCGTCTGCTGGTGCTTGGTCACCGCCGGCTCGTCCCCCACCTTGGCCACCTTGCGCTTGAGCAGCGCGTTCATCAGCGTGGATTTGCCGACGTTGGGAATGCCCATGATCATCATGCGCAGGGGCTTGACGCCGTCGTCCCGGTGCGGCGCGAGCTGGCTGCAGAGCGCGGGGATGCGCGCGACTTCGGCGGCACTCTTGGCCGAGATCGCCACCGCCTTCACGCCCGGCTGACGGTTGTAGAAGTCCATCCACAGGCGCGTGACCGCCGGATCGGCCAGATCCGACTTGTTGAGGAGCTTGAGACAGGGCCGGTTACGGAAGCGGCGCAGCTCGGCGATCATCGGATTGCTGCTCGCCTCGGGCAGACGCGCGTCGGTGACCTCGATGACGACGTCGGTGGCCGCCATCGCCTCAGCCGCCTTCTTACGCGCGGAGGCCATGTGTCCGGGAAACCACTGGATGGGCATGGGAAAAACCTGCAGGGACATTCGAGCGCCGGATTATCCCATCAGAAGCGGCGCGGCCGGGGCTTGTCCGGCGAATCCACAACGGCACCGAATTTTTCCGTCTGGAATGCACCCGTACAGTGCGCAAGCGGGCTTTTTCTCGAGATATTGCGGTGTACCGCGGCCGCTCCAGCGTTCTTTCTATGCGAATCGTGAAATAAATCGACGCACGCCCCGAAAAGCGTGTATCTTGCTGCTCGCAGTCGATTCAAGCAGTGGTTGTTCTGGTGGTTGCCCAGCGTGCTCCAAGAGGGCCCGTGTCGGTTTGATGCCTCCTGATTACGTTTCTTGATCGTTCCTGCATCTCCAGGGCGCGAGCCCGTCATTCTTCATATGGAACGCAAAATGAGCACTCAAACCGGTACCGTGAAATGGTTCAACGACGCCAAGGGCTTCGGCTTCATCACCCCTGAAGGCGGCGGCGACGACCTGTTCGCCCACTTCTCGGAAATCCAGAGCAAGGGTTTCAA
>QXGG01194950.1_pt1 | contig 42794 bp, 46 predicted proteins | sample 1982491 | NCBI WGS metagenome assembly QXGG01 (sample SAMN09924614, study PRJNA488089) | Wastewater metagenome, whole genome shotgun sequencing project. | isolation source: South African research farm wastewater | place: South Africa: Irene, Agricultural Research Council, Animal Production...
CCACGCACCGACGCAGCAGAAACAAACTGGTGGAGTGAGGACGGTCTGCGGTCGGCATTCATTGTTCGTGCAGAGTTTGCCCGTGAACTTGAACGCGAGATGGAACAACTCCGCAAAGAGCGCGACGAGGCGAGGCGCTTGGTCTGCGAATTGCAATGCGACCCGCCAGAGCGTTTCATTGGCTTGCCGCACGAGGTTGCGCAGATGTACGGCTGGGATTGCTTCGATGTGACAGAACGTCGACAGCCAGACGCAACGACCGACAAAACGTCACAAGACAAGGGATCGGCATGAACGTCGAACTCACCGCGTACGAGGCCATGATGGCCGGTGGCGCTGGTTTCCGCCGGCAGTTCAACGCGCTGATGCGCAAGGATCGGCCGCGATTCGGCGAGCAGTACCCCGGCCAACTCTGGTACAACCACATTGCCGGAGCGTGCGCCGAGATGGCCGTGGCCAAGGCGCTCGGCGCGTTCTGGGGCGGCGGCGTCGACACGTTCGACCGCGAGGACATCGAGGACACCGGCTTCGAGGTCAGGTTCAGCCCGGCCGGCAAGCCGAAGGTGACGCCGCGCGACACGCGCATCATCGTCGGCGTCGTCGGCTCGTCGCCATCGATCACGACATTCAGGATTCTCGGCTGGTTGCGCGCGGAGGACGCGAAGCGGGAACAGTGGCAGAGCGACTCGATGCCGCTCTGCTACTTCCCGCCTGCCAACGCATGGCAGCCGATCGCGCAACTCAGGCGCATGATGGCCATGCGGAGAGAGGTGCCTGAATGACGCTTCCACACGAGGAGGCGTATGCGATCGCCCGCGTGCGCAGGTTCCTCTACGACCTGCTTGACCCAGCCATTACGCCGAAGGTGCCGAAGGCCATACGCGAGCGCGCACGGCAGATCGTGAAGCACTACCCGATTATGCCGACGCTCGAGGAAGCGGAGCGAATGATGCGCGAGTGGAGCCGGCAATGACCCCGCGCGCACGCATGCTGTCCGAGGTCGTCGCGATCACCAAGGAGCGCGGCAAGTACTACGGCCCGCCGCGCGAGCATTTCGCGCGCACCGTCGGAATGATCAACGCGCTGTACGGCACCACATTCAAGCCGGAGGACTGGGCCAAGATGATGATCATCGACAAGTTGGCGCGCGACATGGAGCGGCCGAAGGACGACAACTGCAAGGACATCGCCGGCTACGCAGGCTGCATGTTCGAGGTCAGGTCAGGTATCCGTGAGGACGAGCGATGATGTCGAATGACGGAATGAAGGAGCACGAAGAGCGCATTCCACCCATGATGCTCGCCGACGGATTCGAGCGCGCGTTTATCGGCATCAGCGAGGACTACGCCGGTCACCCGCGCGCGGTCTACGACTACGACCGGTGCGTGCGGATCCTGATGGTCGAGCAGCACATGACGCAGGACGAGGCAATCGAGTGGATGGACTTCAAAGTCATCGGCGCATTCGTCGGCGCAGGCACGCCGCACTTCATGCACCGGCAGACGTACCGTCAGATGCAGTCCGACTTCGGCCTTCTGTAGCCAAGCGACCACAGCAGCCGGGCCACGTCTGCCTCGAGTGCGCGCACCTCGGCCTCGGTCATGTCCGGCCGGCTTGCGTGGATGGCCTCATGCACCGCAGTGCCAAGCATTGCCCGAGGGCCGTTCCATGACGCCAGCCTGATGACGCGCCTGACCTTGCCGGTCTTGGTGTGCGTGATCTCGCACGAGCCGTGATCCTTCAGCCCCGGCGACATGCGCACGGTGAACGGATGGCCGCCGAGCCGTACGCGCATGGCCTACCTCGACAGCGTGAATTCCGGCCGCAGCGCATAGCGCATCTGGCTGCGGCCCTTGGAGTCCTTCACGACGTTGCGCTCGAGGAACAGTTTCATCAGCACGCAGCCAACCTCCTTCGGCGGCAGACCTTTCTCGACCTCCCAGCCATCGGCGCCGTCGCCGAAAGAGTCCTTCATCGAGCCGCAGCACACGTGGTACTGGGTGTCTCTCTGCACGCGCGCGCCGCCCTTGTCTGCGACGAGGCGCTCGCGGGCAATCGGCACGACCCACCGGCGATGGATGTGGCCAGAGCAGATGATGTCAGCGTCAGGGCATACCGCTGCCCGTCGGACAACGGTCAAGGTTCCATGACTCATTGTGGGGGCGCCTCCCGATCCATGATCGTACTTGAGCAGCAGGCTGTAGTACCGCCCGTTGACCTTGAGCATGAACCTCACCCAGCCGCCGTAGCCGCCGGCAAACGTGCGGTGCGGTGTGCCGTAGTTCATCAGCGAGACGGTGCGCTGGATCGGATCCGTGTCGCAGTTGCGACGGATACTTTCCTCATGATTGCCTCTGGACAGCAAGAGGATCGTGCCGTGCTCGTTACGCTCGCGATACCAGTTCGCGCATCCCTCGATGACAGCGTCGAGGTACTCACTGTGGTCGAACTCGGGCCTCACGCCGTGTCGGGCGCGCCGTGGATCGTGGCGCCCCTGCATAAGGTCGTAATTGTCACCCCATACAAACACGCCCCATCGGTTGGCGCTGGCTTGCCGGAGGATCCTGTCCCACGCATCCCGGTCGCAGTGCGTCGAGTCCCAGTGGATGTCGCTTGCCAGCACGAATGTCCACTCTGTATTGACCGAGTCCGCGGTAAGTTCCACGGTGTGGATGTTGCGGCTCTCCTCGCGGACGGTGAAAGGCAACTGCATGACGCAAGTCTCGCAAGCGATTGTGCCGATACGGCTAACGCCAGACGGAACCCGTATGCCAGCAGGTCGGGCGTACCAACTTGCGGCAGAGGGCCGTCCATGCCAGACGACGATGAACTCGCGAGACGACGGTACATCGACCTGTTCGGGAACTACGGACTGCACGAGAACGACGCCGCGTGGCGCCTGTTCAAGGCCGGCTGGGACGCCTCGCGCGACGAGCGCAGGACAGACATGCCGATCAGGCACATCATCCTCAGGGGCGATGACTGAGAAGCGCAAGTACGTGGCAGTGAACGACCGCGGCTATCGCATCGGCGCAACGCACCACAACAGCACCATCCCAGAGGACGTCGTCAACCGGATACGCGACCTGCACGAGGAGCAGAAGATCGGCTACCGCCGGCTCGCTAGGATGTTCAACCTGTCCCGCGGCGCTGTGCAGAAGATCTGCAACTACTCAAGGCGCTCTCAGGTGCCGTCAGGATGGAGGAGGATCAAGTGAGCAAGAAGCGCGGAAGGCCAAAGGGCACTGTCGTGTATCGCATGCAGGACTATGCGGACGAGATCATTGCGTGGATTTCGGCCGGCAAGACGCTGCGCGAGTATTGCAGGCAGGACGGAAAGCCCGGCTGGGTAACGGTGTACACGTGGGCGCATGCGGACAGGGAATTTGGTGAACGCTTCGCGCGCGCGCGCGAGGATGGTCAGGATGTGATGAGCGAGGAGTGCGCTGCGCTCGCTGACATTCCGCCTGAAGGGCCACAGGACGTCGCATGGCGCAAGTTGCAGATCGACACGCGGCTCAAGTTGCTGGCCAAGTGGAACCCAAAGAAGTACGGCGACCGCCAGACGCACGAGCATCAGGGCGGCGTGCAGATCAACCTGATTACGGGCGTGCCGGATGCTGAAGAAGAACCTCACGCTTGACTACAAGCCTCGAGAGTGGCAGCGACAGTGCCACCTGAAGCGCAAGCGATTCACGGTTCTTGCGCTGCACCGGCGCGCAGGCAAGACCGAACTTGCGGTGATGGAACTGATCAAGAAGGCCGCTGGGTTCAGGCGCGAACTCGGCCTGTTCTTCTACATCGCACCGTTCCGCAATCAGGCGAAGGCGATTGCGTGGGCGCGCCTCAAGCAGAAACTTGATCCGCTGCGCACGTTCGATGCAGTCGAGTGCAACGAGGGCGACCTCAGCGTGCGGTTCAAGCACAACGGCGCAGTCATCCGCCTGTTCGGCGCGGACAACCCCGACGCGATGCGCGGTGTTCGCCTCGACGGCGTCGTCATCGACGAGGTCGCGCAGATCAAGCCGGAGGTGTGGAACGACATCGTGCAGCCGGCACTGTCAGACCGCAAGGGATGGGCGCTCTTCATCGGCACGCCTAGCGGCGTCAACCTGTTCAGCGAACTGTTCTACCGGGCCGAGACGCTGTCGGACTGGTTCAGCGCGCGCTACACGGTGTACGACACCGATGCGCTGCCGAAGGATGAGGTCGAGCGCCTGAAGCGCGACATGGCCGAGACGTCGTTTGCTCGCGAGTACCTGTGCGACTTTGCCGCAGCCGGCGACGACCAGTTGATTAGCCTTGCGCAGGCTGAGGATGCGGCCAAGCGCGTGTACGTCGAAAAGGACGTCGAGCATGCGCCCGTCATCCTTGGCGTTGACCCAGCCCGGTTCGGCGACGACCGCAGCGTGATCTTTCGCCGCAAGGGGTTGCAGGCGTTCAACCCGCTCGTGTACCGCGGCCTCGACAACATGGAACTGGCCGGTCGCGTGGCTGCCCAGATCAAGGAACACAACCCCGATGCGGTGTTCATCGATGCCGGCGCTGGCGCTGGCGTGATCGACCGGCTCAGGCAACTCGAGTACGACGTCGTCGAGGTGCCGTTTGGAGGCAAGGCGATCGCCGAGGGCCAGTTCGTCAACCGGCGGGCCGAGATGTGGTGGGGCATCAAGGAGTGGCTCGAGGGCGGCGGCGCGATCCCAAACGACCCTGCGCTCAAGCAAGAGTTGGCCACGCCGACGTACTGGTACGACGGGTCTGGCCGGCGCGTCCTCGAGAGCAAGGACGACATCAAGCAACGGCTTCAGGGCGGCGGATCGCCTGACCTCGCCGACGCGCTTGCGCTCACGTTCGCGTATCAGGTGGGCAAGAAGGTGCTGCGCGACATCTACGACCGGCCGGTGAAGCGGCAGACCGACTACGACCCGTACGCGAATCGGGATCCGTAACGCCTGTTATCTGCGTACTGTGCGGTCATGGGATACGACTTGGCAAACGTGTACGCGCTGGCCGGTGCTGCTGCAAAGCAATTGCCGCAAGAGAGGCAAGGAATGCCATCATCGTTGGATGCTTTGGCGTATGTGGCTGGCAAAGCGCAGGCGCAGCAAAAAGCAAATACCGGAGCGGGCATGATGGCGTTGGCAACTGAATGGATGGCTGCCATGAAGCCCGGAGCGCAAACTCGAGGAACTCCCGGCCCAGTTCACGTGAACCCAAACGTGTCGTCGGTGGGAATCACGACGTCAAATGCAGCAACACCAGCGCCACGCAAGAGAAACGGTGGTCAGTCTGGCGATGGCAGCATGCTGACCGGCAACGCGGCGTTGTCCGGGTCGAGCCTGCTTGGCCTATAGCGGCATCCGTAACGGCGTGCGCGCTGCGTAGCGTTCGAGCGTCCTCGCCATGACGCAAGTCGAGACACCAGTTGAACCTTTGAGCGTGGCCTACAAATTGGTCACGTTTGACCAACTCGAGTCTGACCCGTCATGGCCGGACATGGTTGCCGAGTACGCGCAGGAGTGCAGGATCGCCGGGATGCCACCTTGCGATTATCAGGGTGACATGTACCGGATCATGGAGTCGCAGGGCATCATGCACATGATTGGCGCGTACGTCGGCGACACGCTTGTTGGGTTCTGTTTCATGCTTGTGACGCGCTTGCCCCACTATGGCAGGTTGGTAGGGGCAATGGAATCGATGTTCGTAGCCAAGGACTGGCGCAAGTCTGGAGCGGGCATCGGGCTGATCAGGGAAGCGGAACGCATATCGGCAAGCGCCGGCGCAGTTGCTGTTCTGATGACCGCGCCGACCGGCGGAAGCATGGAGCGCCTGATGCCGATGGTCGGATACAGGCATACAAATACCTGCTTTTTCAAGGCACTGGACTGGTGATCGCAGAGAAAAGCCACATCATCAAGCCGATGGACGAGCGCGCGATTGCGTACGTGCGCAGCATCGAGTCGTCGATGATGTCGATGGATCAGGTGCAGATGCCAGTGCATCACACGATCCACGGCGGCGTCTACACAAGATCAGTGCGCATTCCCGTCGGTGTCATGCTGGCCGGCGCCCTCATCAGGGTGCCGACAACGATCATTGTGAATGGAGACGTGACTGTGTGGGCAAACCACCAGACCATGCGCGTGCGCGGATACAGGGTGCTAATTGGAAGTGTCGGTCGCAAGCAGGTGTTTGTGGCCCATGACGACACTGACATGACGATGATGTTCGCGACGGCAGCCACGTCAGTCGACGAGGCCGAGCGCGAGTTCACTGACGAATGGGAACTGCTCATGTCGCGCAGCCATCCCGACATCAACACCGAGTTGATCACAGGAGAATGACATGGAACATGAACTGACGATGCTTGCCACCGGAATCACGACCGCTGTGATCCTCGGCGTGTCGGCGGCCGCCGCCGTCGCCGGCACCGCCTACTCGGTGGTTTCGGGAGAGGACGCCAAGAAGAAGCAGGCCGAGGCCATGCGCAATCAGGAGGCCGCACAGAAGAAGGCCGCCGAGCAGGCCCAGTCGCAGCAGCGCCGCAGCGAGATGGCGCAGAACGCGGCCATGAGGCGCACGCCTGACACGGCATCGATCATGGAGCGCGCAGGTCAGCAGGCCGGCGGCGGCCCGTCGTCGACCATGCTCACTGGCCCAGCAGGCATCGAGCCGGGCGCACTCAGCCTCGGCCGCAACACGCTGCTCGGCGGCTGACGCATGGAGCAGTACCCCAACGAGAGCCGGTCGTACAAGAAGGCGCCCAAGCGCCAGAAGTTGTTCACCCGTTGGGGCCAACTCAAGTCCGAGCGCGCATCGTGGTGGGCGCACTGGCAGGAGATCACGACGTACCTGCTGCCGCGCTCTGGCCGGTACTTCGTGCAGGATCGCAACAAGGGCTGGCGCCGGCACAACGCCATCTACGACTCGACGGCGACCGACGCGCTACAGGTGCTGGGCGCTGGCATGATGGCTGGGGCCACTTCGCCGGCACGCCCGTGGTTCCGGCTCGGCACGCCTGACCCGAGCCTGAACAACTACCACCCGGTCAAGCAATGGCTCGACGACGTGACGCGGCGCATGCAGATGGTGTTCCAGCGCAGCAACACGTACCGCACGCTGCACCAGATGTACGAGGAACTCGGGGCATTCGGCACGGCAACGGCCATCGTGCTGCCAGACTTCGAGAACGTCATCCACCACTACCCGGTGACCACCGGCGAGTTCTGCATCGCGCAGGACTACCAAGGCAAGGTCTGCACGCTCTACCGCGAGTTCGAGAAGACCGTCGGCGAGATGGTGCGCGAGTTCGGGTACGACAAGTGCTCGAGGGCCGTGCAGCACATGTGGGACAGCGGCAACCTTGACAACTGGGTGCCGATCATCCACGCCATCGAGCCGCGCACTGACCGCGACCACACCAAGCGCGACGCGCTGAACATGGCGTGGGGTTCGTACTACTTCGAGGTCGGCGGCGAGCCGAACAAGTTGCTGCGCGAGAGCGGATACCGCGAGTTCCCAGTCCTCGCGCCGCGCTGGTCGGTGATGGGCGGCGACATCTACGGCAACAGCCCCGGCATGCGCGCGCTTGGCGACATCAAGCAGTTGCAGCACGAGCAGTTGCGCAAGGCTCAGGCGATCGACTACCAGACCAAGCCGCCGCTTCAGGTGCCGACGTCGATGAAGAACAGGGACGTCGAGACGCTGCCCGGCGGCATCTCGTACGTCGACGGCGCGGCCGGCATCAAGACGTCGTTCGAGGTGAACCTGAACCTACAGCACCTGCTGATGGACATTCAGGACTGCCGCGAGCGCGTGCGCCGCTGCTTCTACGCGGACATGTTCCTGATGCTGGCGACTGCCGGCCCGAACACGCGGATGACGGCCACCGAGGTTGCGGAGCGCCACGAGGAGAAGTTGCTCATGCTCGGGCCAGTCCTCGAGCGACTGCACAACGAGTTGCTTGACCCGCTCATCGAGATCACGTTCAGCCGCATGCTCGAGGCCGGGCTGGTGCCGCCGGCGCCGCCCGAGTTGCAGGGCATGGATCTGAACGTCGAGTTCGTGAGCATGCTTGCGCAGGCCCAGCGCGCGATCGGCACCAACGCTGTCGACCGGTTCGTCGGCAACCTCGGCGTGATCGCGCAGATGAAGCCGGACGTGCTGGACAAGTTCGACGCAGACCACTGGGCCGAGTCGTACAGCGACATGCTCGGCGTCGACCCCAACATGATCGTCGCCGACCGGCAGGTGGCCATTGTGCGCGACGCTCGCGCGAAGGCTCAGGCGGCTCAGGCTCAGGCTGCCGCGATGCAGCAGAACTCTGAGACTGTCAGAAACATGGCTCAGGCGCCGACGGGCGCCGGCAACCAGAACGCGCTGACTGACGTGATGAACATGTTCAGCGGCTACAACTCACCATCAGCAACGGAGGTTTGAAATGGCAGACATCAAGAAGGGCGCAAACGAGCCGTTCCTGTACGACAACGCGACCGACAACATCACCGGCCTGAAGAACAGCGACTCGAGCGAGAAGAAGTTCGTGTACACGGACGGCTCGAGTGGCGCGGTGCGTGTCACTGACACCACCGAAAGCACATCCACTACCACAGGCGCACTCGTCGTGACTGGCGGTCTTGGCGTCGGCGGCGCGATCTACCCCGGCGGCAATGTCGTCATGGCGAGCGGCAAGGGCATCGACTTCAGCGCCGATGCCAACGCCGCAGGCATGACGAGCGAGTTGCTGGACGATTACGAGGAGGGGACGTGGACGCCGACATTTACGAGCGGTGTCACCACGCCGACATACACATTCAATTCAGGCGTCTACACAAAGATTGGGCGGCTTGTGTTCGTGCAGGTGCGGCTGGACTTGTTGGGAGGCACGGCAAACGGGAGCGCCGTGGAGATCGGAACCCTTCCTTTCGCGCCAATTGCAAGTAACTTCATTAATTCCGGAGGATTTATCACGGCGTCAAGCGGATGGGTCGCGTCAAACGATGTCGCGCTACCCACTGTATATGTCGGCATCGAATCAACTCTGCGGCTTTTCCAGAACGACGGCACTACGTTTGCCGGAACAGAGGCAGCTAGCATCAACGGGTTCTTGCTGATAAACGCTTGGTATATCACGTAAGACCATTGCCCCACGCGGACGCTTGGGGTGGACCTTTAGCAACAGGAGCAACCATGCTGACCAAGACCGAGATCGTTGACCGCATCGAGACGCTTGAGAACGGATGCGTTCAGGTGCGCACCGCAACCCGCATCATGGACGGCGACGCCGTCGTAGCGCAGTCCTTTCACCGTCACGTCGTGACGCCCGGACAGGACTACAGCGGCGAGGACGATCGCGTTCAGGCGATCTGCGCCGCAGTCCACACGCCAGAGTGCATCGCGGCGTACCAAGCGAGCATCGCTGCGCCGGCTGAGTGACGCATGCCGTACATGCGGAACTGGGGAAGGTTCCTGTTCGACGACGTCACGCACGACCTCGTCGGATACAAGGACGACGACGGCGGGGAGTTCTACTTCCAGCGCGTCCCGCACTATGCCCAGTTGCTCGCGACAGGCGACCAGACGGCGCTTGCCAACACGGCAACGCCGATGGGATTCGACGTCATGGACGTCGGCGATGGCATAGTCACGCGCGACAACAACAAGATTGTGGCTACCCGCAACGCGGTCTACAACATCCAGTTCAGCGCGCAGTTCGCAAATCCTGACAGCGCAGAGCACAACATCAGCGTCTGGCTTACCAAGGACGGCAGTCCTGTTGCGGACTCCAACACCGAACTGACGATCGCCAAGAAGCACGGCAGCATCGAGGGCCACATGGTCGCTGCGTGGAACTGGTTCATCAGGCTCGACGAGGGCGAGTACGCGCAGATCATGTGGTCGACTCCGAGCGCGCAGGTGTACCTCGAGAGCAAGGCTGCGCAAACGACGCCGGTCAGGCCGGCAACGCCGTCGGTGATCATCACCGTCACCGAGGTTGTTGCCTGATTGGTATCCGTAACGGACGGGCGCGTGCGTAGCGTTCGTGCGTGTCAGAGCATGATCCTCTCGACATTCGAGGGCAGGAGCGCGTGCGTGCCGACAGGGCGTTGCGCGACAAGATTGCCCAAGAGGCCGAGGAGGCAGACATTCGCAGGCTTATGACGAGCAAGTGGGGCCGCCGGTTCCTGTGGCGGCTCATGGATCAGGCCGGTGTGTTTCGCCTGAGTTACGCAAACGACCCGATGGCGATGGCCTTCGCGGAAGGGAACCGGAACTCTGGCTTGCGCATCCTCAACCTCATCCACACCCTCTGTCCTGAGCACTACAACGCAATGCTGAAGGAGCAGACCAGTGAGCGAACAGAACACGATGGTGACCCCGGCAACGAACAGTGATGGGGCATCGTCAGCCCCGGAGAGCGTGCAGGCGACGGCCGATGCGCTCTACGGGGAGAGTGGCAAGGCTGACAGCGCACAGACCCAGCAAGCAGCGGAGCCTGCCAAGGCTGGGGAGTCGAAGGGCGACGCGAAGGAGGCGCCGGCAGGCGCACCCGAGAAGTACGAGTTCAAGGCCGTCGATGGCCGCGAAATCGACTCCGAGATTGCAGAGACATTCTCGGAGGTCGCGCGGGAACTCAACCTGACGCAGGATGCCGCGCAAAAGGTGCTAGACCGCATGAGTCCGAAGATGGCTCAGCGGCAGGAGGCGCAGATTCAGGCGATCCGCTCCGAGTGGGCGGAGGCCTCAAGGGGCGACAAGGAGTTCGGCGGCGACAAGATCGACGCCAACCTCGGAGTCGCCAAGAAGGCGCTCGACACGTTTGGCACCCCAGAACTGCGCACGCTTCTCAACGAGTCCGGCCTTGGAAACCACCCGGAGGTAATCCGGTTGCTCTACAGGGCAGGGCGCGCGATCAGTGAGGACGGCTTCGTCGGTTCGTCAGGCGGTGCAGCAAAGCAGATGCCGAAGAACTTCAACGACGCGGCCGCAGCCTTGTACTCAAGTCAGTCAACCTAACCCCGAAAGGACACGCCAGCAATGGCAACTCTCTCAACCGCAAATCTCACGCTCGTCGACTGGGCGAAGCGTTCCGATCCAGATGGCCGCATCCCGGTCATCGCCGAACTCCTCTCCCAGACCAACGAGATCCTCGACGACGCCGTCTTCAAGGAAGGCAATCTGCCCACCGGCGAGCGCGTCGTGATCCGCACCGGACTGCCCAGCGTCTACTGGCGCGCGCTCAATCAGGGCATTCCCAGCAGCAAGTCCACGACGGCTCAGGTCGACGAGGCTTGCGCGATCCTCGAGGCCCGCTCTGAGGTCGACAAGGATCTGGCCATGCTCAATGGCAATACGGCCCAGTTCCGCCTCAGCGAGGACGTCGCGTTCCTCGAGGCCATGAATCAGACGATGGCCACCACGATGTTCTACGGTAACCCGTCGGCTGACCCGAAGCAGTTCCTTGGCCTCGACAAGAGGTACACGGCAACTCCTTCGGCGACCTCGACCGGAATCGGCAGCAACATCATCTCGGCCGGCGGCGGCAGTTCGGACAACACGTCTGTCTGGCTCGTCGTCTGGGGCGACAACACGGTGTACTGCCCATTCCCCAAGGGCAGCAAGGCCGGCCTCATCCACGAGGATCTCGGCGAGCAGACCGTGTACAACGGCGACAACCGGCTTCAGGCCTACTCGACGCGCTACCAGTGGAAGACTGGCCTCGTCGTGAAGGACTGGAGATACGTCGTGCGCATCTGCAACATCGACGTCAGCGACATGCGCGCCGCCACCGGCACGCAGGCCCACACGGCCGGCACTGCGCTCATCAAGTTGATGTCGCAGGCGCTGCACCGGATCCCGAACATGGCAATGGGCCGCGCTGCGTTCTACATGAACCGCGCTGTCCACGCCGGCCTCGCGATTCAGGCGCTGGACCGCACGCAGTACGTGCTGAAGGTCGAGCAGGGTCTGACCCAGTTCGGCACCTCCAACAACTGGCTCTCGTTCCTCGGCGTGCCTCTGCGTCGCGTGGACGTGCTCAAGAACGACGAGGCCGTCATCTCCTGATGACCTCAACATCGAAAGGAACACACACAAATGATCACTGACGCACTTCTCACCGTGTCCGGGGCCAACAACCCCAACGCGCCAATCACCGGACAGGCTGTTACGGCTCAGGCCGTCTCGACCGACACGATCGACCTTCAGGTCGCTCGCGACATCGGCGAAGGCACTGACCTGTACATGGTCTTCACTGTCGTCGATGCGTTCACGCACGGCGGCAGCATGACCGGCCTGACCTTCGAGATCATCACCTCGGCATCTGCCAATCTCGGCACGCCGACGGTGCGCTCTTCGGTCACCATCCCGGTGGCCAGCCTGACCGCGAAGGCCCAGTTCGTCCTGCCTGTCCCTCCGCTGTTCGGGAGCACTGGCCAGCGTTACCTCGGCGCGCGCTACAGCCCAGTTGGGGCAAACGCGACCGGCGGTTCCGTGCTGACCCAGATCGTCCTCGACCTTCAGGACGGCAAGACGTTCTACGCCCGCGGCGACCAGCCCTGATAGGTTCAGGCCATGCCGACCGTCAGGGCCAAGGTCAAGTGCTACGTCAACGGCACGTACCACGAGCAGGGACACGTCTTCGAGTACAGCGGCCCGGCCAACAGGTGCCTTGAGGCTTACACGCCTCCGAAGCCTGAGCCGGCCGCTGAACCGGAGACACCAGCGCCCGCTCGCTCGTGGAACCCGCTGAAGTGGTTTGGCCTCGGTCGTCGGGCCTGATCCTCCGTTCGGAACGGATCTATGAGGGACGCCGTCGGGTAACACCGCGGCGTCCCTCATTTCGCTAGGAGACTCTGATGGCAAGCGAAGTCGACATCTGCAACCTTGCGCTCTCGTTCATCGGCGACGATGCCAGCGTCTCCAGCATCAGCCCGCCGGAGGGCAGCCAGCAGGCGGAGCATTGCGCGCGCTTCTTCCCGATCGCGCGCGACGGCCTGCTCCAGATGCACAACTGGAACTGGGCCTCGAGGCGCGTGGCGCTGTCTCAGACGACGCCTACGGTCGCCCAGTGGCAGTACGTGTACGCGCTGCCGGCAGACCTGATGACGGTCGTGGCGGTGATCCCGGCCGACGCGCAGGACGACTACGCCATCTCGTACTGGCCAAGCGACCAGCCTGCGTGGCTGCACAACTACAGCCCAGTCCTCGCGGCAGGCCAGTACGTGCCTCAGAAGTACGCCATCGAAACGAAGGCCGACGGCACGCAGGTGCTGTACTGCAACATCGAGAACGCGGTGCTTCGGTATCAGGCACGGGTGACCGACACCGCCAAGTTCCCTGCGCTGTTCACTACGGCGCTCGCGTGGCACCTCGCGTCGATGCTCGCAGGCCCGGTGATGAAGGGCGGCGAGGGCGCGCAGATGGCGCTGAACTGCATCAAGCAGATGGGCCTCTACCTCGGTCAGGCCCGCAACGTGGACGCGCAGCAGCGCGACCAGAAGGTCGAGCACATTGTGGGCTGGATGAGCGGCCGCTGACATGGCGACCACGCGCACGTACAACCGCTCGTTCGCCGGCGGCGAGATGTCGCCCGAGATGTTCGGCCGCATCGACGACACCAAGTTCCAGACTGGCGCGGCGCTGATGGAGAACTTCATCGCGACCGCTCAGGGGCCGGCAGAGAACCGCGCCGGCTTCAAGTGGGTCGCCGAGGTCAAGGATTCGGCCAAGCGCACAAGGCTTATCCCGTTTACGTTCAGCACCACGCAGACGATGGTGATCGAACTGGGCGACCAGTACATCAGGTTCCACACGCAGGGCGCGACGCTCGAGTCAGGCGGATCGCCGTACGAGATTGCCAGCCCGTACCTCGAGGCCGACCTGTTTGCCATCAAGTACGTGCAGTCTGGCGATGTGCTGACGCTCGTGCATCCGTCATACGCGCCGCGCGAACTGCGCCGGATTGGCGTGCTGAACTGGACGCTGACGACGATCACGTTCGGCGCTGCGCTGTCGCCGCCGACTGGCGTGTCCGTCAACCCGTCGCCCGGCTTCGCGCTGAACATCACGGCAATCAACAAGGCCAATCCGGGTGTGCTTACGACCTCAAGCAATCACGGCTTCGCGGTCAATGACTCGGTGTACATCAGCGGCATCCAAGGAATGACGCAATTCGCGGCCGGCTTCTATGTCGTCAACACCAAGCCGGCCGACAACACGTTCACGGTGAAGACTTATGACACTGGGGTGCCGGTCAGCACCCTTGGATGGGGGAATTATGTTGCAAACACCGGGAAGGTGCAATGGTCGCCAAAGACAAGCGCAGTAGTTTGCCGGTACGTGGTGACGTCGATTGCCGATGGCGGTCTTGACGAAAGCAACCCTTCGGCCGAAGCGCAGGCAATCAACAACCTCAATGTGACAGGGTCGTTCAACACCATTGCGTGGACGCCTGTTGCCGGCGCGGTGCGCTACAACGTGTACAAGTTTGAGTCTGGCCTGTTTGGCTACATCGGGCAGACGGAAGGAACGTCGTTCACTGACGAGAACATCGCGCCAGACCTTGGCACGACGCCGCCAATCTATGACTCGACATTCATTGGCGGTGCCATTACGTCGGTGCCTGTAACCAATGGTGGCAGTGGATATGGCTCTCAACTGTCGTCGGCAAGCAGCGGAAGATTCACAAACATCATTGTCCAGAATGGTGGCAGCGGATACTGGCAGCCAACCCTAACGGTGCAAGATCCCACTGGCACAGGAGCCGCATTTACTGTAGTGACGAATCCGCCGTTGGGCCAACCCGGCGGAACAAAGGTCATCACTGGCGTCACTATCAACAACGCTGGAAACGGGTACACAAGCCCGGTATTTCAGTTGAATGACGCATCTCTAATAGCCTTTTATCCGCCCGGATCTGGGGCAGTACTTCGGTACACGCTTGATCCGTATTTGCCGCCAGACCTGACGCAGAAGGTGACCTTGTCGGTAGTTGATCCAACTGGTGCTGGCGCGGTTTTGGAGCCAGTAATTGTTGGTGGATCCATCACTGCCGTGCAGATACTGAATGGCGGATACGGATACACGAATCCAACCATTGTGGTCAGTAGCGCGCTCGGCGGCGTTAACGCCGCATTCGGCACGCCGACCCTGACGGTGGCGCAGTACCCCGGAGCGGTGTCGTACTTCGAGCAGCGGCGCGTGTTCGCGGCAACGACTCAGCAGCCGCAGGCGATCTGGATGACAAAGAGCGGCACCGAGAGCGACCTTTCGTACTCGCTGCCGATCAAGGACAGTGACCGCATCTACTTCAGCGTTGCCGCGCGCGAGGCCAACACGATCAGGCACATTGTGCCGCTGTCGCAACTCGTGCTTCTCACGAGCAGCGCGGAGTGGCGCGTGTCGCCGGTCAACAGCGACGTCATCACGCCGACGACGATCAGCGTGCGCCCGCAGTCGTACATCGGCTCGAGCAACGTGCAGCCGTCGATCGTCAACAACAGCCTTGTGTACCCGGCAGCGCGCGGCGGCCACGTGCGCGAGATGGGCTACTCGTGGCAGAGCAACGGGTACATCACCGGCGACCTGTCCATTCGCGCAGCGCACCTGTTCGACGAGTACGAGATTTCGGACATGTGCTTCTCGAAGGCGCCGAACCCGATCCTGTGGTTCGTGTCGACGAGCGGAAAGTTGCTTGGCCTGACGTACATCCCTGAGCAGCAGATCGGCTCGTGGCATCAGCACACGACCGACGGCACGTTCGAGTCCTGCACGGTTGTGGCCGAGGGCGAGGAGGACGTGCTGTACGCCGTCGTGCGCAGGACGATCAACGGCCAATCGAAGCGGTACGTCGAGCGCATGCAGTCGCGCCTGTTCGATGATCAGGAGGATGCGTTCTTCGTCGACTGCGGTGCCACGTACAACGGGGCAAACACCGGCGCCACGACCGTGACGGTGACCGGCGGCACGAACTGGGATCCGACCGAGACGCTGACGCTGACCTCGAGCGTTGGCATCTTCACGACCGCTGTGCCTCCAGCGATTAGCACGGATGTCGGCGACGAAGTTGTGCTGACGGCTGCCGACGGTAAGAAATACCGCCTAGAAGTCCTTTCAGTGTCATCGACAACCGACGCGCTTGCCAAGGTCGACCAGACGCTGCCGGCCGATCTGAGGGCGTCTGCGACCGCGCAATGGGCATGGGCGCGCGACTCCATCGCCGGTCTGTCCCACCTCGAGGGCAAGACCGTGTCAATCCTCGCCGAGGGTGGCGTCATGGCGCCGAAAGTCGTGACCGGCGGGGTCATCGCGCTCGACGCGCCGGCGTACCTCGTGCATGTCGGCCTGCCGTACAACTGCAACCTTCAGACGATGCCGCTGGCCCTGAACATGGAGGGATTTGGTCAGGGCCGCAAGAAGGCCGTCAATGCGGCATTCCTTCGCGTGTACCGCTCTGGCGCGATGAAGGTTGGCCCTGACCAAACGCGGCTGACCGAGGCCAAGTTCCGCACGACCGAGCCGTACGGGTCGCCGCCATTGCTCAAGACCGAGGAGGTCGAGGTTCTTGTCACTCCGTCGTGGCAGGACTCCGGTCAGGTGTACGTGCGCCAGTCGAACCCTCTTCCGCTGACGCTGGTCGGCATGACAATCGAAGTCTCTATCGGAGGATGACATGAGCATCTTCGGCAACATCCAGACCATGATCGGAACGCAGATCGCGCCGATCTATGGCAACACGCCGATGGGCTACAACATGGGCGGGATCGGCATCACGTCGGCCGGTGCGCCGCCGACCATCACTCCGGCAGCAGCGACTGCCGTACAGCCAACGGATTGGGCCGGTGCGATTGGCACCGCCGGTGCAATCATGTCGATCTTTGGCTCCATCAACAGCGCAATCGGCACGTACTACGCCGCGGAGTCGAAGAAGAACGAAATCAAGATGCAGGCCCAGAACCAGCGGTTCGCGGCCGAGATGTCGCGAATCAACGCGCGCGGCGCCGAGTTTGGCGCGCAGCAGACGCTGATCAGCGGCGCGCGGCAACTGGGCGTGATGGGCATGCAGGCGTCGCAGCGCAGGGCGAGCGCGACGGCGGCGATGGCTGGCCGCGGCATTCAGGGAGGCGTCGGGAGCGCACGCGAGGTTCAGGCGAGCATGGCGCTCGTCGACGAGATTGACCGGCTGACGGTCAACTCCAACCGCATCCGAGCGGCCGAGGCGCAGCGCATGCAGGCGCTCAACTACTCGACGCAGGCCGTGATGTCAGGCGTGAGCGCGCAGAACCTCATGGCGTCCGCTGGAACGATCAGCCCCGGCCTCGGCATGTACACGAGCCTGCTCGGCAGCGCCGGCAGCATCGCGCAGAGTTGGGCGACCAACCGGCGCATCGAGGAACTCATCGCCGCAAACTCACAAGCAAGGTTCGGTACGTAATGCCACGAGTCCCTTCCGAGTTCGTCCCGCAGGTTCCGCTTCAGGACGGCCAGATGCCGGCATATCAGGCGCCGGACGTCGTGCCGATGCGCTCGTTCGCTGGCGAGCAGCAGGCCGAGATGGGCACCGCCATGCGCAACACTGGCAACGTGGTGTGGCGCGTCGGGCAGATCATTCAGGACGAGATAAACGAGGCTCGCGTCAAGGAGGGCATCGTCAAACTTGGCAACGGCGCAAATGCAATCCTGCGCGGGGAGCGCGGCTACTTCACCAACGAGCAGAAGGCAGCGGAAGACCAGTTTGCTCCAACGGAGTCGGCGCTCAACGAGACGGCTAACACCATCCTCGACGGCTTCGACAACGACGCGCAGAAGGCGGTGTTCCGGCAGGTCGCTGCGCAGCACCTCATGTCGTGGAAGGGTGCGATGGCAGACCACCGCAACCGCGAGGTGCGCAAGTACAACATCAACTCGAGCCTTGCCAGCGAGGCAATGAACGCCGACCTCGCAGGAATCGAACTTGGATCAAACGGGCCGACGACGCACTTCAATGCGTTGCAGGGCGCTGCGCTCAATGACCGGCGTCAGGCGCTGCTGCTTCAGGGAGTTCCAGACGGCTCGCCGATCATGGTCGAGCAGATGCGCAACGCTCGGCTCAACATCGCCAAGGCCGGCATCCGCGGGATGATTGACCGCAACGACTATCAGGGCGCGCTCAACTTCATCGACAGCATGACAAAGCCTGCGTCCAAGGACATGGAACTGCCGTCGCAACTGCGCGCAGGATCGCTGTCTGCCGAGGACATTGGTGCGCTCAAGTCGGAACTGCTTGCGCGCCGCAATCCTCAGATGGAGCGCGAACTGGCGTTCTCCATCAAGAACAGCGGCACGTTCGAGACCGAGGCCGGTACGGGCCGTTACGACATGCCTGTCGAGAGCGCGGACGCCGACATCAAGGTCATTACGGGCGAGGAACCCGAATTCGAGAAGGATGGCAAGACTCCGATCCTCGATGCGCAAGGGAAGCAGCGCACTCGAGTGGTGTCGATGAACGAGGTGCGGTACACCGTGCTTCCGAACACGCCGGTTCAGGCATCGACCGACGCGGTCGTCGACGACGTCGGCGGCGACACGGTGACGCTCAGGACTCAGGACGGCACGCGGATCTTCTACAAGGGACTTTCCGGCATCACAGTAAAGGCAGGCGATCCGGTGTCGCGACGGCAGATGCTTGGCACTCCGGCGCCAGCCGAGGACGGCAAGGCGTCGTTCACGTACTCGCTTACGAGAGACGGCATCGCCATTCCGGCAAGCAGCCCAAACATGTTGCCGATCGGCATCGGTAGCCAGAAGAAGGGCCGGCCTGCGACGCTGACAGAGGCACTCGACATGGTCGGCATGCTGCCAACAGAGCGGCAGTCAGGAGTGCGAGCGGAACTGCGCAGGCTCTACACGCAGGACGCCGAGCAACTCGAGGCCGAGCGGATCGATGCGATCGTCGACGCCAAGATGTGGTTCATGCAGCAGGTTGGCGGCAAGGCAGTCGACGATGCGACCCGTCCGATCGTCACGCGCGAGCAGGTCATCGAGCACCTTACTCGTCGCGGCAAGATCGCGTTTGTCAGCAGCGACGACATCCAGTCAATCGTCGACAACACCGGCACGCCGGGCTGGGTCATCGCACAGTTCGAGGCCGGCAACATGACGCCGGCGATGCTTCAGAAGTACGCGGATGTCGTGTCCAACGACGACTACATCAAGATGCGCAACCAGTTGGGCAAGCCCGAGTACCTCGAGTTCAAGTTTGCCAACGACGAGTTGAGCGACATCTTTGCCGAACTCGACATGGATGCCAACTACGTCAATCCGTCAAAGGGGTCGTCGTACGAAACCGAGGTCATCACAATCAGGCGCAACCTGAACGAGTTGGTGCGCAGGGCGCAGGAAGCAAAGGGAGAGAAACTCAACATGGACGAGCGCAAGGCGCTGGCCAAGCAGGCGCTCGGAATTCACGTTATGAAGAAGGGATGGATATGGGATTCTAAACAGCGCGTGATGTCGATGCCGTTTGCCGACTCGGCCAGCCAGCGTCCGTATCCCGGCGAACTGAATCCCGGCGAAACGCGCGTTCAGTATGAAGCACGTGTTGACGCTTGGGAGCAATCACTCGACGAGAGCGTCGCGTACACCAGAACTATTGAACTCGGTAACAGGGCAACGACTGAGCGATTTGAATTCAGCGCCGCAGAGGTGCGCGATGCAATGACCGAACTTGCTGCGCTTGGGGAGCCTATGGATTACGAGCGGTCGGTGCGGCCGACAGCATTTGCAATGCTGCAACTTCGACAGGACAAGGCAAGCAAGTCCGACATACGCAAGATCATGCAGGAGACAAGCGGGCTAATGACGCCGGCAGAGCGAGTGCTATTGATTGAAGCGGCGATAACGGAGCGTCGAAGCGAGCAGTCTAAAACGCTTTCAGCACAGGACAAGACACTTGAAGCCCAGCCAGTTCCAGACTTCAACGTCGACAAGTTCGTGAAGCGCGTGATTGAGATGTACACCGAGACGCGAAAGGCGGGCCAGTGATCGTTCCCGGAGACAACGGCAAGAACCCGGATGACGTGCTTGCCGAGACGCGCGAGCGCATGGGCAAGATGGCGCCGTCGGCCGTTCCCGATGCGCAGCCGCAGGCGCCAGACCAGTACGCGACCTCGACGCCAATGGTTGGCGCGCCGCGGTACAACACAACGCCGGGGCCACTTGCAACCGTTGAGGATCAACTCGACGACAACGTGAAGATGGCGCTTGCGTCGGTTGCCGACGTCAATCCCGACAAGGAAGCAGCGACGTACAACAAGGCCGTCGAGGCCGGCGTCGACCCGCGCGTGGCTGCGTTTGCGCCCGAGGCGCTCGAGCAGCGGCTGGCAACGCTGCGGACGCAGATGCTTGACCTTTCGCGCACGTCGCCTCGGGTGGCGCAGGCGATTACGGCGCAGCGCGAGTTTGCCGGCATCACCAAGGACGACCTTGCGCAACAGCAGCAGGTCGAGTGGGACATGAACCGGATCGCGTCAGCGGAGCATGGGCCGCTGTCGTTCTGGCCTGACCTGAACTACGCCTACATGCAACTCAAGGGCGCGTGGGCGTCTGGCGTTGCAATACCGGATTCCGGGCAGGCTGCGTTCCGCGAAAACCTGCTGCGCGACGAGCCAAACCTGTCGGAGTCGACTAGGCGCGACTACATCCAGTCCCAGATGGCGCCGCCAACTGACGAGGACGGCCTGTTCATGGGCAACCTCAAGTACCTGACCACTCAGGCCGGCCAGTGGTACGCCAATAAGGTGCTGTATTTCTCGATGACAGTCGGAGGCGCCGCAGCGGGCACGGCGATTTACGAAAGCCCTGTCGGCACCGCCAAGGGCGCAACCGTCGGCTTCCTGACGGCGTCGTTCATGGACGGCTTCGGCACCGAGGCCGGGCATGCGTACATCGAGTACCGGATGGACGGCATGTCCCACGAGAGCGCGCGCAAGGCTGCGCTCGCGCACGGACTTGTGTCAGGCACCATCGAGTCGTTTTCCAACAGCATTATGTTTCGGCCGGTGGCGCTTGCGTTCAAGGCTGTCTTCAAGACCGGCGTGCGCGAGGCCATCAGGAAGCAGACAAAGGCTGCAATCGCCCGTGCGGGCCTGTATCAGGTTGGCGCGACATGGGCATCAAACGCGGCCGAAGAGGCGTTGCAGAGAGCAAGCGCGCTGGCCTTCAAGGAACTTGGCAAGCGGTGGGATGATCCCACGTACCAATCCCAGTTCTCCACTCCTGAGGGCGCGCGGCTCATGGCGCAGGAGGTTGTGGACGAATTCTCGTTCTCGTTCCGAAACGGCCTGCTGATGTCGATGATCTTCCCCAGCGTCAACACGCTGGTGCGGTTCGATGCGCACAGCCGCAACCGTCAGCAACTTGACGGCCTCAACGGACTCATCGAGAAGGCTGGCGACAGCACGACGAACCAGCGCAGCCGTCCGCTGTACCGGCAGTTCCTGTCGCTCATCACCGGCGGCACGATGGCCGAGTACGTGTACATCGACGCCGAGGAACTTGCGCAGTCGATGAAGCAGGCCGGCATCAAGCCTGAGATGCTTAACGACATCATCCCCGGCCTCGGCGACCAGTACCGTGATGCGCCAAGCAATCCGGGCGCGCCGCTCAGGATCGCGACTGCCGACTACATCACGCGCATCTACAACACGCCTCTCGACGCTGCGATGCGCGCGAACCTGCGCGTGAAGCCGGGCGGCGAGTCAATGAATCAGGTTCTTGCGATGGCTCCGATGGCCGACGCTTGGGTCGAGCAGAGCCAGAAGATGATCGATCAGTTTGAGAAGGTGGAGAGCACGCGACGCGCTGAGGCCGACACGGTTGCCCAGCGCATCGAGCAGGACATTGCGCAGTCCGAAAATCCGCTGACCGAGGACGAGCGCGGATGGGTCGGCTTCATGTACTCGCGCTCGGTGCTTGCGATGGCCGAAGAGGCCGGCATGACTGTTGAGGAGTTCGAGAAGCAGTTCGGCCTGAAGATCCGCGAGAAGTACGTCGCGCAGGCTCCGCAGGCTGTCGCCTCACTAGCACAACAGCAACTTGCTAAAGCCGATGCCGATTACTTGAGTGCTGTTAATCGCGGAGACATAAAGGCTACGCAGCGGACGGCAGACGCTGCCGCGAACGCCGCAGGAATGCAGCGCGCCACGAGATATACAGTTGGCAACAAGGGACTGTTGAACGCTCAGGCGCTTGACTATGACAAGTTGACTGATGAGGAAATGGCGGAGGTCGAAACGCTGCTTCCTCTCGGGCTTGAGCAGCCAACGGGCGTGCCGGCTGGTTCGGTGTTCTATTTTACTGAACAGGGGCTAGTCAAGCACGCTAGGTTGATTGAATTGCTGAAAAAGGCTGCACGCGGTCGCGTTGTGGAAACCACGCAATACGTGCCAGTGCAGGCAGCATGGACATCGCGTGACGGGCAGGTTGCCATAGCGCCGGGACAGGCAGTATCCGCCGACCCCGTTGTACGCGACGCGTCCGGCAATGTGGTGCCGCTGTCACAGCGATTCAAGTTGACGAGCGCAGACATATTTGAGCAGGCACTCTCAACGCGCGTGCCGACGGCGAAGGGAATGGAACTGGCTGCGCTCGAGGAGATGCTGCTCGCTGACCTCGACGCAATGATGAAGTCCGACCGCATGGTCGAGGGCAACCTGCGAATCGCCGAGGAACTTGGCGTGCCGGTCAAGATCGACAGGACGTTGCCCAAGGAGCAGCAGGTTCAGCAACTCGTCCAGTTCATGGTCGACAACCTGCTGGCGCTGCACGACAAGATGGATCCGCAGCAGCGTGAGCGCGCGAAGTTGTGGTACGTCGGCGGCCGGCGCATTGTCGACGACATGGCCGCGCGCTACGGCATCACCGACATGCAGGCGGCTGCGATGCTTGCCGTGCTGTCGCCCCAGAAGAACTGGTTTGAGAACGTCTCGATGGCGTTCCGCATCGGCGACATCCTGAGCGCCCAGCGCGAGGCCACGTGGAACGAGGCGGTCGACAAGTCGTTCCGCAAGGAGGTCGCCGACATCAAGGCGTCGGTGCCGATCGCGGAGGCTCGGCTGGCTCAGGCCGTAAAGGACGCGCCGCGTCGCACACGCCAGCGCACGGCCGAGTCTGACGAGAAGTTCGCCAAGCGTGCTGCGGAATGGGAGCGCACGAAAGAGCGCAAGGTAAAGCAGTATGCAGTTGATCTTGCTGCATGGGAGGCCGACCTTGCACGGCTGGACGAGCAGATTGGCGAGGCTGCCGAGAATGGAGAGTCGACGGCCGAACTGCGCGCAGAGCGTGCGGCGATCAACCGGTCGCGCCCAAATCGCCCGCGCGCGCCGGTGCAGGTCACCGCAGAGACTGACGCCGAATACGAGGCCCGCAAGGCCCAGTTCCCCGTAGACAAGAAGAAGCACGACGACCGGGTCGCCAAACTGACAAAGGCTGTCGCCAGCCGCAAGAATGCGGTAAAGCGAATGGAGGCGCTTGAGCGGTCGCAGGCAGTAAAGGACTTGCGTGCCGGCCAGACGCTCGGCCAGTTGCTCGAGACAAAGAACCTCGACATTGCAGCGCGGTTCGTTCGATACCTCGACGAGACTGGCAACAGCAGGGAGTTCGCCATCATCACGCCAGAGGGCGGGATGGCCGGCCCGAGCCAAGGCAAGGACGGCCCGCTCACAATGCGCTGGGGTTCGTACGCGACAATCGCAAAGGCGATCAGCGTCTACGAGGATGGGCGCGTCGAGAACGTGCATCACCAGATCGGGATGGCGCACAAGGTGCGCAACTTCTACAACAACCTGTTCGACCCGACGAACCCCAACGCCGGCACGATCGACACGCACGCGATCGCGGCTGCGCTGTTGCAGGCGCTTGGTTCAAGCAGCGACCTTGTTTCGTGGGGTCTGGGCGCCGGCGTATCTGACACTCGGCTCGGCCTGCACGGCGGATACCCGCTCGTGTATGAGGCGTACCGTCAGGCGGCCCAGCAGCGCGGCCTGCTCGTGCGCGAGATGCAGTCGATCACGTGGGAGGCGGTGCGTGGCCTGTTCGAGGCTGCGATGAAGAAGACGCTTGCGGAACCTGTGGCTGCAATCTGGCAGCGGTACAAGGACGGAGAGATTTCCATCGAGGAGGCCCGCGAGGCCATCTTCACGCTTGCCGGCGGCATCAAGGATCCAGAGTGGGTCACGCAGCCAACCGACCTTCCGGTCACTTCGACCTACACGGGCGCATCGGATGCCGCGATGCAGCAGGCGCGCGCTGCCGCTCCGCGCGCTACCGACACGGCGACTGTGAGTTTCGAGGTTGCCCCAGATCCTCGCGACGTGACGCTTGTTGCGCAGTGGAAGTCACTGAGTGCAGCACGCCGGCAGGAAATCAGCATGAGCGTGGCATCGACGATGGTGCCGCAGGTGCTGGCTGAGTACGGCGTATCGGCGCAGGTGTCGATGCAGATGGGCGGATGGAAGGGCGACAGCAACGTCAGTTTCGCGATCACCATGCCGGCAGGCCCACTTGTGCGTCAGGTCGGCATGGCGCTTGGGTGGGTGCTGTCGCAGGAAGCCGTGTACTCGTTCTCGGAAACCAAGTACACCGGTGCCGACCGCACAACGATGGTCGTCATCAAGTTGGCAGACGGCATCAGCCCAGCCGACATTGCCGACCTGTACGAAACGAAGTTGCACGGCACCGGCATAATGGGCCACAGTACGTCCGGATCGGTGATGTACATCGCCGTGGATTCCAAGTCTGGACTTGACGCAGGCGAACTGGCAAATACGATTGCAACGGCTACCGACACTGATCCACGGGTCGAGAGCGTTGTCACACTCGAAGGATGGTCGAAGCAAGATGATGTCCAAGAACAGCCAACCACGGAAGTTGAACGCGCCGGTGCCGAACCAACCCGATTGGTTCCGCCATCCGCTCAAAGGCGGCGCCTTGATCTTTGGCGTGCCGAAGCGACAAGACTCGTCGCCGAGCAATCAGCCCAACAGGCAGATGTCGCCGGAGGAGCAGGCGGATACGCAGTGGAACCTGCGGCGGCTGGAAGGATACCGCCGCTGGATGGAGCGCCTTCCGCACAGGGCATCCAAGGCCCAGACCCAAGAATCGTCGCCACCGCAAGGCGCTACGCCGCCTCCATCGGCCTCCCGTTCCGAAGGCAGTCCGAGTACGCCAGAGTAGACGAGGAGCGCGCCAAGCGCATCTCCGACGCCTACGAGGCGATGCAGAACAACCCGAACGACCCGGACGTGCGGGCCGCATACGAGGATCTGGTGCGCCAGACCAAGGCCCAGTACGAGGCGCTGGTCGCTGCCGGCTACCGGTTCTACTTCTTCGATCCCGAGAACGATCCGTACGCCGACCAGCCCGGCGGCTTCGGCAACCCGTGGAATGCGGTGCGCGACCTGCGCGAGAACCAGACGATGGCCGTGTTCCCGACTGACGTCGGCTACGGCACCGACCTGAGCGCGTCCGACTACGACGCCAGCCAGAACCCGCTGCTGGCGCCCACGGGCATCATGTGGCCGTACGGCTCGCTCGACGGCGAGATGCGCGAGGTTCGCGCCAACGACCTGTTCAGGGCCGTGCATGACGCATTCGGCCACAGCCTCGAGGGCGCAGGCTTCCGCGCGCGCGGCGAGGAGAACGCATGGCAGGCGCACGTCCGTCTCTTCCACGGGCCGGCCGTCGGCGCAATGACGAGCGAGACTCGTGGCCAGAACTCTTGGCTGAACTACGGGCCGCACGGCGCGAAGAACCGCGACGCCAAGGTTGAGGACACGGTGTTTGCCGAGCAGAAGGTCGGCCTCATGCCAGCGTGGACGTGGGATGAAGGTCGCGTCGCCGAGGTCGACTATCCGGTCGCGGAAGAGGGTGCCTTCAATCAGGAGATGGTGCCGCCGCGCTTCTACTCGGCGCTCGAGACTTCGGTCGCCGACGTGAAGGCGAACGCGATGACTCCCGACAGTTGGATGCAGCAGATCCGTGGCCTCATTAACAAGGGCATCGTGAAGGCAGACGAGGTTGAGTGGTCTGGCCTCGAGGAGTTCCTTGAGATGACGCGCGACGGCGGCAAGGTCACGCGCGACGAGTTGCTGAACTTCTTGCGCACGAACGGAATCAAGGTGACGGTGGTGGAGACGCGGAGTCCTGATGTGGCTCCGGGTGCTGCGCAATTCCCATTGGGAGAAGAACGTGCTCGCGCTCGACTTGCTGCCGTCGACATAGCACGAGATGCGCTCCGCGAAGATTTGCTGCTTACGGATGAACTGAACGCTGCACTTGATGCGTATGCGCGCGCTGTCAGTGATGGTGCTCCGCGCGATGTGCTTGATTCACTTGCAGAGCCTGTTGACGCTGTTCTTGACGAACAGTATGGCGCCAGCCTTGAGGCATATGCGCTGGACAACATGGAAACGGGAGCCGAGCAACTTGGCGCCTATGTGCCAGATGACACCAAGTATCGCAAGTGGAGCCTTCCCGGCGGCACCGAGTACCGCGAAATTCGGCTCACGATTCCCGTAGCCACTCCGCGTTTGAACCGTTCCGAAAATCTGTCGGTAGCCGACGCTCCAGAGATGTACGAATACACCATTGACGGAGTTGCCCCGTCGATTTACAGCGCGCACGTTACGGCCATGCCAGATGGCATGTACGAGGTAATCAAGTTTGGATACCGAACTGCGTTCTCTACTCTTGACCAAGCAGACGCATACATCCGAAAGACGCTTGCAGATGATTCGCAAGGGTTTTCGGATCGCACGTCATTTAAGACGACCCATTGGGAAGAGCGCAACATTGTCGTTCATCTGCGGCTGACGACACGCATCGACGCCGACGGCAAGCGAGTGCTGTTTGTCGAGGAGATTCAGAGCGACTGGGGTCAGCAGGGCCGGGCAAACGGTTTCCGCGATCGCGTCAAATTGGCGGCACTGCGAAAGCGTGTGCGCGAACTGGAAGACAGACAGAAGCAGTTGTCGACTGCGGTTTATGACAAGGAACTTAGCGGCATATACGTAGTACATGATGCGATCGATGCAGCGATAAAAGAAGGTGCAAAAGGCGAACGTGGTGCGGCCACCGAATTCATGGCCATGAGTGATAACGACCTTGCAGCCAAGTATTCGCTTGATGCTCGCAACATTGCAATGTTGCGCGAATGGTCGCAATGGGTGCTTATTTCTCGCGATCTGACTGCGGCTCGCGTCGAGTTGATGCGCATGAATGAAGCCATTCCTTCTGGCCCATTCGTCGAGAACACGGATTCGTGGACGACGCTCGGACTCAAGCAGATCCTCATCGAGGCAGTCAAGGGCAAGTACGACAGGGTCGCGTTCGTCACTGGCGACCAGACCGTGCAGCACTACCGCGACGCATTGGTCACGGCGGTCGACGGCGTGCAGATCGTGCGCGAGACTGACGGCACATACTCGGTCAATGCGTTCAAGGACGAGGACACGCTTGTCGAGGAAACCAACATCAGGCGCGAGCGCATCGCCGAACTGTTCGGCAAGGCTGGCGCTGACCAGTTGGTGTCGGCTGCCGACGCTGCCGGCGACGGCGTAACGGTCGAGGTCGACTCGGGCAACCTCGAGGTTGGCGGCGCTGGGCTGCGCAAGCACTACGGCCAGATCGTGCCGAAGAACCTACAGAAGTTGCTGAAGAAGTTCGGCGGCGGCCAGATCGGCGAGACGCAGTTGCCGGCGGTTGCAATGCCAATGCCCGAGGTTGCCGATGAAGTGGAGTTCTTTGACGAGGGCAAGGCGCGAGCGGTGCTTGAGCGCGGCGGCACTTTGACATTATCGCGGTCGCGTGCAGATGGCAGGCCAAGTGTTGACGTGAACGTGTCCGACGTCAATGCGCTAGATCAGGCGATGCTGGATTACAACGACTTTGATTACATGAAGGTTGTTGAGGCCGGCACCCAGCCGTCGACTACCCAGATGTCATTCGATGTCACGCCGGAACTGGTCAATGGCCTGTCCGGCGGGATCCCGCTGTTCCAGTCGACGCCCGGCCCTGCGCGCCGCGGTTCGTATGACGTGCGCCGACGCATGATGACGCTGACGTCGGCGTCTGACGTGTCGACGTTCCTGCACGAGATGGCGCACCACCACCTGACCGTCATGTCGGCGGTGGCTGCCAGTGCCGGCGCGACGCCCGAGATGAAGGCGCGCATGGACTCGGTGCTGCGCTGGTTCGGCATTGCCGGAGCCACGGCCGAGGAGAGGCTCGCGAACTGGAACGCGATGACGCTCGAGCAGCAGCGCCCGTACCACGAGCAGTTTGCGTACAACTTCGAGATCTACATGTTCGAGGGCCGTGCGCCCAGCCTCGAGATGCAGTCGGCATTCGAGTTCTTTGCGCGCATGCTGCGCAAGGTCTACACGGCAATCAAGACCGAACTGAACGAGATCTACCGCGCGAACTTCGGACGCGACCTGCCGGTGCTGAACAGCGAGGTGCGTCAGGTCTTCGACACGTTCTTCGCGAGCGCGGACGAGATCGCACGGGCGCAGGCGGTTCGCAACATGGTGCCGCTGTACTTCAGCGAGGAGGAGGCGATGCAGGCCGGCATGTCCGCAGAGGACTGGGCCGACTATCAGGCAGGCGCCAAACTCGCGATGCAGGAGAGCGTCAGCGAACTCCAGAAGCGCAGCCTCGGCGCGATGCAGTGGCTGGGCAACGCGCGCTCGAGGGTGCTGCGGCGCATGCAGGCCGAGCACAACGCGCTCCGGGCCAAGATGCGCGGCGAGGTCGAGGACGAGGTGCGAAAGCGCGCGGTGTACCGGGCGATGTCTTACCTGCGCACCGGCAACACGACGAACCCGGACGGCACCGCGGTCAAGGCGATCGGCCCGCATAGGCTGGACATCGAGACGGTCGAGGCGATGTACCCGGCCGGAACCGCCAACCGCCCGGACATCGAGCGGCTCGGCACCGGCGGCCGCGGCATGATGGGGCTGGACGGACAGCACCCAGACCTCGTGGCCGAGATATTCGGGTACGAGTCCGGCGACCAGATGATTCGCGCGCTGCTCGACGCCAAGCCCATCGACGACGAGATTGACGCCGTCACCGATCGTCGCATGCTCGAGACGTACGGCGACATGACGACTGCCAAGGCCCGCGAGGATGCCGTCGAGAAGGCGCTTCACAACGAGGCCCGCGCCCGGTTCCTTGTCGTCCAGCACAAGTTCGAGTCCAAGGCCAAGGAGCCGGTGCGCGTGATGCTGGCGGCTGCCAAGCAGGCTGCGGCGACCGTGCTTGGCCTGCGCCGGATCCGGGACATCAGGCCGGGCGAGTTCTCGGCCGCAGAGGCCCGCGCGGCAAAGGATGCGGAGATGGCGCACAACAAGCGCCGCACGCCTGAGCAGGTCGCGCAGGCGGCCTACACGCGCGTATACGGCGAGTTGCTGTCGGCGGTGGCCGCAGGGGCCATGACCGAGACGGACGCCAAGGCGATGGCTGCTGCGGCTCAGGAGCAGGCCCGTGCCGAGACGGCCGCCCGCGACGCCGAGTACGCCGCCCGGTACGGCACGACCAGCCCGGACGAGGTCGTGGTCAACGCGACGCGCCGGCAGGTCATGCAGAACCAGTTGGCCACTCAGGCGGCCGAGGCGCTCGACGAGGTTCGCAAGGCAGTCAAGTACTTGCGCAACGTCCTGAGCGACGAGAACCGCAAGCGCATGGGCGCCGACGCCGCAGACCAGATCGAGAAGATCCTCGAGCGGTTCGAGTTGCGGCCCAAGTCCCTGCGCGCCACGGACACGCGCGCCCGGCTCGCGGACTGGATCAACTCCCAGATGGAACTGGGCATCGACCTCGAGATTCCCGACGTCGTCCTCAACGAGATCCTCGCCATCTCGTACCGTGACATGACGCTTCAGGACTTCCGCGACATGGTCGAGTCGGTCGAGTTGATCGAGGCGATCGGCAAGGGCGAGCGCGCGCAGTTGCTTGCCGCCAAGCGCGAAACGTTTGAGGCGATGCGAGACGAAATCGTCACGAACATAGAGAACGAGGCAGACCTGCGCGGCCGGCGCGTGGTGGCCGAGGAAGGCCGCGACGCTCGCACGAGGCTGTACGAGCGCACCGGCAAGTTCGTGGCGATGCACACCAAGGCTGCGATCATCGCGCAGATCCTCGACGGCCGCGACGACGGCGGCCCGCTGTGGGAGTACCTCATCCGCACAGCCAACGAGGCCGGCGACCGCGAGGCCGAGATGCTGGCCAAGGCGACCGAGGACATCACGCGAATCCTGCTGCCGGTCACGCGCGACAAGGGCATGGGCGGGAAGGGAATGCACTTCCCGTCGGTGAACATGAACCTCAACCGGGAGGCTCGCATCGTCATCGCCCTGAACTGGGGCAACGAGAGCAACCGGCAGCGCCTGCTCGACGGGCCGGGCTGGAACGAGACGCAGGTCATGCCGATCCTCGAGTCGCTGACAGAGGCCGAGTGGCTGGTCGTGCAGGAACTGTGGGACTACTTCGAGTCGTACCGGCCGATGATTGCGGAGAAGGAGCGCCGCATCAAGGGCAAGGAGCCGAAGTGGATCGAGCCGACACCGTTCACTGTGCGCACCGCAGACGGCAAGGTGATCACCCTGCGCGGCGGCTACTACCCGATCAAGTACGACAAGCGGGCCAGCGCCGTCGGCCGCCGGATCGACCTGCTCGACAAGGCGACGATGGACATGAAGGCCGCGAACATCAACGCGACCACCCGACAGTCGTACACGAAGGCGCGCGCCGAGAAGGTCACCGGCTCGCCGCTCAAGTACACGCTTGCGGGCCTGTACGCCGGCATTGACGAGGTCATCCACGACCTGACCCACCACGAGTGGGTGATCGACGCGAACCGGCTCATGCGCGACAGGGCGTTCCAGACCGCGGTGCGCACACGGCTTGGGCCAAGCGCATTCGAGCAACTCGAGGGATGGATCAAGCGCGTCGCCAGCGGCAACCGCGGCATCTCGCAGGACATTGACGCAGTCGCAACTGCGGTGCGCGGAAACGTGGCCGCTGCCGGCCTCGGCTACCAGTTGGTCAACGGCGCCCTCCAGTTGACTGGAATGATCAGCACGGTCGTCAAACTGGGGTACAAGTACACCGGCGAGGGTCTGCGGCTGTACACGCTTGACATGCTGGGTTCGCACAAGCGGGTGCAGGCCGAGTCGTCGTTCATGCGCAACCGGAGCCGCACCCAGTTCCGTGAACTGAACGAGGTTCGCAACGTGGTGCGCGGACAGAGCACGATCACGCGCAGGGTGGCGCTTGGGACATTCATGCTCATCACGCGCGTGCAGTCGGTCGTCGACACGATCACGTGGCTTGGCGCCGAGAGCAAGGCTCTGGCAGAGGGCAACGACGAGGCTCGCGCGCGCGCGCTTGCGGATCAGGCAGTGATCGACACGCAGGGTTCTGGCATGATCAAGGATCTGGCCAGTGTCGAGGCCGGCGGCCCGATGCTGAAACTGTTCACCGTGTTCTACGGCTTCATGAACACGTCATTCAACCTAGGCGCGCTCAGGGCCATGAACGAGCGCAGCAAGATGCGCAAGGCCCACGACCTCGTGATGCTGTCGATGGGAACAGTGGCGATCACGCGGCTGATCCGCAGCATGCTCCAGCCGAACGAGGACGACGAGGATTTCGACATGGAGGCGCTGGCCAAGCAACTCGCTGTCGAGCAGATCGAGTACATGATGGGCATGTTCGTGTTCTTGCGCGAACTGGCATTCATTGGCCGGATTGCTCTGGATGCCAAGGGGCCGCGTGGATATCAGGGGCCGGCCGGCCTGCGTCTGTTCACCGACGTTGCCAAGTTTGCCGAGCAACTGTCGCAGTGGGAGTTCGACACGCCGTTCCGCAAGGCCGCCGTCAACCTGCTTGGCGACACGCTTGGAATCCCGTCGGTGCAGATCAACCGCACGTGGGATGGCATCGAGGCCATCTCGGAAGGCAAGGTCGAAGGGCCGCTGGACATTCCGCGCGCGATCCTGTTCGGAGTCGAGAAGTGACCATTTCGGTATCCGTAAAGAGCCATACGCCTTCTAGCGTCATGCAGCCCAAGGAGCAAGCCCGATGACGATCGCATCGACAGTGCGGACAGCCGGGCCGTTCACGAGCGGCTCGTCCTTCGCGTTCGCCTTCAAGGTGTTCGCGCAGGGCGATGTGGCCGTGTACCGAACGCTGGTGTCCACCGGCGTCGTCACGACGCTCGCGCTCACGACCGACTACACGGTTGCGCTCAACGCGGATCAGGACGGCAACCCCGGCGGCACGGTCACGCTGAACACGGCGCTCGTCGCCGGCCAATCGCTGCTGATTGTCTCGGCGGTTGCCAACACGCAGTCGACCGACATCACGAACCAGTCCGGGTTCTATCCCGAGGTGATCAACGACGCGCTTGACCGGGCGACGGTGCAGGTGCAGCAGGTGCAGGTTCAGGCCAACCTTGGGCTGCGGTTCCCGGCCACCGAAATCAGCCTGAACGCCGAACTGCCCAAGGCCAGCGACCGGGCCAACCAGTACCTCGCGTTCAACTCCAACGGCGAGGTGGACATCGGCGGCGCGGTGCCTGACCAGCGGTACTACGGCTCGAAGACCGCAGACCCCGCGACGCGCAACGACGGCAGCGCGCGTTCGGCCGGCGACCTGTACTACAACAGCGTCACCAACACGATGAAGGTGTTCAACGGCAGCGCGTGGGACACTGTGACCACGACGCCGGTCGATGGCGACAAGGGCGACATCACGCTGTCCGGCGGCGCATCGACGTACACGATCGACAACGACGCTGTCACGACGGCCAAGATCCTCAACGCAAACGTGACCGCAGCGAAGTTGGCGACCAACTCTGTCGAGACTGCAAAGATCGTCGACCTGAATGTCACCACCGGCAAGATTGCTGCCGGCGCGGTTACAAGCGCCAAACTTGACACGAACATCGACATCGCCGGAACACTCGACGTCACTGGTGTTGGGACGTTCGACACAAACATCTCGGTTGCCGGCGACGTCATTGTCGCCAATACCAAGGGCATCGACTTCTCGGCGACTGCCAACGGAAGCGGCACGCCGACAACCGAGAAACTAGTGGACTACGAAGAGGGCGCATGGGCGCCCGTGTTTGCGCCTGCGTCTGGAGCGTTCACGACGATGACCATGGATGTTCCGGTGGCCTTGTACACAAAGGTCGGAAACGTCGTGACATTGGTAGCCACAATACGCACCGACAATGTTTCTATTGGAACTGCAACCGGCAACCTGTACATCACCGGCCTTCCGTACCCAATTGCTTCTACCAATGTTGGTGGCGGCGCCGTGTATCGTGCTGAGTTCTGGTCAACTAACCATCCGCATTCGGTGCTGACGAACTTTGCAGAACAAGCACTCAATGTCTTGTATCGCAACACCGCAGGCAATTCCGCTACTGCAAACCTTCCTGTATCAAGCCTGACTACAGGAGCAACAGCAGATCGCAACTTGATGCAATTCACCGCCACCTACTGGACTGCATAGGAGCACACATGATCAAGAGCAACGGCGGCGTGTTCGGTCGCAACCCGACATTCAATGACGTCACGGTCGACGGCAACCTGACTGCCTCTGGCGCCGAGCCGGGCGTGGCGTGAACGCGATGGAGCAGACTGTCCTTAACTGGCTGTTCGCGGCTGTCGGCGCCACCACAGGCTGGATCCTCAAGGTCTTGTGGGACGCAATGCAAGACCTCAAGAAGGACGTCGCCAGCATCGAGCGCAACCTTCCGGCGGTGTACGTGCGCAAGGACGATTTCCGCGAGGCGACACGCGAACTCAAGGACGACATGAGAGTCGGTTTCGCGAAGATCGAGAACACGCTGAATGTGCTGTTCAAGAGATTGGACGCAAAGGAAGACAAGTGAGCCGCGCCCGGATCGACCAGCCGCTCGCACGCCAGCCGCAGCCGCAGAAGCGCGTTGTGCCTGTCGCGCACGTGCGCCCGCAGGGCGGGCTGACCAACTCGACGTTTGACTACAACGAGGTGCGCGCCGAAGGGTCGCTGTCCGTCAAGGGGCCGATCACGACCGACGACACGCTGTCTGTTGCCGGTTCGTCAAAGATGGGGCCGGTCGACGTGACGGGGACGATTGCCGCAACCGGCAACATCACGACCGACCAGAACGCATACCTCGGCACGTTCGGGTCGCCACCGTCAGATCCGCCGGCGGGCGGCGTGCTTCGCGCGCAGGGCAACCTCATCGTCGCGCTCAAGGCGCAGATTGAGAGCACGCAGACCGCGACTGATCCGTACTTTGGCTCGTTCATGGTGTGGGGCGGCATCGCAGTGCAGGACAACATTCACATCGCCAACGACATGAACTGCACCGATGCGGTGATCGGCGGCGACCTCGAGCACACTGGCGCAAACGCTGGATTCTTTGGCACTGCGCCGGTCGCGCAGCCTGCGCCGATCGCTGACGCCACGGGTGCCGGAGACGTCGTTGCGCAATTCAATGCGTTGCTCGCGGCCATGCGCAGCCTTGGACTGATCGACACGTGACATTCGAGTGCGCGCCTGCTGGGCGGGCGCGTGCAGGAGCAAAGGCCCAGTTGGAGAGATGACATGAGCAAGGAGCAGATCGCTGGAATCGTTCGCGCAGTTGCGGCAGCAGTCGGCGGCTATTTCGTCGGCAAGGGAACCATCGACGGCGCGACGATGGAAATCATCGCCGGATCCGTCGCCACGCTTGCGGCGGCCATCTGGTCGGTGTGGGCAAAGAAGCAGGCATGACGTGTTTCAGGTACTCGTCATCGGCGCAGGGTTCGCGTTCGGGCTGGTCATGCTGTTCACTGTCATGGGCCGGTCGCGCGCCGCGGGCCGGCTTGAAGAGCAGGCCGGCGCAGCCAAGGACGCCACGGACAGGCTGGCGCGCGCGATGGAGGCTGATGCCCGCGCTCGCGCTCGTGACGCTGGCGGCGGGCTGCTGCAAGACGACGGATTCAAGCGCAGTGTGCGCGGCCTTCCGCCCGATCAGTTGGTCGGCTGATGACACCCCAGAGACGATCGCCGAGGTGAAGGCGCACAACGCGCGGAGGCAGGCGTGGTGCGAAGGCAGGATTCCCGAGTAGGATGCCAATGCTGACCCCTTGTGAGCGACAAGACCCCCGAGGCATCCGTGCCTTCGGGGGTCTGTCGTTTCCCGACCGTCCGTGTCAGGGCTTGGGTGCTGAGAATACGCCGGCCCGCTCGAACTTCTCGACGCCCTCGAGCGGATATCGAACCGGGGCATTGCGGGTCTGGTGGCCCAACTTGAACCACGGCGGCCCGACCTTGGCGCTGCGCCACTTCCGTAGTGCGCCCTCGGTCACCCGCCACCGCTCCGCCAACTCATTCGGCGTCAGGTACGTTGGATGCTCCATCGTCCACCTCCTTTGACGGCTCTGCGTCGACTGTGATGGCCTCGAGCGCCGGGGCTGCCGGCGTGGCCCTGCGTGCAATGGCTGCCTTCAGGCGCGACGTCCGTGGCTGCGCAGGCGCCTCTGGCTGGGCCGCCTGCCTCGACAGGTCGTAGTGCTCGTTGTCGGCGAGCAGCACCGAGTCGATGTCGGTCGACGACGGCAGCCGCTTGCATAGCCTGCGCACGACGGTCTTCTTCGCCATCTCCGGCCAGTGGTTCTTCCACGGGCCGTTGTTGCCTGAGCGGCTGAGGTTGCGGATCGACTCGATGTCGGCCACGGACATGACCTCGCGGTAGGCGCCGCCCTCGGTCGTGTACGCGATCGCGTACACGGCGATGGGCCGGCCCCTGTCCACGAGCGCCGGCTTGTGGACGATGCGCTCGTTGTCGCCGAGTTCGAACTCGAAGGTGTCCTTCTCGTACACGACGTGCGCGTTGATCGAGAGCAGTTGCCCCGACTGGCGCAACTTCTTCAGGATCCCGTTCACCATCGGCATGTACTGAACCCGCTCGCCGTACTTGACGAGCGCGGCCTCGCGGCCGTCGAGGAGCAGTCCGTCCTGCGCCGCTTTCATGCACGCCGCGAACAGGCTGCGCTTGTCTGCCTGCATGAGCGACGGCTCCATCTGGACTGCGGTGATGGCCGTGCGGATGAACCGCTCGACCGGGATCTGCTGCGGGAGCGCCTTCAGGAACTCCCCGTTCATCCGGGTCATCTCTGCCCGGATCGCATCAATGGGTGCTAGTGCTGTTGTCATTGCTGTTCTCCTTGTGAATGGTTTTAATCGACTGTCCCGTCAACGTGCTTCGCGTACTCGTGATCGATCCTGTCTCCGATGCTGATCAGGTGCTGGAGGCAGTCGAACACGAGCGGCGCCGACAGTGCTGATGGGCACCTGCCGGCAACCGTCTCCTTGGCCACGAACTCGATGGCGTCGAGTGCGCGCTTCGTGTTGCTCTTGACCTCAGCCCAGTCGATCTTGGCAAGGGCCGCGGTCGCCTTGTCCCGGTGGACGTTCTTCACTTGGCACCTCCCTTCGGTGGCGTGATGCGGAACTGGCGGTAGCCCTTGCGCGCGCCGATCGTGGTGCCGACCATGTCTGGCGTGATCAGCGTGCCGAGCGAGTCCTTCGTTGTCGAGCAGTTGATCGTGCCGTACTTGGTCGAGATGATCTTTGACGCCTCGCCGGCATGCATCAAAATCTCAGCCTTGATCGCGTCCTTGACCGCCTCGAGGTCGCTGGCCTCCTTCGCGACGTGGATGTACCGGCCGATCAGGTCGTCGATGAGTTCGTCGGCTCCGAGCGCCTGATCCGCGTACGACGTGCGGCGCAGGGTCTTGATGATGAACTCCGCATCGGCTGCGTAGTCGGGCGTCGGCGGATCGTTGCGGTCGACGCGCGCCCAGAACTCGGCGACCTTGGCGCGGATGGCCACGCCGATGTCGCGGTCGCGCTTGCGGTGCAGGATCTTGACGTCGTTGCCTCCGACGAGCGCGACGATGACGGCCCACTCGTAGTCGGCCACCTCCAACTGGTGCTGCACTTGCAATTCGATGTGCTCTGGCGCCTCGATGCTGCCGTCATCGTTGACCGTCCACGAGTTGCGAAACACGAGGCCATCGACATTTTTGACCTCGAGCAGGCCGGGGCCGCTGGGGTGCGAGACGATCGTGTAGTCGAACGACGAGCCGATGCGGGCCTCTGCGTCACGCTGGTAGATGTTGCGCGCGCGGATCGTCCAGCCGTTGTCCTCTGCGACGCCGGCGGCGATCGACTCCTCGAGTCGGCGGCCCCACTTCATGCGGTCGTTGTCCTCGATGACGACGGGCGCATCGGCGCGCTTGCGGTGGAACAACTCGAACTCGGTGCAGTACGGCGAGAGGCCGAACAGCGCGCTGACCTCCGTGCTCGTGATGTCGTGGTGGCGTGCTGCGAGCCACGCCTCCGGGTCGGCCTTGCGATTGATCTGAACTGGCATTGGTATCCCTTGTGATGAAGTGTGATGAAACATGAGCCAACGTGGCCCATACGCTCAGGCTACCAAAGGGTAGCCCTCGCGTGCGGGTCAGGTCAGACGGCCGCCGGCACCTGCACGTGCGGGCCGACGTGGCCCCACGCCCAGAGCGCCGACAGGTCGCCGCAGGTGTACACCGTGGCGTGCTTCTTATCGAGCAGCCGGTCGTCGGCGCTGATCGTGTTGTCAACGCGCTCGACTGCGACGGCCACGACGCCGTCCATGCTGTTCCAGCCCCAGCGCGGCATGCGCGTCGTGGTGATTGCGGCGTCGAGCGTGAAAAAGGTTTCTACGTCGGTCGCGTCGCCGTGGACGTCGATGTAGCGCACCTCGTACTCGGTGACGGTGTGCGCGCGCTTGCGCTGCGGCTCTGGGTTGACCGGGATGAACGTCTTGTACGTCTCGCGCGATGCGTCGTTGTTGCCGGTCAGGTAGTCGACCTGCGTGGCGTTGAGGCACACCTCGCCGTTGACGACCTCGAGCAGCAGCGAGCGGTAGCCGCGGCTCGTGTACTTCTGGTGCTCGCGCGTGATGTTCGCGAGGTTGTTCGCCACGTTGCTGATGGCGATCTTCCACTGCGCCGAGCGCATCGAGGTGTAGGTGACCAGCGCGAACTGGTACGTCTTGCCGTTGGTCGTGTTGCGCTTGTAGATGACGTTGTTGTTGTGGTCGCGGAGGATGATGCGTGATCGTGACATGTTGGGTTCCTTGTGGGTTCGAGTTGTTCATCGCGACGTTGCGATGCGCTGATCATACACCATCGACTACGGTGCGTCAAGTACGTGAAAGAATGCGACAATTGATCCTAATGGCCGGGGTATGCTCTGACCGATCACATGGGCATGCTCGAATTCCAACTCCCGTGGCCGCCGGCCCAGTTGTCGCCAAATGCCCGGCTGCACTGGGTCATCACGTACCGGGCCAAGGCCAAGTATCGCGACCACTGCTGGGCCGTTGTCCGCTCCCAGACCGCCGAGCGGCTCGACGAGAAGCAGGAGTACGCGCTCGAGTTCAGGTTCGTCCCGCCAGACCGGCGCTCGTACGACCGCGACAACCTGATCGCCCGCATGAAGGCCGGAATAGACGGCCTCGCCGATGCTCTGTTCATCGACGACAAGCGATTTACGACACTCACCGCCAGCGTCTCCGCGGACAGCGTTGGCGGGTTCGTTCAAGTCCGCATCACACCCATTTCACAAGGAGGCCCAAGTGGCCAACAAACTGTTTGACCTCGCAGTCAAGGTGAGCGAATACCAGACCCCGAGCGGCGAGACGAAGGCTCGGTGGCAGAACATCGGCTCGGTGTTCGAGGGCAAGGACGGAGGCCAGTTCATCCTGCTGGCTAAGTGGTTCAACCCGGCCGGCGTGCCGGACTTCAGCGGCAAGGGCGGCGACTCGATCATCGTGTCGTGCTTCGAGCCGAGGCAGGACGCTGCACCGCAGCAGCAGGCCGCGCCCGCTGCACGTCAGGCAGCGCCAGCCAAGAAGCAGCGCACGCAATACCCGGAGAACTCGCGCACCGCGAACGCCGCGCCGGCATTTGGCGACGACGGAGATGTGCCGTTCTGATGCGACACGCCAATCTCCCGTTTCACATCTACGTGAACGTCGAGAATGACGCGCTCGGGTACAGGATGCCCGAGGGGACAACGCCCGGCCTGTGGTGGGGAATCCATTGCAGGCCGGGCCAAGCCCTCATGTGCCACGTGCTGCTTGCCAGCGGCGCGCAGTGGGCAGGGATCCCGTTTCACCGCATCTCGACGAAGACCAAGTTCACGCGCGGCCACGTCGAACTCATGCCGTGGGCCGCGATGGGCGAGCGGCTCGAGGTGTTTCACGCCGAGTACCTCGAGGGCGTCGCGTGCCACGTGTTCAACCCTTTCGATGAGGGAGGCCGGCACACTGGCATCTACGTCGACTGGGCCGACGGGTTCAGCCGCTACCCGCAGGAGCACAAGCCGCTCAACGTGATCGAACTCGAGTCGGGCCAGTTCGCGCTCGTGCCGAACAATCACGTCGAGTTCGACGACAGGCATCTGGTCAAGCAAGGACTGCGCGACCAGTTGCAGTTGTACCGACGGAATGAGGAGGTGCACTGGGGCAGGTAGTAGGTGGGTGGCCGGGCCGTCACGAGACGCTTGACGGTTCCGGCCACCCTGCCTACCTTGGCGGGCGCCGCGCAGTGGAGACTGCCGGCACAGGGGCGCGGATGCGAGTACGCGCCAACATCACGGTATCAAATCAGCACGGAGGCCGCAATGCCAGAAGATCGCCAGTCGACGCCGTACTTGCGCGTATGGGTCGCAGACATCGTCCAGTCCTGTCAGGACATGACCACCGCCCAGTTCGGCGCTCACGTGCGCATGATCCTGCACGCATGGGACAGGGGCTACTGCCCGTCCGAGCCGGCGAAGTTGCTCCGCATCGTCGGCGACATCGACCCTGCCCAGATGGCCGACGTCGTCGAGCGGTGGTCGCTGGTCGAACTCGAGGGCGTGCCGGGCAGGGTGTACGTGAACCGGCGGCTCGAGAAGGAGCGCGAGTACGTGCAGGCCAAGTCGCAGGTCAGGAGCGACGCCGCACGGAAGGCAAACCAAGTCCGATGGGGATCGCAAGCGGATCCGAATCGGATCGCAAACGGATCGCAAACGGATCCGTTTGGGATCGCAAACGGATCGCAAGCGGATCCAATACCAGAATCCATAATCCAGAAGGTAATTACTTCAACGAATGACAATGAAGTTGGAATTACCGCAGAACCGCGCAAGCGCAATTCTGCGCGGCCCAAGGATCCAATTCGTCACTCGGTCGAGCAGGGCTGGACGGGCATCACCGACGAGGACATCGCCGCGTGGACGGAGGCGTACCCCAACGCCAATGTGCGCGCCTGCATCGCCGCCAGCCACCAGTGGATCGTTGCGAACCCCGGCAGAGGCCCGCGCGCGGCCTATAGGCGGTTTCTGACTGGTTGGCTGGGTAGGCAGAGGTCGGAAATTGGAAGCCGTCACGGAGGCTCTGCGGGCCTGCAAAGGGCAACGTCCCATATCCCTGACGACGCGCACCCAGACGAACATCACCTGTGGTACATGACCGACGGACGGACTCCGAGACGAATTCCAATCTACCGGACGGTCGATGGCCGACAGAGATGGTTGAGCGGCGACTACGTGGTCGCCGAAGGTTCCGAAACTCCATCACAAGGGAGCAGCACGTGAGAACGACTAGCAACAACTCGATTGGATCGAACATGGCACTGGCGATGGCCCTCTGGCCAAACGCCACTTGGAGCGACCAACTCCAAGACCTCTGGCGAGAACGGCTCGCCGGCCTCAATCAGGACATCGTCCACGACGCCATCAAACTCGTGAAGCCGCAGTTCAGCAGCCACCAGCCGGAACTCAAGTGGGTTCTCCAGAAGGCCAGCGAACTCCACGAGCAGCGCATGCCGCGCATCTTCTCGGGGAACCAGAAGCCGACCTTCTGGTACGCATCGTGGTCGCAACCGAGCCGGCACGGCCCGTGGCCAGTCCGCTACGGACGGATGTGCCAGTCGCAGGAGGAGGCGTACGCGGCCATCCCGCGCGGATGCGCCGGCACCGTCACGAGTACCGATCCCGAGGACGACACCTACTCGGCACCGCAGGCGCGCAGCGAGGAGCAGGAGGCGCGAGAGTGGCTGGCCACAGCGCCGCGCCAGACCATCAAGGCGCTGCTCGAGTACCTGCGGCCGCTCGGATTCTGCACGCGCACGCTGCCGACCGACTTCACGCAGTGGTCGCGCATGGAGGCCATGATGGTCTACGCTGCCTCGAAGTTGAAGGAGGTGGCCTGTGCCAACTGACGACCAAGTGAAGAGCGTGCTCGAGTCCGTGACCAAGACCAAGGATCAGGAGATTGCTGAACTGCTCGAGGTCAACCAGCAACTCGACCGCGACTGCACTAAGTTGGCGCTGCGCAACGCGCAACTTGTAATCGAGATTGAGCAGTTGAAGGAGCAGTTCGACCTCGTGCTTGTCGAGCGCAACGAGGCGATGGACGAGAAGGCGAGCGCAGACAGGATGCGCGCGACGGTCGTCGAGAACCTCGCAAGCATGTCCGAGTTCGCAGGCAAGGCCGTGCGCGAGCGCGACCGGGCGAGGGCCGGACGCGACGAGGCGAGGCGCTGGGTGTGCGAACTGCAATGCGACCCGCCAGAGCGGTTCATTGGGCTGCCGCATGAACTTGCACGACTGAAGGGATGGGACTGCTTCAAGGAGGACATCATGAACACGGAACACGACTGGACCGTTTGGTGGAACAACGAGGGCAGCGGCATGCGTCCGAAGTGCGGTCAAGACCATGAAAGCCATGTGCGCGACATGACCCGCATTGCGTGGCTCAATGGGGCATTTGTCGCGGCCGACGAGATCGAGCGTCTGCGCGCAGAGCTTTCCGACGCATGGCGCAAGTCGTCGCAAGCGTTGGTGGAACTGTCCTCCAACCTGTGCGCTACGTCTGCGAGGGAACGGGAAAGGATCGTTGCCGAGCGCGACGAGGCGAGACGCGAGGTGTGCAGCCTCACTGCCAACTGGAAGCACGAACGGTTCGACGTGGCCAAGACGAGGGGTTGGGACTGCTACAAGGAGAACACCAATGAATAGCAACCAACGAATCAACCAACTGCTTCTGCAAACCCGAGGCTTGAGCAGCACGAATCTTGAGGGTACGGCTCTGATCGAACGGTTGCGGAAGGAGGCGTTCGCGCTTGCTGCGTGGTCATGCCGCGAGATTGACCGCATCACCGATGAGCGCGACGAGGCGAGGCGGCTCCTGAAGGCTGTCGTTGACATGATGCGTGACAACATGGCTCACGATGCAACGCACCCGCATCACCTGTGCGACTTCATCCACCGCCCCGACATCGGCATGTGCAAGGTGTGTGAGGATTGGACGGATGCAATGGTGATGTGCTACCTCGATGATTTTCAGGACGAGGAGGACGGCAAGTGAAGGACACAGACATCATTGCGGCGATTGCGCCCGATGCGGTATCGCTGATGGACAAGGCAATCGCGGAGATCAAGCGTCTGCGGCAGGAGAACGCGACCCTCCGCGCCGAGCGCGACATAGCGAGGCGGGAGGTGTGCTTTCTGTTGTCTCGTAATGTCACACAGGGCTGTGATGGAGACACCCCAGAGTTTCATGCTACCGCCCGTGGGTGGTGCTACCTACTTGAGGAGGACGACGAATGAGAAACACCCAAACACCACGCACCGACGCAGCAGAAACAAACTGGTGGAGTGAGGACGGTCTGCGGTCG
>QXGG01360476.1_pt1 | contig 42729 bp, 34 predicted proteins | sample 1982491 | NCBI WGS metagenome assembly QXGG01 (sample SAMN09924614, study PRJNA488089) | Wastewater metagenome, whole genome shotgun sequencing project. | isolation source: South African research farm wastewater | place: South Africa: Irene, Agricultural Research Council, Animal Production...
CGACGTGATCGTGATCCTCGAGAACTTCGCCCATACTCTGGAGCAGGTGCGTGCGCAGCTGCCGATCAGGCATGTGGTCGTGACCAGCCTGGGCGAGTTGCTGGGTTTCCCGAAGGGCGCGATCGTCAATTTCGTCGTGCGCAGGCTGCGCAGGCTGGTGCCGGCGTGGCGGCTCGAAGGTCACCTGTCCTTTGCCGACGCGCTGCGCCGCGGTGCCACACACAGACTGCAGGCGGTCGAGGTGGGGCACGACGACGTGGCCTTCCTGCAATACACCGGCGGCACGACCGGGGTCGCCAAGGGGGCGATCCTCACCCATCGCAACATCATCGCCAACCTGCAGCAGGCGCATGCCTGGATCTCGCCCAGCGTGACCGAGGGGCGGGAGATCATCATCACGGCGCTGCCGCTGTACCACATCTTCTCGCTGACCGCGAATTGCCTGACCTTCCTCAAGATCGGCGCGAGCAATGTGCTGATCCCGAATCCGCGCGACATCCCGGGCTTCGTCAAGGAATTGTCCAGACACCGGTTTACCGCGATCACGGGCGTCAATACGCTCTTCAACGCCCTGCTGAACAACCCTGATTTCGCCAGGCTGGATTTTTCCACGCTGCGGCTCGCGCTCGGGGGCGGCATGGCGGTGCAGCGGGCGGTGGCCGAGAAATGGCTGAGGGTGACCGGGGTTCAGTTGATCGAGGCCTATGGCCTGACCGAAACCTCTCCCGCGGTCACCATCAATCCGCTCGATCTCAAGGCCTTCAATCGTTCGATCGGCCTGCCGGTTCCATCCACCGAGATCAGCATCCGCGACGACGAGAGCAACGAGCAGCCGCTTGGTCAGCGTGGCGAGCTCTGCGTGCGCGGGCCACAGGTCACGCCGGGTTACTGGAGGCGCCCGGAGGAGAGCGCCCGGATCTTCACCGCTGACGGATTCCTGCGCACAGGTGACATTGCCGTGATCGATGAACGGGGTTTCATCACGCTGGTCGACCGCAAGAAGGACATGATTCTGGTGTCGGGCTTCAACGTCTATCCCAACGAGGTGGAAGACGTGGTGGCCAGTCATCCGGGCGTGCTCGAGGTGGCGGCAATCGGAGTGCCCGACGAGCACAGCGGCGAGGCGGTGAAGGTCTTCGTCGTGCGCAAGGATCCGGCGCTGACGGCAGAAGCGGTGATCGCGCACTGCCGCGAAAGTCTCACCGGGTACAAGGTGCCGCACAGGGTCGAGTTTCGCGATGCGCTGCCCAAGAGCAATGTCGGCAAGATCCTGCGCCGTGAGCTGCGTGACCGGTGAGCGTCCTGCCGACTGAGGCAGATCGATTGAAAAAGGCGCTTGTGCATCGGACACAATCCTGATTAAACTTTCGCCCACTCGGCAAACCGCTTCTGCTCGGTAATCCTTACATGTTTCGTTCCGTCTCCGCCCTCGTGTCCGTCGTAGTAGTACGCGTAGTCAGCGTAGGTATGCACGCGTCGTAACGGGACCAGAAGCACTCGAGCACAGAAATCTCAAACCCCCGTCGGCGCGCAAGCCCGACGGGGGTTTTGTGTTTTGTGCCCGCCGGTCTGCCACCGAATCCGAAAACAAGGAGAGTCAAGATGATGCAACTCACCGGCGCCCAACTGATGGTGCGCCTCCTCGAGCGTCAGGGTGTGCGGACCGTCGCCGGCATCCCGGGCGGCGCGATCCTGCCGTTCTACGACGCCTTATCCGCCAGCGAAAGGATTCGCCACGTCCTGGCGCGCCACGAGCAGGGCGCGGGCTTCATCGCCCAAGGCATGGCGCGGGTGTCCGGCGTGCCGCAGGTGTGCATCGCCTCCAGCGGTCCGGGCGCGACCAACCTGGTCACCGCGATCGCCGACGCCTGCCTCGACTCGATTCCGCTGGTCGTCATCACCGGGCAGGTGCCGCAGGCGATGATCGGCACCGACGCCTTCCAGGAGGTCGACATCTACGGCATCACCGTGCCGATCACCAAGCACAACTTCCTCGTGCGCTCGGCGCAGGAACTGCTCGAGGTGGTGCCCAACGCCTTCCGCATCGCCATGTCCGGCCGTCCCGGCCCGGTGCTGATCGACGTGCCCAAGGATGTGCAGAACCAGCTCATCACCCTCGACGAGGGCGAACTCCCTGCGCCGGCGGTGGCCGATCCCACGCCGCTGCTTGACCCGGCAGCGATCGAAGCGGCTGCGCAGATGATCAACGCCGCCGAGCGCCCGGTGCTGTATCTCGGCGGGGGGGTGGTCGCCTCCGGCGCCGCGCCGCTGGCCGTCCAGCTGGCGGAGCAGGCCGGGCTGCCGACGACGATGACCCTGATGGGCCTCGGTGCGATGGCCATCGATCACCCGCTGTCGATCGGCATGCTCGGCATGCACGGCGCGCGCTACACCAACTTCGTGCTCGAGGAGTCCGACCTGCTTGTCGTGGTCGGCGCGCGCTTCGACGACCGCGCGATCGGCCGTGCCACGCAGTTCTGCCCGAACGCGAAGATCGTGCATATCGACATCGATGCCTCCGAGCTGCACAAGATCAAGACTGCCCACGTCGCCGTCCACGCCAACGTCAAGTGCGCACTCGAGGCGCTGCTGCCCTGCGTCCAGGCGAAGCCGCGTGAGCACTGGCGGGCACAGGTGGACGATCTGAGATCGCGCTTCCCGATGCAGTTCCCGGGCCAGGACGATCCGCGCAGCCACTACGGACTCATCCACGCTGTGGCCAGTGCGCTCGATGACGAGGCGGTGATTGCGACCGATGTCGGTCAGCACCAGATGTGGGTGGCGCAGGCCTATCCGTTCCGCCGTCCGCGCCAGTGGCTCACCTCGGGCGGTCTGGGCACGATGGGCTTCGGCTTGCCCACCGCGATCGGTGCCGCACTCGCCGAGCCGGAGCGCACCGTGGTGTGCTTCACCGGCGACGGCAGCTTCAAGATGAATATCCAGGAGCTCGTCACGCTCGCCGAGGAGGGGCTCAAGGTCAAGATCGTGCTGATGAACAACAATGCGCTCGGCCTGGTGTATCAGCAGCAGACGCTGTTCTACGGCAAGCGCCTGTTTGCTTCGAAGTACCGCAGCGAGCCGGACTTCGTGAAGATCGCCGAAGGCTTCGGCGTTCCTGCAATCGATCTGGACAAGGCCGACGATCCGCGCGCCGCGCTTGCCGAGGCGCTGCATGCGCCGGGCCCGTGCCTGATCCACGCGACGATTGACCGCGAACAATTCGTGTATCCCATGGTGCCGCCGGGTGCGGCCAACACCGAGATGATCGGAGGCTGATGATGATCGAACAGGTTGCCGACCCGCTGCCGCAAGCCAGCTACGCCAAGGTCGTTCTGGAACTGGATGTGAACAACCACCCCGGGGTGATGAGCCACATCTGCAATCTCTTCGCGCGCCGCGCGTTCAACGTCGAGGGCATCCTGTGCATGCCGGTGTCCGATGGCAAGCGTTCGCGGATCTGGCTGCTGGTGTTCGACGACCAGCGCCTCGAACAGATGGTCCGCCAGCTCGAAAAGCTCGAGGACGTGCTCAACGTGCGCCGCCACGGCGCCGAGCACGAGGTCTTCGAGCGCCTGGAGGGCTTCTTCCACTGAGTGTGCCGGGGGCGATCCTGGCCGCAGCCCGCCCCCTTCAGCCCGCTGCTGGCTGGAGGGGCGCGTGCTAGACTCGCGCCCCGTCCCTGTCCATTCCTCGCGCAGTGCGCGCACGCCGCCCGGCCGCCCCGTGGCGTGCAGGCGAAAAGAGAGATCTTCATGTCCGGCAACACCCTCGGCACGCTCTTCACCGTCACCTCCTTCGGCGAATCACACGGTCCGGCGATCGGCTGCATCGTCGATGGTTGCCCGCCGGGACTGGCGATCTGCGAGGCTGACATCCAGGCCGAGCTCGATCGTCGCAAGCCGGGCACCTCTCGCCACGTCACCCAGCGCCGCGAACCGGATACGGTCGAGATCCTCTCCGGCGTGTTCGAGGGCGTCACCACCGGCACCCCGATCGCGCTCTTGATCCGCAATCAGGACCAGCGCAGCAAGGACTACGGCAACATCGCCGACAGCTTCCGTCCCGGCCACGCGGACTACGCTTATCTGCAGAAGTACGGCCTGCGCGACCACCGCGGCGGCGGGCGCTCCTCGGCGCGCGAGACCGCGGTGCGGGTGGCGGCCGGTGCGATCGCCAAGAAGTGGCTGAAGGCGCGCCACGGCATCGTGATCCGCGCCTGCATGAGCGCGCTCGGTCCGATCGAGATCCCCTTCGTGTCCTGGGACGAGGTCGATGGCAACCCCTTCTTCGCCCCCAATGCCGCGCTCGTGCCTGAGCTCGAGGCCTACATGGACGCGCTGCGCAAGTCGGGCGACTCAATCGGGGCGCGCATCGACGTCGTCGCCAGCGGCGTCCCGGCTGGCTGGGGCGAGCCGGTATATGGCCGGCTCGACGCCGACATCGCCTACGCGATGATGGGTATCAACGCGGTCAAGGGGGTGGAGATCGGCGCCGGCTTCAAGGCGGTGGCGCAGCGCGGTACCGAGCACGGCGACGAGATGACGCCGGACGGCTTCCTGTCCAACCACGCCGGTGGCGTCCTCGGTGGCATCTCCACCGGCCAGGACATCATCGCCAGCATCGCGATCAAGCCCACCTCGAGCATCCGCCTCGAGCGCCGCTCGATCGACCGTGCCGGCAATCCGGTCATGGTCGCCACCCAGGGCCGTCACGACCCCTGCGTGGGCATCCGCGCAACGCCGATCGCCGAGTCCATGCTGGCGCTGGTGCTCATCGATCACGCGCTGCGCCACCGCGCGCAATGCGCCGATGTACGCACCGACACGCCGCGCATTCCCGCGCTGGCGCCCGAGGGCAGCCAGCGCCTGCCGTCGCCGCGCTAAGCGCCGGCGACGGGCGCGACCCGCGCGCCCGCGTGCGCAGGCCGGCCTGAGGCGTGCCCGATGATTCCCTACTGGCGCCTGTCGGCTTACTACTTCTTCTACTTCGCCTTCGTCGGCGCGTTCTCGCCCTATTTCGCGCTCTACCTGCAGTCGATCAGCCTGTCGGCCACCGATATCGCGGTGCTGATGTCGCTGATGCAGCTGATGCGCGTGCTTGCGCCCAACCTGTGGGGCTGGCTTGCGGAAAAGCTCGGCGCGCGCATGGCGATCGTGCGCCTGTCCGCGCTCGCGAGTCTCGCCGGCTTTGCGGTGTTTTTCGTGACCACCGATTTCGTCGGGCTGTTCGCGGCGATGGCGCTGATGGCCTTCTTCTGGAGCGCCGCCCTGCCGCTGGTCGAGGGGCTGACCTTCGCCCATCTGGGCGAGGCCGGACATCGCTACGGCCGCATCCGGGTGTGGGGCTCGGTGGGTTTCATCGTCGCGGTGCTCGCGCTCGGCCATTCGCTCGATCATCTGCCGATCGAGGCCGTGCTCTGGGTCACGGCGACCATCCTGGGCGGGATCGTGCTGTGCAGCTTCATCGTCCCGGAGGCACCGCGTCCGCTGGCGCAGCGCGAGACGGCCAGCTTCGGTGACACCTTGCGCCGGCCGCAGGTGCAGGCCCTGCTCGGCGCCTGCTTCCTGATGTCGGCGGCGCATGGTGCGCTCTATGTGTTCTATTCGATCTTCCTGGTCGGCTACGGCCATGACAAGGCGCTGGTGGGCTGGATGTGGACGCTGGGCGTGGTCGCCGAGATCGTCGTGTTCATGCTGATGCCGCGCATCACACAGCGTTTTTCGCTGCGCACCATCCTGCTGTTCTCCTTCGCCTGCGCGGTGCTGCGCTTCCTGATGATTGGCTGGGGGGCTGGCAGTCTCGCCGTGCTGCTGGTTGCGCAGCTGCTCCATGGCGCGACCTTCGGCGCTTATCACGCGGCAGCCATCGCGGTGGTGAACCGGTGGTTTCCCGGGCGGTTGCAGTCGCACGGGCAGGCGCTTTACGGCGCCCTGTCCTTCGGCGCGGGGGGCATGCTGGGCGGTTTGCTCAGCGGTTACACCTGGGAGGGTCTGGGCGCAGCGTGGACCTTCACGATCGGCGCCGGCTTCGCGCTGGGGGGCCTCGTCTGGCTGATGCTGGGCTGGCGCAGCCGCGGCGGGGCGGACGACGTGCGCGCGCCGGCTACGACCCGCGTGCGGCGGTGACGCTGTCGAACAAGATGGCCAGCCGGTCCGCAGGAGGGCTGCTGTTCAGCTTTGCAGGCTTTGTGAAATAATCGATTTCTTTTTCTGACGCGGAATCACCGGGATGCACGCTCAAACGCTGTACGAAAAGCTCTGGTCCAGTCATGTCGTCCACCAGGAAGCCGACGGCACGGCGCTGATCTACATCGATCGTCACCTCGTCCATGAGGTGACCAGCCCGCAGGCCTTCGAGGGCCTCAAGCTGGCCGGGCGCAAGCCCTGGCGGATCAGCTCGATCGTCGCCACCGCCGACCACAACACACCCACCGACCACTGGGACCTGGGCATCCAGGATCCGGTGTCGCGCCAGCAGGTCGAGACCCTGGACGCCAACATTCGCGAGGTCGGCTCGCTCGCCTACTTTCCGTTCAAGGATGCGCGCCAGGGCATCGTGCATGTGATTGGGCCGGAGAACGGCGCCACGCTGCCCGGGATGACGGTCGTCTGTGGCGACTCGCACACCTCCACGCACGGCGCCTTCGGCTGCCTGGCGCACGGCATCGGCACCTCCGAGGTCGAGCATGTGCTGGCCACGCAGTGCCTGCTGCAGAAAAAGTCGAAGACGCTGCTGATCAAGGTTGATGGGCAACTGGGCCGCGGCGTGACCGCCAAGGACATCGTGCTCGCGATCATCGGCAAGATCGGCACCGCGGGGGGTACCGGTTACGCGATGGAGTTCGGCGGCAGCGCGATCCGCGCGCTGTCGATGGAAGGCCGCATGACGATCTGCAACATGGCGATCGAGGCGGGTGCGCGTGCCGGCATCATCGGCGTGGACGAGACCACCATCGCCTACCTCAAGGACCGCCCGTTCTCGCCCAGGGGCGAGCACTGGGCGCAGGCGGTGGATTACTGGCGCAGCCTGCACAGCGACGAGGGCGCGGAGTTCGACAAGGTGGTCGAGCTCAGGGCCGAGGACATCCTGCCCCAGGTCACCTGGGGCACCTCCCCCGAGATGGTCACCACGGTCGATGGTCGCGTCCCGGATCCCGCCGAGGTCGCCGACCCGGTGCGCCGCGAAGGGATCGAGCGCGCGCTCAAGTACATGGGCCTCACTGCCAACACCCCGATCACCGACATCAAGGTCGATCAGGTCTTCATCGGCTCGTGCACCAACTCGCGCATCGAGGACCTGCGCGAAGCCGCCGCCGTGGCCAGGGGGCGCAGCAAGGCTGCCAACGTCAGGCGCGTGCTGGTGGTGCCGGGCTCCGGCCTGGTCAAGCGCCAGGCCGAGGAAGAGGGGCTGGACAAGGTCTTTCTCGCCGCCGGCTTCGAGTGGCGCGAGCCGGGCTGCTCGATGTGCCTGGCGATGAACGCCGACCGCCTCGAGCCGGGTGAGCGTTGCGCCTCGACCTCGAACCGCAACTTCGAGGGACGCCAGGGCGCGGGTGGCCGCACCCACCTCGTCAGTCCGGCGATGGCGGCGGCGGCGGCGGTCACCGGACACTTCACCGACGTGCGCACGCTGGGCTGAGCGCCGGTTACGGATCTAGGACATCGCAATGAAGAAACTTGCACTGATGGCCGCCGCACTCGTCGTCGGCTTTGTCTCCAGCGCCTGCAACACCTTGCAGGGTGTCGGGCGCGATATTGAAGCGGGTGGCGAGGCCATCCAGAGGGCCGTGAAATAATGAAGCCGTTTACCCAACTCGACGGCCTGGTTGCGCCGCTCGACCGTGCCAACGTCGATACCGATGCGATCATCCCCAAGCAGTTCCTGAAGTCTATCAAGCGCAGCGGCTTCGGCCCCAACGCCTTCGACGAGTGGCGCTACCTCGACGTCGGTCAGCCCGGTCAGGACAACAGCCAGCGCCCGCTCAACCCCGACTTCGTGCTCAACCAGGCGCGCTATCAGGGCGCGCAGATCCTGCTCACGCGCGACAACTTCGGCTGCGGCAGCTCGCGCGAGCACGCCCCGTGGGCACTGGAGGACTATGGCTTTCGCGTGCTGATCGGGCCCAGCTTCGCCGACATCTTCTTCAACAACAGCTTCAAGAACGGCCTGTTGCCGATCAGGCTCGAGGCGGCCGAGGTCGATGAACTCTTCCGCCAGTGCGAGGCGACTGAGGGCTACCGCCTGAGCGTCGATCTGGGCGCGCAGATGGTCACCCGCCCGGACGGCAAGTCGATCCATTTCGACATCGACCCCTTCCGCAAGGAATGCCTGCTCAACGGCTGGGACGACATCGGCCTCACGCTGCGTCATGCCGACAAGATCCGCGCCTTCGAAGACCGGCGCCGTGCCGAACACCCCTACTACTTTGCCTGAGCCAGCCTGGCTCAACGAATCAAGGAAAACGACTCGATGAAGATTTGCGTGCTGCCGGGTGACGGCATCGGCCCCGAGATCATGGCGCAGGCCTTGCGCGTGCTGAACGCGCTCGACCTCAAGTTCGAAACGGAAGAGGCCCTGGTGGGCGGCTGCGCGGTGGACGCCACCGGCAACCCGCTGCCCGAGGCGACGCTCAAGCTCGCGCGCGAAGCCGACGCCATCCTGCTCGGCGCGGTCGGCGGCCCGAAGTGGGACAATCACCCCCGCAACCAGCGCCCCGAACTTGGCCTGCTCGGCATCCGCAAGGATCTCGGGCTGTTCGCCAACCTGCGCCCGGCCATCCTGTACCCGGAGCTGTCCAACGCCTCGACGCTCAAGCCCGAGGTCGTCGCCGGCCTGGACATCCTGATCGTGCGCGAGCTGACCGGCGACATCTACTTCGGTCAGCCGCGCGGCATCGAGCTGCGCGAGGTCAACGGCGAATCCCAGCGCGTGGGCTGGAACACGATGATCTACGCCGAATACGAGATCCGCCGCATCCTGCGCGTGGCCTTCGAGGCGGCGATGAAGCGCGGCAAGCGCCTGTGTTCGGTCGACAAGATGAACGTGCTCGAGACCACCCAGTTGTGGCGCGACATCGCGATCGAGGTCAGCAAGGACTTCCCCGAGGTCGAGCTGACCCACATGCTGGTCGACAACGCCGCGATGCAGCTAGTGCGCAACCCCAAGCAGTTCGACGTGATGGTCACCGGTAACATGTTCGGCGACATCCTGTCCGACGAAGCCTCGATGCTCACTGGCTCGATCGGCATGCTGCCCTCGGCCTCGCTCAACGCCGATAACAAGGGGATGTACGAGCCCTCGCATGGTTCGGCGCCCGACATCGCAGGCAAGGATCTCGCCAACCCGCTCGCCACCATGCTGTCGGCAGCGATGATGCTGCGCTATTCCTTCAACCAGGAAGCGGCCGCACAGCGCATCGAGCGTGCGGTCAAGAAGGTGCTCGCCCAGGGCTATCGCACCGGCGACATCTACGAGCCGGGTACCAAGCGGGTCGGCACGCGCGAGATGGGCGACGCGGTGCTCGCGGCGCTGTGAGCCCTTGCGCTGCAACGGTTTTTTCGAGAAACGTCTGATTAAAGAGTGATGAACATGAATCGAGTCGGTCTGGTTGGCTGGCGTGGCATGGTGGGTTCCGTGCTGATGCAGCGCATGGTGGAGGAGGGTGATTTCGCCTTCATCGATCCGGTGTACTTCTCCACCTCGAACGCGGGTGGCAAGGCACCCTCCTTCGGCGGCAAGGAAGCGGCCGCACCGTTACAGGACGCGATGGACATCGACGCGCTCAAGGCCTGCGACATCGTGATCACCTGCCAGGGCGGTGACTACACCAAGGAAGTCTTCCCCAGGCTGCGTGCCACCGGCTGGAATGGCCACTGGATCGACGCCGCCTCCTCGCTACGCATGAACGACGACGCGGTGATCATCCTCGATCCGGTCAACCGCAAGGTGATCGACGCCGCGCTCGCCAGAGGCGGGCGCAACTGGATCGGCGGCAACTGCACCGTGTCGCTGATGCTGATGGGCCTCGGCGGCCTGTTCCAGCATGGCCTGGTGGAGTGGATCTCGGCGATGACCTACCAGGCGGCCTCGGGCGCCGGCGCTCAGAATATGCGCGAACTCATCAGCCAGATGGGCACCATCCACGACTCGGTCAAGGACCTGCTGGCCGATCCGGCCTCGGCCATCCTCGAGATCGACCGCAAGGTCGCCGAGACCATGCGTTCGGACGCCTTCCCGAAGAAGAACTTCCGCAACACCCCGCTCGCCGGCAGCCTGATCCCCTGGATCGACGTCCCGGTCGAGCACGGCCAGAGCAAGGAAGAGTGGAAGGGCGGCGCCGAGTGCAACAAGATCCTCGGCAATCCGGCTTTCCGCACCCCGGGCTCGATTCCGATCGACGGCCTGTGCGTGCGCATCGGCGCGATGCGCTGCCATTCGCAGGCGCTGACCATCAAGCTCAAGAAGGACGTACCGCTCGAGGAGCTCAGCGAGATCATCGCCGCGGCCAACCCGTGGGTGAAGGTCATCCCCAACGAGCGCGAGATCACCGAGCGCGAGCTGACTCCGACCGCCGTCACCGGCACGCTGAGCATTCCGGTCGGCCGTCTGCACAAGATGGCGATGGGCCCCGAGTACCTCGGTGCCTTCACGGTTGGCGACCAGTTGTTGTGGGGCGCGGCCGAGCCGCTGCGGCGCATGCTGCGCATCCTGCTCGAGCCTTGAGCTTTGCGCTGAGGCCGACGAAAAAGGGGGCAATCGCCCCCTTTTTCCTTGGTGAAGCCGGTGCGAGGGGTAATCCATCACGCTGCGCGGGCGCGAATAGGGTCCGGCTGGAGTCGGGAAATGCTAGATTCCCGGCCCGGACAAGGCGTTTTTTGGCCGTACTGCTCAGTTCCGGGGGAGCGCTTTTTGAATACAAAAATGAAAACGTCGTTCCGGGTCTCCTTGCTCGCGCTCTCCATTGCGGCGCTTCCACTCCCTGCGCAGGCTGCTGGCCTGGGGCAGATCAATGTGTATAGTGGCCTCGGTCAGCCCTTGAGAGCCGAGATCCTGGTCAGCGCCACCGCACAGGAGCTGCAGTCACTGAGTGCACGCATCGCATCGGCCGAGGCATTCCGGCAGGCAAACCTCGTCTTCGGCAGTGCGGCCAGCGCCATTCGCGTCACGGTCGATACGCGTGCCCCGCGTCCGGTCATCCGCCTGTCCAGTGACCGTCCGCTCAACGATCCCTTCGTTGATCTGCTCGTCGAGCTCAACTGGGCGACCGGGCGTCTGGTGCGCGAATACACTTTCCTGCTTGATCCGGTCGATCTGACCGCATCGCGTCCCCTCGCAGCGGCGCCTGATGCGCCGGTGGCCCCGCAGCGCCCCACTGCAGCTGCGCCGCAGCTCGGGCCCAAGACCTATGCCGTGCGTCGTGGCGACACCTTGCACCGTATCGCCAGCGCCAGCGCGCAGCCGGACACGACGCTCGACCAGATGCTGCTTGCCTTGCTGAGGGCGAATCCCGAGGCCTTCGACGGGGGCAACATCAACCGTCTGCGCGCGGGCGCGGTGTTGAGCATGCCCGATGCCGACATGGTCCGATCGATCGACGACGCCCAGGCGCGTCGCGAACTGCGTGCCCAGGCGATCGATTTCGAGGCCTATCGGCAGGGGCTGGCGACCGCGGCAAGCAGCGCGGCACCGGTGCCGCCCGTCGAGGCCGAGCAGGAGCGTGCCGGCCGCGTCGTGACGAAGCTCGAAACGCCTGCGGCGACGCCCGAAGCCGGGGATCAGCTCAGGGTTTCGCACAGCGATGGCGCGGGCGACGCGAGTGCCGAGGCGCGACTGCAGGCGCTCGAGGAAGAACTCTCCACGCGTTCGAAGGCGCTTGAAGAGGCCAATGAGCGCCTGGCACAGCTGGAACGCAGCCTCCGCGACCTGCAGCGCCTGCTCGAATTGCAGAGCGCGGCGATGGGACAGCCGCAGGCGCGTGCCGAGAAGCCGGCCGCAGCGCCGCAGCCTGTATCTGTCGAGGCGCCCGCGCAGTCGAGTCTCGTCGATGCCCTGCTTGCAGACTCCAGGGTGCTCGCCGGTGGTGGCGCCAGCCTCGCGCTGCTGCTCGCCTATGCGAGCTTCCGATTGCGCCAGCGTCGCAGGGAGACCGAGATTCAGGCGGCCGACGCTGCGCTCGGGGCGTCGGCGATGGCGGGGGACCAGCACGGCGTTTTGGCCGGCAGCGGCCGGCAGCGTGTCGATACCGTCGCCTCGAGTGCCCAGCATGCCGACTTCAGCCCCTCCGAGCTGTCGTCGATAGATACCGATGAGGGCGTCGATCCAGTGGCAGAGGCCGACGTCTATATGGCCTACGGTCGTGACGTGCAGGCGGAGGAAATCCTTCAGGATGCGCTCAAGGCCGACCCCGGGCGCACGGGCATCTACGTCAAGCTGCTGGAGATTTACGCGCAGCGGCGCAGCCGCCGTCAGTTCGCGGTAACGGCCAGCGAGCTGTTCGCACGCACCGGTGGCCGGGGGCGGGACTGGGACAAGGCGGCTGCACTCGGTCGCAAATTCGATCCCCCAGACCCGCTCGCTGCCATGGCGCAGGATCACGCTGGCGGCGGCATCCGACAGGCTGCGGCGGGTGCCGATGCGCTGACGACGGCGGGTGTCGCGACCGGTGTGGCTGCAGGCGGGTTGGCGGCAGCGTCTGCAGTGTCCGCGGCTGAAGTGCAGCCCGCGGCGGCTGACCAAGCGTCCGAAGCGCTCAGGCTCTCCTCACTCGATTTCACCGCCTCGGGGCAGGCCGAGCCCGCTCAGGCGAAGCAGCGTGGCACCTGGACCCTGCCGGGGGATCCCGGCGTGCTCAGGGGCGAAGAACCACCGGTCGGGGCGATGGCGATCCAGGCGGGCGTGATCGATTTCGACCTCGAACTCGGCGAAGCGGTGCCCGCCGCCGAGCAGACCACCGAGCCCCTGCCGGCTCGGGGACGCCGATTCGGTCCCGACCTGGCGCACGCTGCAGCCGCTGGCGCTGGCGAAAACCCCACCGAGATCGGGACGGTGTTCGACCTGTACCTCGGCGAGCCGGAGGCTGCGGCCGATGAGGTCCAGGTCGCTGCGAGCCTGAACGCCGTGAGGCCTCCGGTACCCACGGTCGATGCCGGTCTGGTCACGGGGCTCGACGACGCGGGGCAGCGGGTGACCAGCCTGGATTTCGAACTTCCCGACCTCCCTGAGCTCGATCTCGACTCCCCGCAGGCGCGCGCCGATCTGAATGCCACCGTGGTCACTGACTTGACGGCGCATTTCGACCAGGCTGCCGCGGGGGCACTCAACGTGCCCTCGTCGGCGCCCCCCGCGGGCGTGCGAGAGCCGTCCGCAGTTCGGGATCAGGTGGGGGATGAACTCGAAAGAACCCGTCTCGACCGCGGCCTGCTGGACTTCGATTTCGATCTGGATGTGCCGGGATCGCCGACTGCACTCCCGTCTGCGGCTCCGGCCGGGCTCGATCTGACCTCGATCGATCTCGAACTTGACTTCGGACAGGCGGCCGACCCGGCGGCGCCAGAGGTCGGTTTGGCACCGTTCTCCCTGGCGGAAACCCGGCTCGACGAACTTCCCGGGCGCGACGCTGGCGCGCCGGCGGCCGAGGCAGCGGTCAGCGAGGATGACGAGGGGGTCGAGACCAAGCTCGAGCTTGCGCGGGCCTATGAAGAGATGGGTGACAAGGCAGGCGCGCTTGCCTTGCTCGAAGAGGTGGTGGGCGGGGGGTCGGCAAGACAGCGGGCTGCGGCGCGCGATATCATCGCGCGCCTGGGCTGAATGCCCCTGCTGCCAGGCCGCCCCGGTTCCAGGCTCGGGGCGGCCGTTTCTTTTGTCCGTAATGCATTCCGGTTTGATCCTGATTCTCTGGCTGGTGGCTGTGGCGTCGATCCAGCTGCTGTCGCTCCCCGCGCTTGCCGTGGCGGCACCGCTCTGCCTGCTGGCAGCCGGCGTGTTCGCGCGCGCCCGCCTGCTGCGCTTGCTGCGCAGGGTGCGCGTGCTCCTGATCGCGATTTTTGTCCTGTTCGCCTGGTTTACGCCCGGCGAGGCCTTTTTTCACGGCTGGCCGCGCCTCGGCCCGACGCGAGAAGGGCTCGCATTTGCGCTGCTCCATGGTGCGCGCCTGGTGGCCGTGGTGTGTGCGGTGGCGGTGCTGCTCGAACGCCTGCCTTTGCAGCGGCTCGTCGCGGGCCTCTACGCCCTCGCCCGCCCGCTGCGCCTGATTGGCGTGCCGCCGGAGCGCCTGGCGCTGCGTCTGCTGCTGGTGCTGCGCTATGTCGAGGCGTCGCCGCGTACGCATGGCAAGGTACAGTGGCGCGACTGGTTGAGGCCCGATGACGGGGAGGATCCGGCAGATGCGGGTGCGAGGGAGGTCGTGGTGCTGAATCGGGAGCGCCTCGGGGTTGGCGATGTTTCGGTCGCGCTTGGCGCATCCCTGGGTTTGCTGTGGTGGAGTCTGGCATGAAGCGCATCGTGCTCGGGCTCGAATACGCGGGCGATGCCTTCTGCGGCTGGCAGAGCCAGGCGCACCGCCGTACGGTCCAGGATGTGCTCGAAGCGGCACTCGGGCAGATCGCTGCCGAGCCGGTGCGCCTGCATTGCGCGGGGCGCACCGACACCGGTGTGCACGCCAGCGCCCAGGTCGTGCATTTCGACACGGCTGCGCACCGTCCGGCTGCGGCCTGGGTGCGCGGCGTCAACGCCCAGCTGCCGTCCGCCGTCGTCGTGCGCTGGTCGGCGGAGGTGGATGGCGACTTTCATGCCCGCTATCTCGCCTGTGAGCGCCAGTACCGCTACATCCTGCATAACTCGCCGACGCGCCCGGCGATGCTGGCGGGGCGGGTGGGGTGGTTCCATCCGCCCCTGGATGTCGTGCGCATGGCGCAGGCGGCCGAATGCCTGGTCGGCACGCACGACTTCTCGTCCTTCCGCGCGGCGGGCTGTCAGGCGAAGACGCCGATACGGGTGATGCGCGAGGCGCGCGTCACCCGTCAGGGGGAATACCTGCTGTTTGATTTCCGCGCCAACGGCTTCCTGCACCACATGATCCGCAACCTCGTCGGGGCGCTGGTCTACGTGGGCAAGGGGCGTTACCCGGTGGCGTGGATGCGCGAGCTGCTCGAGGCGCGTGACCGCACGCGCGCGGCGCCGACCTTCCCGCCCGATGGTCTCTACCTGTGCGGCGTCAGCTATCCGCCACGCTGGCCGCTCCCCAATGATGGGCGTATCATCGCGCTGCCTCAGCTACCCCTCGTCTGAATGTCCCGTACCCGAATCAAGATCTGCGGCCTGACCCGCCCGCAGGACGTGCACGCGGCCGTCGAATGCGGCGCCGACGCGGTCGGTTTCGTCTTCTATCCGCCCAGTCCGCGCGCCGTCGATATCGAGCAGGCCGCCGAACTCGTGGGCTTGCTGCCGCCCTTCGTCACCTCGGTCGGCCTGTTCGTCAATGCCGCCCCGACCGAGGTCGAGGCAGTCCTCGCGCGCGTGCCACTGCAACTTCTGCAGTTCCATGGTGACGAAGCGGAGTCTGTTTGCGCTCGCTACGGCAGACCCTGGATCAAGGCGGCACGGATGCGTCCCGGGATCGATCTGCTAAAATTTTCGAGTTTTCATCCGCGCGCCAGTGGCATCCTCGTCGACGCCTTCGTCGAGGGCTACGGGGGTGGCGGCAAGACCTTCGACTGGTCGCTGATCCCAGACGGGTTCGCGCGGCCGCTCGTGCTTTCTGGCGGGCTCGATACAGACAACGTGGCCGAGGCCGTGCGCCGAGTCCGCCCCTGGGCGGTCGATGTATCGAGCGGCGTGGAAAGCGCCAAGGGAATCAAGGATGCGGCGAAGATCGCCGCCTTCATAGCCGGAGTTCGACATGCAGATGGCTGATACGCCTTACCAGTTTCCCGATGCGAGCGGGCATTTCGGCCCCTACGGCGGGATCTTCGTTTCCGAAACGCTGATTCCGGCTCTTGCCGAGTTGCGCGAGGCCTACGCCGCATGCCAGGCCGATCCGGCGTTCATCGCCGAGTTCGAGTACGAGCTCAAGCATTACGTCGGTCGCCCGAGCCCGATCTACCACGCCAAGCGCTGGTCGGGCCTGCTCGGCGGTGCGCAGATCTACCTCAAGCGCGAAGACCTCAACCATACCGGCGCGCACAAGGTGAATAACTGCATTGGCCAGGCGCTGGTGGCGCGCCGGATGGGCAAGCAGCGCGTGATTGCGGAGACTGGTGCCGGCCAGCATGGCGTTGCAACCGCTACGGTGGCAGCGCGCTATGGCATGGAGTGCGTGGTCTACATGGGCTCGGAAGACGTCAAGCGCCAGGCCGCCAACGTCTATCGCATGAAGCTGCTCGGTGCCACCGTCGTGCCGGTCGAGTCGGGCTCGAAGACGCTGAAGGACGCGCTCAACGAAGCCATGCGCGACTGGGTCACCAACGTCGCGGACACCTTCTACATCATCGGTACCGTGGCTGGCCCGCACCCCTATCCGATGATGGTGCGCGACTTCCAGTCCGTCATCGGCAAGGAGTGCCTGGTGCAGATGCCCGAGATGAGCGGCCGTCAGCCGGACTACGTGCTCGCCTGCGTCGGTGGCGGATCCAACGCGATGGGCATCTTCCATCCCTACATCGGTGTGCCGGGCGTCAAGCTCGTCGGCGTCGAGGCCGCAGGTGATGGTCTGGACACCGGCCGTCACTCGGCTTCGCTGACCGCCGGTCGGCCGGGCGTGCTGCACGGCAACCGCACCTACCTGCTGCAGGACGAGGATGGACAGATCATCGAGACGCACTCGGTGTCGGCCGGACTCGACTACCCCGGCGTGGGCCCCGAGCATGCCTGGCTGAAGGATACGGCGCGTGCCGAATACGTCGGCATCACCGACGCCGAGGCGCTGCAGGCCTTCCACGACCTGTGCCGGCTCGAAGGCATTATCCCGGCGCTGGAGTCCGCGCATGCGCTGGCCTATGCGGCCAAGCTGGCGCCGACCCTGTCCGCGGACAAGACCCTGCTGGTCAATCTTTCCGGTCGTGGCGACAAGGACATGCACACTGTCGCCGAACGTTCCGGCCTCCAGTTCTGAACCTGCCCCGGGCCGCTGCCGCGGCCCGCAGTGTGATCGAGACATGTCAAGAATCCAGACCGTTTTCCAGCGCCTGCAGGCCGAGGGCCGCAAGGCGCTGATCCCCTTCGTCACCGCCGGTTTCCCGGCGCCCGAGCTGTCGTTGCCGCTCATGAACGCGCTGGTTGAGGGCGGGGCCGACATCATCGAGCTCGGCGTGCCGTTCTCCGATCCGATGGCCGATGGCCCCACGATCCAGCGCGCTTCGGAGCGCGCGCTTGCGCAGGGCATGAGCATGCGCAAGGTACTCGAGACCGTGCGGGCGTTCCGGGCTGCCAATGCCGATACGCCGGTAGTGCTCATGGGCTACGCCAACCCGATCGAGGCCATGGGGGCGGAGCGCTTCGTCAGCGCGGCGCGTGAGGTCGGCGTCGATGGTGTGCTGGTGGTCGATTACCCGCCTGAGGAGTGCATGGGTTTCGCCGCCACCGCCAAGGCCGGCGGGCTCGACCCGATCTTCCTGCTCGCACCGACCTCGGGAGAGCAGCGCTTCGCCGACGTCGCGCGTGCGGGCAGTGGCTACATCTACTACGTGTCGCTCAAGGGCGTGACCGGTAGCGCCAGGCTCGACGTCGATGAAGTTGCGCGCCGCATCCCGCAGATTCGCGCCGCGGTCGGCATGCCGGTGGGCGTGGGCTTCGGCATCCGCGACGCCGAGAGTGCGCAGCGCATCGGTGCGGTGGCCGACGCGGTGGTGATCGGCAGCCGGATCATCGAGGAGATCGAACACAACCCGGGGGCCGAGGTCGAGCGCGTGAGCGCCTTCATGCGTGAGATTCGCCTTGCTCTCGATGCCCTCGTGCCGGGCAAGGGAGTCTGACCATGAGCTGGTTGCAGAAGCTGCTGCCGCCGAAGATCAAGCGTGGTGACGCGTCGGCGCGCAACAAGTCCATCCCGGAAGGGCTGTGGAGCAAGTGCGAGGGTTGCGAGTCGGTGCTTTACCGCTCCGACCTCGATGGCAATCTGGGTGTGTGCCCGAAGTGCGGTGACCATCACCGTATGCGCGCGCGCCGGCGGCTCGACCTGATGCTCGATGCAGAGGGCCGCGTCGAGATCGGCGCCGAGGTCACGCCGGTCGATGCCCTCAAGTTCAAGGATTCGCGCAAGTATCCCGAGCGCCTCTCCACGGCCACCGCCGACACCGGTGAAGCCGACGCGATGGTGGTGATGAGCGGGGCGATCAAGAGCATCCCGGTGGTCGTGGCCTGCTTCGAGTTCGAGTTCCTCGGCGGCTCGATGGGGTCGGTCGTGGGTGAGCGCTTCGTGCGCGGGGCGAAGGCTGCCTACGAGCAGCGCGTCCCCTTCATATGCGTGACCGCCTCGGGCGGCGCGCGCATGCAGGAAGGCCTGCTGTCGCTGATGCAGATGGCCAAGACGACGGCGGCGGTGACCCGCCTCACCGAGCGCCGGCTGCCCTTCGTGACCTTGCTGACCGATCCGACCATGGGGGGCGTGTCGGCCAGCTTCGCCTTCATGGGCGACCTGGTGATCGCCGAGCCCAATGCGCTGATCGGCTTCGCCGGCCCGCGCGTCATCGAGCAGACCGTGCGCGAGACCTTGCCCGAAGGCTTCCAGCGTGCCGAGTTCCTGCTCGAGAAGGGTGCGATCGACCTGATCATCGATCGGCGCGCGCTGCGTGACCAGCTCGCCACGCTGCTCGCCATGCTCAGTCGGCAGCCCGCAGACGTGGTCTCCGCGTGATGGCCGGCGAGCCTGTGAAACCGGCGCTGCCCGATACCCTGGCGGGCTGGCTGGCGCTGCTCGAGGCACGCCATGGCCAGCGCATCGAGCTCGGACTGGAACGCGTCGCGGCAGTGCGCGCGCGCATGGGAGCCGAGAGCGATGCGGTGATCATCACCGTGGGGGGCACCAACGGCAAGGGCTCGTGCTGCGCCATGCTCGAGGGCATCCTGCTTGCGGCCGGCTACCGCGTGGGCTGCTACACCTCCCCGCACCTGCTGCGCTACAACGAGCGTGTGCGCGTCGATGGCAAGGAGCTCAGCGACGCGCGCCTGGTCGAGGGCTTCGCTGCGGTCGAGGCCGTGCGCGGCGAGACCCCTCTGACCTATTTCGAGCATGGCACGCTGGCCGCCTGGCAGGTATTTGTCGCCGAGCGGCTGGATGTGATCGTGCTCGAAGTCGGCCTCGGCGGGCGTCTCGATGCGGTCAATGTCTTCGATGCTGATTGCGCCCTGGTCACCAGCGTGGCGATGGATCACATGGACTACCTCGGCGATACGCGCGAGGCGATCGGCCGTGAAAAGGCGGGGATCTTCCGCGGTGGCCGGCCGGCGATCTGCGGCGATCCGCAACCGCCCGCCAGCGTGCTTGAACACGCGGCTGCGGTGGGGGCTGAGCTGTGGATCAGCGGGCGTGATTTCGGCTTTGGCGGCGACCGCCAGCAGTGGGGCTACTGGCGCTATGCGCAGCCGCCTGCCCAGGGCAGCCTGGTCAAGCGCGGTGGGCTGGCCTATCCGGCCCTGCGCGGCGCCAACCAGCTGCTCAATGCCTCGGCGGTGATCACCGCGCTCGAGTGCCTGCGTGCGCGCGTTCCGGTGTCGATGCAGCACATCCGCCAGGGTCTGATGCTGGTCGAGGTGCCGGGGCGCTTCCAGGTGCTCCCGGGCCGGCCCAGCATCGTGCTTGATGTGGCTCACAACCCCCAGGCGGCAGGCGTGCTGGCCGATAATCTCGGCAACATGGGTTTCTACCCCGAGACCTGGGCGGTGCTGGGGATGCTCGGCGACAAGGACGTGGCCGGGGTCATCGCGCTGATGGCGGGTCGAGTGGATCACTGGCTGCTTGCCGATCTACCTGGGCCGCGTGGCCTGAGCGCAGAGGCCCTGGCCGAGCAGTTGCGGGCCACGACCGACAAGGGGGAGATTCGGTGCTTCCGATCACCCGCCGAAGCGTTTGCTGCAGCGCAAAAGGAAGTGACCGAGAGTGATAGAATTGTGGTTTTCGGTTCTTTCCTGACGGTGGCAGATGTACTCGCAGCGATCGAGGCAGCAAGGCACTGACGGTGTTCGGCGGTGAGTGACGCAGATAACCTGGACATCAAGAAGCGGGCGCGGCGACGGCTGGTCGGTGCGGTGGCGCTCGCGCTGCTCGCGGCCGTGGTGCTGCCGATGGTCATGGATCAGGAGCCCTATCCCGCCAGCCAGGATATCCAGATCACGATTCCGGATCGTGATGCCGCGGGTGGTGTGTCGCCGGCCGCTGGCCCGCAACCACCCGCCGCTGCCGTGCCCGATCCGGAGGACGAGGAGATGGCTGCGGGCGACAGGACGGCTGTGCCCGCCACGGTCGAGGCGCCCGCACCGCAAGTGGTCGAGGCGCCAGCGGGGCGCGTACCGGTGGCGCCGCAGCCTGCACCTCGTGAGCCGCTCCGCGCCGAGCCCGAAGCACGGTCTGGCGTGTCGTCGGCAGAGGAAGAGGCGAGGGTGAGGGCGATCCTCAGCGGGCAGGCGGTGCCGCCCCGTGGCGAGTCCTTCGTGATCCAGGTGGGGGCCTTCAGTGACGCCGCCAAGGCGACGCGTCTGGCCGAGGACTTGAAGGCTAAGGGCTATCCGGCTTACACCGAGCGTGCCGGTAACGTGACGCGCGTGCGGGTCGGTCCGGTCGCCGGGCGGGGCGCGGCCGACGCCGCCGCAGCGCGGCTCAAGGCGGCGGGTCATCAGGCCGTGCTCCACCCTCGCTGACCAGGCGATGATGACTGTCTTCGATTACGTATTTCTCGGCGTGCTCGGTCTGTCCGCCGGCATTGGCATGTGGCGTGGGCTGATCAGCGAAGTCATGGCTGTGATCGCCTGGGTGGCGGCGCTGTGGGCCGCGTGGCGCTATAACGCACAGGCAGCCGAGGTGTTTTCGGGCCTGATCGCCGAGCCGCCGTGGCAGCAGGTCGCGGGGGGCGCATTGGTGGTGGTGGGGGTGCTGATCCTCGCAGCGCTGATCCGCTACCTGTTGCGCGAGCTGTTGCGTGCGGCCGGGCTGGGCGCGACAGACCGTTTTTTTGGCGCATTGTTCGGCATTGCGCGAGGGTTCGCGATTGCGTTCGTGGTGGTGTTGATCGGTGGGCTCGCCGGCGTGGCGCGCGAACCGTGGTGGACCCAGGCGCTTTTTTCGCCACCGATGGAGTCGGCGGTGATGGCGGCAAAACCGTGGCTACCCGATGAGGTGGCCGACAAGATTCGATTCAGATAGGCGTTACTCCCATGTGCGGAATTCTCGGCGTCGTTGCCACTTCTCCGGTCAATCAGCTGCTGTACGACGGCTTGCAGGTGCTCCAGCATCGTGGCCAGGATGCGGCGGGTATCGCTACCTCCGAAGCCGGGCGCTTCCACATGCACAAGGGCTCCGGCCTGGTGCGCGACGTCTTCCGCACCCGCAACATGCGCAACCTGAAGGGCCACTGGGGCATCGGTCACGTGCGCTATCCGACAGCAGGCTCGGCCGAGAACGCCGCCGAGGCCCAGCCCTTCTACGTCAACTCGCCCTTCGGGTTGCTGCTAGCGCACAACGGCAACCTGACGAACTCGGAAGCGCTCAAGCGCGAGATGTTCGTGTCCGACCTGCGCCACATCAACACCGGTAGCGACTCGGAAGTCCTGCTCAACGTGCTCGCGCATGAGCTGCAGGCCGCGTGCAAGGGTCTCAAGCTCGACGAAGAGGCCATCTTCCGCGCGGTGGCGGGCGTGCATCGGCGCTGCCGCGGGGCCTATGCAGTGGTGGTCATGATCGCGGGCTATGGCCTTCTGGCTTTCCGCGATCCATACGGGATCCGTCCCCTGGTCATCGGTCGCAATGACACGGCGGCCGGCGCCGAGTGGCTGGTCGCGTCGGAGTCGGTAGCGCTGGATGTGCTCGGTTTCCGTCTGCTGCGCGATGTGGCGCCGGGCGAGGCGGTCCTGATCGACACCGCCGGCAATTTTCATGGTCGGCAGTGCGCAAGCACGACGACCCATGCGCCATGCATGTTCGAGTTCGTCTATCTGGCGCGCCCCGACTCGATCATCGATGGCGTTTCGGTGTATGAGTCGCGCATGAAGATGGGCGAATTCCTAGCCGATCGCATGCGCCGCACGATGCCGAATGTGCATATCGACGTCGTGATCCCGATCCCGGACTCCAGCCGTCCCTCGGCGATGCAGATGGCGCATCACCTCGGTCTGCCGTACCGCGAGGGTTTCGTCAAGAACCGCTACATCGGCCGCACCTTCATCATGCCCGGCCAGGCCACGCGCAAGAAGTCGGTGCGCCAGAAGCTCAACACCATTCACCAGGAGTTCGAGGGCAAGAGCGTGCTGCTGGTCGATGATTCCATCGTGCGCGGCACCACCAGCCGGGAGATCGTCAACATGGCGCGCGAGGCTGGCGCGACCAAGGTCTACCTCGCCTCGGCCGCCCCGCCGGTACGCTACGCCAACGTCTACGGCATCGACATGCCGACGCGTGCCGAACTAATCGCCTCGGGCCGAACCGAGGCCGAGATCTGCAGGGAGATCGGCGCCGACGGGCTCATCTATCAGGATCTCGACGATCTCAAGGCATCGGTGAAGGCGCTCAATCCCGCGATCAGTTTCTTCGAGACCTCCTGTTTCGACGGCCAGTACGTCACCGGCGACATCACGTTGGAATATCTCAACGGGGTTGAGAACCAGCGCGGCGAAGCCAGGCCCGCGAAGAGCGACAGCAGCGATGACGCGGAAGACGGTCAACTCGACCTGAATCTCGTCTCGGGCGGCGAGCGCTGACCCAAACCGGATCCCAGCCCTCTACCTCCACTCCCCACCGTACGGACAAGCACGCAAACATGAGCCTCTCCGACTTCCCGGCCTACCATCCCGACACGCTCGCCGTGCGCGCGGGCATCGAACGTACGCCGTTCGGCGAGCACGGCGACGCGATGTATCTGACCTCGAGCTTCGTGTTCGAGAGCGCGGCGCAGGCCGCCGCGCGCTTCTCCGGTGCGGAGGAGGGCTATGTCTATGCCCGCTTCTCCAACCCCACCGTGACCGCGATGCAGACCCGTCTTGCCGCGATGGAGGGGGCGGAGGCCTGCATCGCGACGGCTTCGGGCATGTCGGCGATCCTGTCGCTGGCGATGGCGACGATGCAGGCGGGCGACCATGTGGTGGCGTCCAATGGTCTGTTCGGTGCGACCCAGCAGCTGTTCGGCGGCATCCTGTCGAAGTTCGGCATCAGCACGAGCTTCGTCGCCGCGACCGACCTCAATGCGTGGCAGGACGCGATCACGCCGCAGACCCGGCTGTTCTTCACCGAGACGCCATCGAACCCGCTCACCGAGGTCATCGACATCGCCGGCGTGGCGGCGATTGCGCGCAAGGCGGGGGTGCTGTTTGCGGTGGATAACTGCTTCTGCTCCCCGGCCCTGCAGCGTCCGCTCGAACTCGGAGCGGACGTGGTCGTGCATTCGGCCACCAAGTATCTCGACGGCCAGGGCCGCGTGCTTGGCGGTGCGGTGGCGGGCCGCAAGGCGGTCACCGACGAGGTCTTCAAGTTCCTGCGCACGGCGGGCCCGACGCTCTCTCCCTTCAATGCGTGGGTGATCCTGAAGGGGCTGGAGACGCTGCGCATCCGCATGGAGGCGCAGTCGGCGAGCGCGCTCGAACTGGCGCGCTGGCTGGAGGCCCAGCCGGGTGTGGCGCGGGTGTATTACCCCGGGCTGGCATCCCATCCCCAGCATGCGCTGGCGATGCGGCAGCAGAAATCGGGCGGCGCCATCCTCAGCTTCGACGTCGAGGGCGGACGCGAGGCCGCCTGGAAGGTGGTCGACTCGACCCGGCTGATCTCGATCACCGCCAACCTGGGCGACACCAAGAGCACGATCACCCATCCCGCCACCACCACCCATGGTCGCATCAGCGCCGAGGCGCGTGCCACTGCGGGGATCGGCGAGGGGCTGCTGCGGATCGCGGTCGGGCTCGAGGACGTCGAGGACCTGAAGGAAGATCTGGCGCGGGGGTTGGCGCGCTGATTCAGCCCGCATCGTCCCGTCAGGACTGGGGCCCGGGAGTGAAGTCGCGACCGTCGTGGCGCAGCCAGCAGGCTTTCCCGCGCCAGTCGGGCAGGACCCGGCGCTCGCAGGCATGGCCGTCGACCGTCAGCGGGTGGCAGTCGGGCCGGTGGGTGTGGCCGTGCACCAGCGTCGGATAACCATGCTCGCGCAGCAGCGCGGTGAGCGCATCGGCATTGACATCCATGATCGCCATCGCCTTACCGGCCTTGGCCGCCTCGCTCTTCTGGCGCAGCGCGGCGATGAAGGCCTTGCGTGCGGGCAGGGGCTGGGCGAGAAAACCGGCCTGCCAGGCCGGGTCGCGCACCTGGCGGCGGTAGGCTTGGTAGGCGAGGTCGTCGGTGCACAGGGCGTCGCCATGGGCTAGCAGCACGAGCGGCGCGTCGGCAGCGTCGCCCAGGCGCACGCGTGCGGGGTCTTCGAGCAGGGTCGCGCCGATTGCCTGGGCGAACGCGGGACCCGCGAGCAGGTCACGGTTGCCGGTCATGAAGAACACCCGAGTGCCCGAATCGGCCAGGGCGCGGATTGCGGCGGCGATGCGGGCGTTGAAGGGCGTGGCGAGGTCGTCGTCGCCGGCCCAGTATTCGAACAGGTCGCCAAGGATGAAGAGACTGGCCGCCGCGCGCGCGGGTCCGTGCAGGAAGTCGAGGAAGGCCTCGACGTTGGCCGGCTCGTCCTCGGCAAGATGCAGGTCAGAAATGAACAATGCCGGAACCGCAGCGTGTGCGGCTTCCGGCAGCTCGGTCGCAAGCCCGCCCGGCGCAGCCGGGACGGGCGAGTAGGTGCGATCAGGCACCATCAGACCACTTCGGCACGCTCGATCACCACGTCTTCCTTCGGCACGTCCTGATGGAAGCCGCTGGAGCCGGTCTTGACCTTGCGGATCGCGTCGACCACGTCCATGCCTTCGGTGACCTTGCCGAACACGCAGTAGCCCCAGCCCTGCAGGTCGGGGGAGCGGTGGTTGAGGAAGTCATTGTCGGCGACGTTGATGAAGAACTGCGCGGTCGCCGAGTGCGGGGCCTGGGTACGCGCCATGGCGATGGTGCCGCGCTCGTTCTTGAGGCCGTTGTCGGCTTCGTTCTTGATCTGCTCGCCGGTTGGCTTCTGGTTCATGCCGGGCTCGAAGCCGCCGCCCTGGATCATGAAGCCGTCGATGACGCGGTGGAAGACGGTGTTGTTGTAGTGGCCGGACTCGACGTAGGCGAGAAAGTTGGCAACGGTGAGCGGCGCCTTTTCGGCGTCGAGCTCGAGGGTGATGACGCCGTGGTTGGTGTGCAGTTTGACGGCCATTGGGGGTTCTCCTGGAGGTTGCCCGGCACGAGGCGGCCGGGTCGGGATGGGGCGGCTCGGGCTGGGGTTGCCCGAGCCGCCGTTCATTTCGTAGCCTTGCGCGTCGAGCTCGCGGCCTCGAGGACGCGGGCGCTTTCGATGACGACGGGGCTGACCGGCACGTTCTGGTGGTAGCCGAGATTGGCGGTCGGCACCTTGCCGATCTTCTCGACCACGTCCATGCCCTTGACGACCTTGCCAAAGACCGCGTAGCCCCAGCCATCACGGGAGGGGTAGTCTAGGAAGGTGTTGGGCACCAGGTTGATGAAGAATTGGGCGGCGGCCGAGTGCGGGTCGGCGGTACGCGCCATGGCCAGCGTGCCGGGCGCGTTCTTGAGGCCGTTTCTGGCTTCGTTCTCGATCGGCGCGCGGGTGCTCTTCTGCTTCATCTCGGCGTCAAAACCGCCGCCCTGGACCATGAAGCCGTCGATCACGCGGTGGAAAACGGTGCCGTTATAGAAACCGTCGCTGACGTACTGCACGAAATTCTGTGCCGACTTCGGGGCCTTGTCGGCGAAGACTTCGACCACGATCTCGCCCTGGCTGGTCTTCAACTCCACCATCGGATTGGCGGCCAGTGCGCTCAGCGCGGTGCTCGCCAGCGCGGCAAAGGCGATCAGGTGCGTTCTCATGGTATCTCCGGTGCGCGGCCGTGAGGCCTCGGGCTATGGGGGAAAGGCGTGCAAGTCGCGCAACAGGAAGCGGGTCCGCCGCCGCCGGGCGGACGAAAGGGCGGGCCGGCCGGCCGTGGTATATTTGCGGTCTGCCGTCGCAGGTCTCGGGCCGTAGCGCGACGCGAGATTTTAGCAACAAGCCCCACCCCTCACAATCGCGCTGCCGCTGCGGTTCTTTCTTCTGTCTGTCTGCCACTCTGATGCTCACGATCTACAACTCGCTGTCGCGCACCAAGGAAGTCTTCACCCCGATCGAGGCCGGAAAGGTCCGCATGTACGTCTGCGGCATGACGGTGTACGACTTCTGCCACCTCGGCCATGCGCGGGTGATGGTGGTGTTCGACATGGTCGCGCGCTGGCTACGCGCGAGCGGGCTGGATGTGACCTACGTGCGCAACATCACCGACATCGACGACAAGATCATCCGCCGCGCACAGGATAACGGCGAGACCATCCGCCAGCTCACCGACCGCTTCATCGCCGCGATGCACGAGGACGCCGACGCGCTCGGCGTGCTGCGCCCGGACCACGAGCCGCGCGCCACCGACTACGTCACGCAGATGCAGTCGCTGATCTCGCGGCTCGAAGAAAAGGGCCTGGCCTACGTCGCCGCCAACCGCGACGTGTGCTACGCAGTGCGCAAGTTTGCCGGCTACGGCAGGCTGTCGGGCAAATCCCTTGATGAACTGCGCGCCGGCGAGCGCGTGGACGTGGCGCAGGACAAGAACGACCCGCTCGACTTCGTGCTTTGGAAGCACGCCAAGACCGAAGAACCCACCGAGGTGAAGTGGGCCTCGCCTTGGGGCGAGGGCAGACCGGGCTGGCACATCGAGTGCTCGGCGATGAGCTCCGATCTGCTCGGCGAGCACTTCGACATCCACGGCGGCGGCATGGACCTGCAGTTCCCGCACCACGAGAACGAGATCGCCCAGTCCGAGGGCGCGCACGGCCACGCCTTCGTCAATGTCTGGATGCACAACGGCTTCGTGCGCGTCGACGACGAGAAGATGTCGAAGTCGCTCGGCAACTTCTTCACCATCCGCGAGGTGCTGCAGAAGTACGACCCCGAGGTGGTGCGCTTCTTCATCCTGCGCGCGCACTACCGCAGCGCGCTCAACTATTCCGACGCCCACCTCGATGATGCGCGCAACGCGCTCACCCGCCTGTATACGGCGCTCAAGAACGTGCCGGCGCAGGGTGAAGGCGCAGTGGACTGGACCGAGGCCCATGCGCAGCGCTTCCGCGCGGCGATGGACGACGACTTCAACACCGCCGAGGCGGTGGCGGTGCTGTTCGAACTGGCCAACGAGGTCAATCGCAGCGCCGCTCCGGCGCTGGCTGCGCAGTTGAAGGCGCTCGGCGGCGTGCTCGGTTTGCTCGGACGGGCACCGCAGGGCTTCCTGCAGGCGGGCGTGCCCGATGCCGAAGGGCTGGATGCCGAAACGATTGAATCGCGCATCGCGGCCCGTACAGCGGCGAAGAAGGCGAAGAACTACGCCGAGGCCGACCGGATTCGTGCAGAGCTGCTTGCGGCCGGCGTCGTGCTGGAGGATGGCGCAGGTGGCACGAGCTGGCGCCGCAGCCAGGCGTGAGCGGGCAGCAGATCTGATCGGGTTGCGTCGGCGCGGCCTGCGAGGTTTGCTTCGCAGAGCGCTCTGGCCGCTGGCGCTGTTGTGCCTGGGCGGCGCAGGGGGCTATGCCTACGAGGTGCAGTTGGCTCGCCCGGCGATGGTCTTCATGGGCATGCCCGAGGTCTTCAGACGGGGCCCCGAGGCCTGGGTGAGGGTGTTGCGCAACGAGGCCTTCATGGCCGGGTATTCCGAGTGGCTCGGCAACTCGCTGTGGGTCAGTTACCAGGTTCATCCGCGTCCGTCACGGCCCTTTAACCTGCCGCGGCCCTCGCGCTTTCGGGCTGATCCGCGCACCGTACGCTGCCTGGCGGTGCTCGCCTGCATCGGACATGACGACTACAGTGGTAGCGGTTACGACCGGGGCCATCTTGCGCCCAACCACGTCATCGCGAGCCGCTATGGTGAACGGGCGCAGCGCGAGACTTTTCTGATGAGCAACATCTCGCCCCAGCGCCCTGAGTTCAACCGTCAGATCTGGCAGCGGCTGGAGGCGATTGCCGAAGACGATCTCGCCCAACGCTTCGGCTCGTTCTGGGTGATGACTGGCCCGATTTTCACCGAGCACCCGCAGCATTTGCCGGGAATAAAGCGGATTGCGGTGCCGGCCGCGTTCTACAAGATCCTCATCCGTCCTGCGCGGCCGGGTGAGGCGCCGCGAGCCCTCGCCTTCGTCATTCCGCAGACGGCAGCAGGGACTGATGACCTGCGCCGCTTTCTGGTGAGGATCGACGACATTGAGCGCTGGACCGGGATCGACTTCTTTCAGGCCCTGCCCGACGGCATCGAGGATGCCGTCGAGAGTCGAATCGAGCCCGCAGAGTGGGGCTTCGACGCCGAGGTGGCGCGGCGCGCGCCGCGTTATCGCTGAGTCCCGCCCTTGAACCCCGGCTCAGATGAGGCCTGTGACCGGGGCTGGTGGGGCTGGCCTCAATTGCCGAAGAAGTCGCGCACCTTGTCCATCCAGCCCTTGGCCTTCGGGTTGTGGCGGTCGGCGTTGCCGCTGGAGATCTCCTCGAACTCGCGCAGCAGTTCCTTCTGACGCTCGGTCAGGCTTACCGGGGTCTCCACCACCACGTGGCACAGCAGGTCGCCGTGCACATGACTGCGCACGTTCTTGATGCCCTTACCGCGCAGGCGGAAGACCTTGCCGCTCTGGGTCTCGGCGGGGATCTTCAGGCGCGCCATGCCTTCGAGTGTCGGGATCTCGATCTCGCCACCCAGGGCCGCAACCGTGATGCTGATCGGCATCTCGCAGTGCAGGTCGTCGTGGTCGCGTTCGAACACCGCATGCTTGCGGATGTGGATCTCGACATAGAGGTCGCCCGAGGGGCCGCCATTGACGCCCGGTTCGCCGTGACCGGCGTGGCGCAGGCGCATGCCTTCGTCGATGCCGGCGGGGATCTTCACTTCCAGCGTCTTCTGCTTCTTCACCCGGCCGGCGCCGCCGCAGTCACGGCAGGGGTCGGGGATGATCTTGCCGCTGCCGTGGCACTTCGGGCAGGTCTGCTGGATCGAGAAGAAACCCTGCTGCACGCGCACCTGGCCGTGGCCGTTGCAGGTGGGGCAGGTCTTGGGCTGAGTGCCGGGCTTGGCGCCGCTGCCGTGGCAGGTGCCGCATTCCTCCACGGTGGGGATGCGGATCGTCTTTTCGGCACCGCGCGCGGCCTCCTCGAGCGTGATCTCGAGGTTGTAGCGCAGATCGGCGCCGCGATAGACGTTCGAACGTCCGCCGCGTCCGCCGCCGCCGAAGAGGTCGCCGAAGATGTCGCCGAAGGCGTCGGCAAAGCCGCCCTCGAAGCCCTGCGCGCCCGGGCCTGCGCCCATCGACGGGTCGACGCCGGCGTGGCCGTAGCGGTCGTAGGCCGCCTTCTTCTGCGGGTCGGAGAGCATCTCGTAGGCCTCCTTGGCCTCCTTGAATTTCTCCTCGGCGTCCTTGTTGTCCGGATTGCGGTCCGGATGGTGTTTCATGGCCAGCTTGCGGTAGGCCTTCTTGATCTCGTCGTCGCTCGCGTCGCGATTGACGCCGAGGACTTCGTAGTAATCCCGTTTGGACATGGTGCTGCGCTCAGTCTGGTCTCAAGCAAAGGCCGAGCCGGCACCGGAGCAGGGCTCCGGCGGGGCTCGGCCGCGAAGGATTCGCCAGAGTGACGATTACTTCTTGTCCTTCACTTCGGTGAATTCGGCATCCACCACGTCGGCGTCGTCAGCCTTGCCACCGGCCTGCTGAGCGCCTGCTCCCGGCTGCGCACCACCTTCGGCCTGGGCCTGGGCGTACATGTGCTCGCCGAGCTTTTGCGCGGCCATTGCCAGAGCCTGGCTCTTGGCTTCGATGCTGTCCTTGTCGCCGCCCTTGATCGCCTCTTCGGCCTCCTTCATCGCGGCCTCGATCTTGGACTTCTCGTCCTCGGACAGCTTGTCGCCGTACTCGCCCAGCGCCTTCTTGGTCGAGTGGATCAGCGCGTCGCACTGGTTACGGGCGTCGACCAGCTCGTGCGCCTTCTTGTCTTCCTCGGCATGCGCCTCGGCGTCGCGCACCATGCGCTCGACTTCCTCGTCCGACAGACCGGAGTTGGCCTGGATCTTGATCTTGTTCTCCTTGCCGGTGGCCTTGTCCTTGGCCGATACGTGCAGGATGCCGTTGGCGTCGATGTCGAAGGTGACCTCGATCTGCGGCATGCCGCGCGGCGCCGGCGGGATGTCGGAGAGGTTGAACTGACCCAGGCTCTTGTTGCCCGAAGCCATCTCGCGCTCGCCCTGCAGCACGTGGATGGTCACGGCCGACTGGTTGTCGTCGGCGGTGGAGAACACCTGACTGGCCTTGGTCGGGATCGTGGTGTTCTTCTGGATCAGCTTGGTCATCACGCCGCCCAGGGTCTCGATCCCCAGCGACAGCGGGGTGACGTCGAGCAGCAGCACGTCCTTGACCTCGCCCTGCAGCACGCCGCCCTGGATCGAGGCGCCCACCGCCACGGCCTCGTCCGGGTTCACGTCACGGCGCGGCTCCTTGCCGAAGAACTCCTTCACGCGCTCGATGACCTTGGGCATGCGGGTCTGGCCGCCGACCAGGATCACGTCGTCGACGTCCGAGACCTTGAGACCGGCGTCCTTGAGCGCGATGCGGCAGGGTTCGATCGAGCGTTCGATCAGGTCTTCCACCAGCGATTCGAACTTGGCACGGGTGATCTTGATCGCAAGGTGCTTCGGGCCCGAGGCGTCGGCGGTGATGTAGGGCAGGTTGATCTCGGTCTGCTGGCCGGAGGACAGCTCGATCTTGGCCTTCTCGGCGGCTTCCTTCAGGCGCTGCAGCGCGAGCACGTCGTTCTTGAGATCGACACCCTGTTCCTTTTTGAACTCGGTGACGATGTAGTCGATGATGCGCTGGTCGAAGTCCTCGCCACCCAGGAAGGTGTCGCCGTTAGTGGCAAGCACCTCGAACTGGTGTTCGCCGTCGAGGTCGGCGATTTCGATGATCGAGATGTCGAAGGTGCCGCCGCCCAGGTCATAGACCGCGATCTTGGAGTCGCCCGGCTTCTTGTCCATGCCGAAGGCGAGCGCGGCCGCGGTGGGCTCGTTGATGATGCGCTTGACTTCCAGCCCGGCGATGCGGCCGGCATCCTTGGTGGCCTGGCGCTGGCTGTCGTTGAAGTAGGCCGGCACCGTGATGACCGCCTCGGTGACTTCCTCGCCGAGGTAGTCCTCGGCGGTCTTCTTCATCTTGCGCAGGATCTCGGCGGAGACCTGCGGCGGCGCGATCTTCTTGCCACGCACCTCGACCCAGGCGTCGCCGTTGTCGGCCTTGGTGATGGTGAAGGGCATCAGGTCGATGTCCTTCTGCACTTCCTTCTCCTGGAAGCGACGGCCGATCAGGCGCTTGATCGCGAACAGGGTGTTCTTGGCGTTGGTGACCGCCTGGCGCTTGGCCGGCGCGCCGACCAGAATCTCGCCGTCCTCGGCGTAGGCGACCACCGACGGGGTGGTGCGCGCGCCTTCGGAGTTCTCGATGACCTTCGGCTTGCCGCTTTCCATCACGGAGACGCAGCTGTTGGTGGTGCCGAGGTCGATACCAATGATCTTGCCCATGAGTGTTCCTTTTCAGTCTGTGTTCGGGAGGCGCAGGCCTTGCGCTGCACCGGTCTGGTTCGAATATGGGGCGGGCGGTGCGGCTTTCAAGCGAGGTCGCAGCAATTTGCCCGCGTGTTCTACTGGGCCTTGCCCTTGGAGACCATCACCATCGCCGGGCGGATCACGCGCTCGCTGAGCAGGTAGCCCTTCTGCAGCACGGTGACCACGGTGTTCGCCTCGGCGTCGGCCTCGACCATGCTGATCGCCTGGTGCTTGTTGGGGTCGAACTTCTGGCCGAGGGGGTTTTCCTCGATCAGCCTGGCGCCTTCAAAGGCGGAGGCCAGCTGCTTCAGGGTCAGCTCGACGCCTTCGCGCAGCGTGTCCACGGTCTGGTTCTCGGTGGCAAGCGCTGCCTCCAGGCTGTCCTTGACCGGCAGCATCGCGGTGGCGAATTTCTCGGCAGCGAATTTCGAGGCTTTGGCGATATCGTCCTGGGCGCGGCGGCGCATGTTCTCGGTCTCGGCCTTCGCGCGCAGCCAGGCGTCGTGGTGCTCGGCAGCCTTCAGCTCGGCCTGACGCAAGGCCTCCTCGAGGCCGGGCATGCTGTCGCGGCGGTCCTCCGATACAGCGCCGGCGGCGGTTCCGGCGCCTGCCTGGGCCTGCGTGTCCTGCGCGGGGCCGAGCTCATGCTCGGTCGTGGATGGGCTGGTCGGGCTGGCCTGGTTCGCGTCCTGCATGTCGGTGGTACTCCCTGTTGATCCGAAACAGTCGCGTAACTGGGGATGGTCTGGCCGATTTCAAGGGGATCCCGACAAAATTCCGACGCACGCTCGGCAGGGCTGCACGGGTTTCAACGGGTGGTCGTGGCGCGTCCCCGCGGGGTCGGGGGCCGTGTCGCGTGGTACCATCGCACGCTTTGGTTTTCGCGGCTCGCCCGCCTTCAAGCATGACCCAGTTCGCCAAGGAAACCCTGCCGATCAGCCTCGAAGAGGAGATGCGGCACGCCTACCTCGATTACGCGATGAGCGTGATCGTCGGGCGTGCGCTCCCCGACGCGCGCGACGGCCTCAAGCCGGTGCACCGGCGCGTGCTGTTCGCGATGCACGAACTCTCGAACGACTGGAATCGCGCCTACAAGAAGTCGGCGCGTATCGTCGGCGACGTCATCGGTAAGTACCATCCGCACGGTGACACCGCGGTGTACGACACCATCGTGCGCATGGCCCAGGATTTTTCCCTGCGCTACATGCTGGTCGATGGCCAGGGCAACTTCGGCTCGGTCGATGGCGACAACGCCGCGGCGATGCGTTACACCGAGATCCGCATGGCGCGCATCGGCCATGAGTTGCTGGCCGACATCGACAAGGAAACGGTCGACTTCGGCCCCAACTACGACGGCTCGGAGAAGGAGCCGCTGGTGATGCCGGCGCGCATCCCGAACCTGCTGATCAACGGCTCGAGCGGGATCGCGGTGGGCATGGCGACCAACATCCCGCCGCACAACCTGGGCGAGGTGGTCGACGCCTGCCTGAAGCTGCTTGAAGAACCCGACACCGATATCGAAACCCTGATCGACATCGTGCAGGCGCCGGACTTCCCGACCGCTGGCCTGATCTACGGTCTGCATGGCGTGCGCGAGGGGTATCGCACCGGTCGCGGGCGCGTGATCATGCGTGCGCGCACCCATTTCGAGCCGATCGGCAAGACCGACCGTCAGGCGATCATCGTCGACGAGCTGCCCTACCAGGTGAACAAGCGCACCCTGCAGGAGCGCATGGCGGAGTTGGTCAACGAGAAGAAGATCGAGGGCATCAGCGAGATCCGCGACGAGTCCGACAAGTCGGGCATGCGTCTGGTGATCGAGTTGAAGCGTGGCGAGATGCCCGAGGTGGTGCTCAACAAGCTGTTCAAGCACACCCAGCTGCAGGACAGCTTCGGCATGAACATGGTGGCGCTGGTCGACGGCAAGCCGCGCCTGCTGAACCTCAAGCAGATGCTGGTGTGCTTCCTCGAGCACCGGCGCGAGGTCGTCACCCGCCGCACCCTCTTCGAACTCAAGAAGGCGCGCGACCGCGGCCACATCCTCGAAGGCCTGGCGGTGGCGCTGTCCAACGTCGATGAGATCATCGCGCTCATCAAGGCGGCACCGGCGCCGGCCGATGCCAAGCGCGAGCTGATGGCGCGCGAGTGGCGCTCGGCGCTGGTCGAGGAGATGCTCGCGCGCGCCCTGGCCGACAGCTACCGGCCGGAAGGGCTGGACCCGCAATTCGGTCTGCAGGCCCAGGGCTACCGCCTGTCCGAAGCCCAGGCCCAGGCCATTCTGGAGCTGCGCCTGCAGCGCCTGACCGGGCTCGAGCAGGACAAGATCGTCGGCGAGTACCGCGAGGTGATGGATGTCATCACCGATCTGCTCGACATCCTGGCCCGCCCCGAGCGCATCACCGCGATCATCGTCGCCGAGCTCGGTGCGATCCGAAACCAGTTCGGCGACCCGCGTCGGTCCGAACTGGTGATGAACACCGCCGAGATCAACATCGAGGACCTGATCACGCCCGAAGACATGGTGGTGACGCTGTCGCACACCGGCTACTTCAAGCGCCAGCCGCTCGCCGACTACCGCGCCCAGCGCCGCGGCGGCCGTGGCAAGCAGGCGACCTCGATGAAGGACGAGGACTTCATCGATCGTCTCTTCGTCGCCAACACCCACGACACCGTGCTGTGCTTCTCCAGCCGCGGGCGCTGCTACTGGCTCAAGGTGTACGAGGTGCCGGAGGGTACGCGCAACTCGCGCGGCAAGCCGATCGTGAACCTCTTCCCGCTGATCGAGGGCGAGAAGATCACCGCGGTGCTGCCGATCAAGGAGTTCGACGAAGAGCACTTCGTGTTCATGGCGACCTCGGAAGGGACGGTCAAGAAGACCGCGCTCAGCGCGTTCTCCAATCCGCGCAAGGCCGGCATCATCGCGGTCAACCTCGACGATGGCGACCACCTGATCGGGGTGGCGATCACCGATGGCCAGTCCGACGTGATGCTGTTTTCCGATGCCGGCAAGGCGGTGCGTTTCGCCGAGACCGACGTGCGTCCGATGGGCCGCGAGGCACGCGGCGTGCGCGGCATGATGCTCGAGGACGGCCAGGCGGTGATCGCCATGCTGGTGGCCAGGGACACATCGCAGTCGGTGCTGACCGCGACCGAGAACGGCTACGGCAAGCGCACCCCGGTGGCGGAATACACCCGTCACGGTCGCGGCACCAAGGGCATGATCGCGATCCAGACCTCGGATCGCAACGGCAGGCTGGTCGCCGCGGTGCTGGTCGAACCCTCCGACGAGATCATGCTGATCTCGACCGGTGGCGTGCTGATCCGCACCAGCGTCGAGAGCATCCGCGAGATGGGACGCTCGACCCAGGGCGTGACCCTGATCAACCTCGACGAAGGGACCTTCCTCGCCGGGGTGGAGAAGGTGGCCGAGTCGGAGGCGGACGAGAGCATGCGCGCAAGCGGCGAGGCTGCCGAGGGTGACGATGGCGGCGTGCCGCCCTTGGAGGGTGAGACGGGCGAGGGTGAGTCGGGCGAGGCCCCGGCCGGTGGCGAGGAAGGAGAAGTCTGATGAGTCGTGTGTGGAACTTCAGCGCCGGTCCGGCGGTGCTGCCCGAGGCGGTGCTGCGCCAGGCTGCCGAGGAGATGCTCGACTGGCAGGGTGCGGGCATGGGCGTGATGGAGATGAGCCATCGCGGCAAGGAGTTCACCGCCATCGCCGCGCAGGCCGAGGCCGACCTGCGCGAGCTGCTCGCGGTGCCGGCCAACTACCGCATCCTGTTCATGCAGGGCGGGGCGATCGCCGCGAACGCGATCATCCCGATGAACCTGATGGGCGAGCGGCGCGTGGCCGACTACGTGGTTACTGGCGCGTGGTCGCAGAAGTCGCAGAAGGAGGCGCGCAAGTACGCCGAGGTGAACATCGCCGCCTCCTCCGAGGCCAGTGGTTTCACCACCGTGCCCGCCATGGAGGCGTGGCGGCTCTCGCCCGATCCGGCCTATGTGTTCACCTGCACCAACGAGACCATCGACGGGGTCGAATACCCCTTCGAGCCCGACCTGGCCAGGCTCGGGCGCGGCGAGGTGCCGGTGGTGGCGGACATGTCCTCGCACATCCTGTCGCGCGTGATCGACGTGTCGAAGTACGGCCTGATCTTCGGCGGAGCGCAGAAGAACATCGGCCCGGCGGGCCTGACCCTCGTCATCGTGCGCGAAGACCTGCTCGGACATGCGATGCCGCACTGTCCCACGGCCTTCGACTTCAGGACCGTGGCCGACAATGGCTCGATGTACAACACGCCGCCTACCTACGGCATCTACATCGCCGGCCTGGTCTTCCAGTGGTTGAAGCGCCAGGGCGGCGTGGCCGCGATCGAGGCGCAGAACGTCGCCAAGGCGAAGCTGCTCTATGACTTCCTCGATGGCAGTGATTTCTATGAAAATCGGGTCGACCGCGCCTGCCGCTCGCGCATGAACGTGCCCTTCTTCCTGCGCGACGAAGCGCTCAACGACGCTTTCCTCGCCGCGGCGAAGGACGCGGGCCTGGTGCAGCTGAAGGGCCACAAGTCGGTCGGCGGCATGCGCGCGTCGATTTACAATGCGATGCCGCTGGCCGGGGTGCAGGCGCTGGTGGACTTCATGCGTGACTTTGCTGCGCGCCGCGGCTGATCCAGGGCGCTACTGAATACAACCAACTGCCGAACTTGAGAGAGGCCACGGGCCGAGCATGAGCGACGAACTGCTGAAACTGCGCAACGAAATCGACCGCATCGACGAGGAAATCCTGGCCCGCCTGGCCGAGCGTGCGCGCTGCGCGCAGCGCGTGGGCGAGATCAAGCGCGGGGTCATGTATTACCGCCCCGAGCGCGAGGCTCAGGTGCTGCGCCGGCTGGCCGAGCTCAATCCGGGGCCGCTGTCGGCGGACGCGGTGAAGACCATCTTCCGCGAGGTCATGTCGGCCTGCCTCGGACTCGAGCAGCCGTTGCGCGTGGCCTACCTCGGCCCGGCCGGCACCTTCTCCGAGAGCGCCAGCCGCAAGCACTTCGGCTCGGCGCCCAACTTCCTGCCGATGGGCGCGATCGACGACGTCTTTCGTGCGGTCGAGGCGGGCAACGCCGACTACGGCGTGGTGCCGGTCGAGAACTCCACCGAGGGCGCGGTGGGCGGCACGCTCGATCTGCTGCTGGCCAACCCGCTCAAGGTCTGCGGCGAGGTGCGCCTGCGCATCCACCAGCAGCTGATGTCGCGCGCCGACGGGATCGGTGCCGCCAAGCGCATCTATTCGCACGCGCAGTCGCTGGCGCAGTGCCACGAGTGGCTCAACCGCAACCTGCCGCATCTGCCCCGGGTGCCGGTGGCGAGCAACGCCGAGGCTGCGCGAATGGCTTCCGAGGATGCGGAGTCCTGTGCGATCGCCGGCGATGCGGCCGCCCAACTCTATGGCCTCAACATCCTCGCCCCCAACATCGAGGACGATCCCAACAACACCACCCGCTTCCTGGTGATCGCCGATCACGATGCCGGTCCCTCGGGCCAGGATCGCACCTCGCTGGTGTTCTCCACCCCCAACCGTCCGGGTGCCATCCATGGCCTGCTCGAGCCGCTGGCGCGCCACGGCGTCGATCTGAGCAAGCTGCAGTCGCGCCCGGCGCGTTCGGGGCTGTGGGAGTACGTCTTCTACGCCGACATCAACGGTCATCGCGAGGATGCCCGGGTTGCGGCCGCGCTGCAGGAACTCAATGAGCGTGCGGCCTTCGTCAAGATCATCGGCTCCTATCCCATCGCGGCCATCTGAGTACGGCCCGTACCCGATCGAACCCCGGCTGCATCCGCGCAGCCGCAGCAGGAGACATACATGAGCATCGCCAGCCTCGCCCCCGACTACGTGCGCTCGATCATGGCCTACCAGCCGGGCAAGCCGATCTCGGAGCTTGCCCGCGAGATGGGTATCGCCGAGGCGAGTATCGTCAAGCTCGCCTCCAACGAGAATCCGCTCGGGATGAGCGCCAGGGCCCGCGAGGCCGCGGTCGCTGCGGTCGCGGATGTCGCGCGCTATCCGGATGGAGGCGCTTTTGCGCTCAAGGCGGCGCTGTGCCGCAAGTTCGGCGTGCGGCCCGAGCAACTCGTCGTCGGCAACGGCTCCAACGACATCCTCGAGCTCGTCTCGCAGGCTTTCCTTGCGCCCGGGCTATCGGCGATTTATTCACGTCATGCGTTCGCGGTCTATCCGCTGGCGACCAATGCGCGCGGCGCGCGCGGCATCGAGGTCGCGGCGAAGAATTTCGGCCACGACCTCGATGCGATGCTCGCCGCGATCGAGCCGCAGACGCGGGTGATCTTCGTTGCCAACCCCAACAACCCCACTGGCACCTTTCTGCCCGGTGCAGCGCTCGAGGCGTTCATCGCCCGGGTGCCGCGCCATGTGCTGGTGGTGCTCGACGAGGCCTACACCGAGTACCTCGCTCCCGAGCAGCGTTACGACTCGATCGCCTGGTTGGAGCGCTTCCCGAACCTGCTGGTCTCGCGCACCTTTTCCAAGGCTTACGGCCTGGCTGGCCTGCGCGTGGGCTACGGCATCGCCCACCCCGAAGTGGCCGACCTGATGAACCGTGTGCGTCAGCCCTTCAACGTGTCCTCGGTCGGGCTGGCCGCGGCCGAGGCGGCGCTCGCCGACGAGGAGTTCATCGCGCGCAGCGCCGAGATCAACCGCCGCGGCATGGCGCGGCTGACGGCCGCGTTTGCCGAGCTCGGCCTGGAGTGGATTCCGTCAGCGGGGAACTTCGTCACCTTCAAGGCAGGTGACGCGGTGGGGGTCAATCAGGCCTTGCTGCGCCAGGGGGTGATCGTGCGCCCGATCGCGGCCTATGGCATGCCGCAGTGGCTGCGGGTGTCGATCGGCCTACCCGAAGAGAATGCCCGCTTCATCGAAGCGCTCAAGCAGGCGCTGGCCTGAGCGGAGCGCGGCCATGCCCCTGATCGGCAAACTCGTCGTCTGCGGCGTCGGCCTCATCGGCGGCTCGTTCGCGCTCGCGCTGCGCCGCGCGCAGGCGGTAGACCGCGTCGTCGGCATGGGCCGCCGGCGCGAGCCGCTCGAGCGCGCCCGGGCGCTGGGGGTGATCGACGAGATCGCGGACGACTGGGCGAGCGCGCTCGATGGTGCCGATCTGGTGCTGATGGCAGCCCCAGTGGGGCAGATGGACGCCATCATGGCCGCGATGGCGCCGCACCTGCGGCCGGGCACGATCGTCACCGATGCCGGCAGCACCAAGCGCGATGTGGTCGATGCCGTGCGCCGTCACTTTGCTGCGTCGCTGGCCGACGTGGTGCCGGCGCATCCGATCGCCGGCGCGGAAAAGAGCGGCGTCGAGGCCGCGTTCGCCGAGCTCTACATCGGGCGCAAGGTGGTGCTGACGCCGCTCCCCGAGAGCCGGCCCGAGGCGGTGCAGAAGATCCGCGCCGCCTGGGAGGCCTGCGGCGCAGTGGTGGTCGGCATGACGCCACAGGAGCACGACCGCGTGTTCGCCGCCGTCAGCCATCTGCCGCATCTGCTCGCCTTCGGGCTGGTCGATGATCTGGCCGGACGCAGCAATGCGCCACTGCTGTTCTCGCACGCCGCGAGCGGCTTTCGCGACTTCACCCGCATCGCCGGCAGCCACCCCGAGATGTGGCGCGACATCTGCGTGGCCAACCGGGTCGCGCTGCTTGAGGAACTCGATGCCTACCTGACCGAGCTCGCCCGCCTGCGCACGATGCTGGTCGAGGCTGACGCCGAGGGGCTGGAGGCGGTGTTCGAGCGTGCGCGGCGTGCACGCAATGCCTGGGCCGAAGGCCTGCCGATGCGCACCGCGGAGTAGCGCGTTCGTAGCCTGTCGTCGGCAGGCTGGGCGCATCGGTGCCGGCCTCCGGCGCTTTCTTCGTCCTGCACGTCAGGACACGCTTGTTGAGGTCATGATGGAATTTCTCGATCTGCCCCCGATGCTGGGCGCTGCCGGCAGCGTCCGCCTGCCCGGCTCGAAGAGCATCTCCAATCGCGTGCTGCTGCTCGCCGCGCTCGCCGAAGGCGAGACCGATATCCGCGACCTGCTGCTCTCCGACGACGTCGAGCGCATGCTCGAGGCGCTGCGGGCGCTGGGCGTGGCGTGGCAACGCGACGGCGACAGCCTGAACTACCGCGTGCGCGGGGTCGGCGGTCCGTTCCCGGTGAAGGCCGGCGACCTCTTTCTCGGCAATGCGGGCACCGCCTTCCGTCCGCTCACCGCGGCGCTCGCGCTGTCGGGGGGCGAATACCGTCTGTCTGGCGTGCCGCGCATGCACGAGCGCCCGATCGGCGATCTGGTCGAGGCGCTGCGCCAGCTTGGCGCCGACATCAGCTGCACCGCCAATGAGGGCTATCCGCCGCTGCACTTGAAGCCGGCGACAATCCGCCCCGGTGGCGTGGTGCGCGTGCGCGGCGACGTGTCCAGCCAGTTCCTCACCGCGCTGCTGATGGCGCTGCCGCTCACCGGTGTCGAGACCACGATCGAGGTCGTCGGGGAGCTGATCTCCAGGCCCTACATCCGCATCACGCTCGAACTCATGGCGCGCTTTGGCGTCGTGGTCCAGCAGCAGGGCTGGGAACGCTTCGTCGTACCCGGCGGCGCGCGTTACCGCAGCCCGGGCACGGTGTTCGTCGAGGGTGACGCCTCGTCGGCGTCCTACTTCCTCGCCGCCGGTGCGATCGGCGGCGGGCCGGTGCGGGTGGAAGGGGTTGGGCGCGCGAGCATCCAGGGCGACGTGCGCTTTGCCGAGGCGCTCGCGCAGCTCGGTGCGCGCATCACCCTGGGCGATAACTGGATCGAGGCGTCGGCCCCTGAGGGCGGGATGCTGAAAGCCTTCGATCTCGATCTCAACCACATCCCCGACGCCGCGATGACGCTGGCGGTGGCGGCGCTGTTCGCCGATGGCCCGTGCCGCTTGCGCAACATCGCCAGCTGGCGGGTCAAGGAGACCGACCGCATCGCGGCGATGGCGACCGAGCTGCGCAAGCTCGGCGCCGAGGTCGAGGAGGGCGCCGACTACCTGGTCGTGACCCGACCGTCGCGGCTGCGCCCGGCGGCGATCGACACCTACGACGACCACCGCATGGCGATGTGCTTCTCGCTGGTCAGCCTGGGGGGATGTCGGGTACGGATCAATGATCCGAAGTGCGTAAACAAGACCTTCCCCGCTTATTTCGAAACCTTCGCGCAGGTCGCCCGGCCGGTGCCGGTGGTCGCGATCGATGGTCCATCCGCCTCGGGCAAGGGGACGGTGGCCGCGCGTGTGGCCGAGGCGCTCGGCTGGCGCTATCTGGACAGCGGTTCCCTGTATCGCCTGGTCGCCCTGGCGGCGATGCGGGCCGGCGTCGCGCTGGAGGATGAAACCGCGCTTGCGACGTTGGCCGCCGCGCTGCCGGCGCGCTTCGAGGGCGGACGAGTCCTGCTCGGCGAAGCGGACGTGAGCGACGAGATCCGCTCCGAGGCGTGCTCGGTCGGCGCCTCGAAGGTGGCGGTGCTGGCGCGCGTGCGCGAGGCCTTGTTCGACCGCCAGCGCGACTACCGCGAGGCCCCGGGCCTCGTGGCCGAAGGGCGTGACATGGGCTCGGTGATCTTCCCCGATGCAGCCGTCAAGGTCTTCCTCACGGCGTCGGCCGAGGCGCGTGCCGATCGGCGTTATAAGCAGTTGATCGAAAAGGGGTTGGCTGCTAACATTCAGGGTCTTCTGAAGGATCTTCAGGAACGGGATGCGCGCGATGCTGCCCGGTCTGTTGCGCCACTCATGAAGCTGCCGGACGCGGTTCTGCTCGACACCACCGAACGCAATGTCGATCAGGCCGTGGCCTTTGTTCTTGAGCTTGTCGAGGCTTGGGGGCGGTCTGCCGGCTGAACGCAATCGCGCGGGGGCGTGGGCCCCAGCGCTATTTTTCTTGAACCTACCTTGTCTGCCGTCCCACGCCGGCGCCGGAATTTTTCCATCTATGTCCAACGCCACCCCCTCCTTCGAAGAAAGCTTTGCCGATCTCTTCGAGGAAAGCCTTGCCCTCCAGGAAATGCGCACCGGTGAAGTCATCACCGCCGAAGTCGTGCGTATCGACCAGAACTTCGTCGTCGTCAACGCCGGCCTGAAGTCCGAAAGCTACGTGCCCATCGAGGAGTTCCGCAATGACCGCGGCGAACTCGAAGCCAACGTTGGCGACTTCGTGCACGTCGCGATCGACGCGCTCGAAGACGGCTACGGCGAGACCCGCCTGTCGCGCGACAAGGCCAAGCGCATCTCGGCCTGGAACGACCTCGAGAAGGCCCTCAACGAAGGCTCCCTGGTCAAGGGCGTCATCACCGGCCGCGTCAAGGGTGGCCTGACCGTCATGACCAACAGCATCCGCGCCTTCCTGCCGGGTTCGCTGGTCGACATGCGCCCGGTCAAGGACACCACGCCGTACGAAGGCAAGGAATACGAGTTCAAGGTCATCAAGCTCGACCGCAAGCGCAACAACGTCGTGGTGTCGCGCCGTGCCGTGCTCGAGGAGTCGATGGGCGAAGAGCGCGAGAAGCTGCTCGCCAACCTCAAGGAAGGCACCGTCATCAAGGGGATCGTCAAGAACATCACCGACTACGGTGCGTTCGTTGACCTCGGTGGCATCGATGGCCTGCTGCATATCACCGACCTGGCCTGGCGCCGCGTCCGTCACCCGTCCGAAGTGCTCAACGTCGGTGACGAGATCGAAGCCAAGGTCCTCAAGTTCGACCAGGAAAAGAACCGCGTCTCGCTCGGCCTCAAGCAGCTCGGCGAAGA
>QXGG01410906.1_pt1 | contig 42674 bp, 40 predicted proteins | sample 1982491 | NCBI WGS metagenome assembly QXGG01 (sample SAMN09924614, study PRJNA488089) | Wastewater metagenome, whole genome shotgun sequencing project. | isolation source: South African research farm wastewater | place: South Africa: Irene, Agricultural Research Council, Animal Production...
ATCGAGGTCAAGGACGGCGCCGGCGTCACCGCCGAGCACATCATCGCCCACTGCCGCGAACACCTGGCGCGCTACAAGGTGCCCAAGCACATCGAGTTCTGCGTCCTGCCCAAGACCTCGACCGGCAAGATCCAGAAATTCGCCCTGCGCGAGAGGGCCAAGTCCGCCTCGGCCATCGAGTAAGCCCCAGCCTTGCCCCGCGGCCGCCCCCGGGCGGCCGGTTCGCCGACGTGCGGACTGCTGCCGATAACTACAGGAGAAGTTGCTGATGTCCAACGACACAATCAACACCAAGATCCGGAACAACCCAAAGTTCCAGGCGATGGTCAAAAAACGCACTCGCTTCGCCGTGCTGCTGTCAGTGCTGGTGCTCGCGCCCTATTACACCTACATGCTGCTGACCTCGCTGCAGCCACAGCTGTTCGCCGCCGTGATCGCCGAAGGCAGCGTGATCACGATCGGCTGGCCCATTGCCGCGCTCATCGTCATCGCCGGCTGGCTGATGACCGGCGTGTACGTTTATCGCGCCAACACCGAGTTCGATGCACTCAACAGCGAAGTCCTCAAGGAGGCCCGCAAATGAAGCCGACCCTCATCGCCACGCTGGCTGCCCTGGCTCTGCCCGCAACTGCGATCGCCGCCCCGGGCGCGATCGAAGGGGTGGAGAAGCAGCCGGTCAACCTGAGCGCGATCGTGATGTTCCTGACCTTCGTGCTCGCGACCCTTGGCATCACCAAGTGGGCAGCCGGCAAAACCAAATCCACTGCGGATTTCTACACTGCGGGCGGCGGCATATCCGGCTTCCAGAACGGGTTGGCGATCGCCGGTGACTACATGTCGGCGGCGACCCTGCTCGGTCTGACCTCGATGGTGTATTTCACCGGTTACGACGGCTTCATCTACGCGGTGTGCTTCTTCATCGGCTGGCCGATCATCCTGTTCCTGATGGCCGAACGCCTGCGCAATCTGGGCAAGTTCACCTTCGCCGACATCGCCTCCTACCGTCTCGACCAGAACCGCATCCGCACCTTCGCGGCCTTCGGTTCGCTGACCGTGGTGTGCTTCTACCTGATCGTGCAGATGGTCGGAGCAGGTCAGCTGATCCAGTTGCTGTTCGGGCTGGAATACAACATCGCGGTGACCGTAGTCGGCCTCCTGATGATGGTGTACGTGACCTTCGGTGGCATGACCGCGACCACCTGGGTGCAGATCATCAAGGCCTGCCTGCTGCTAGGCGGCGGCACGGTGCTGATGCTGCTGACCCTCGCACACTTCGGCTGGTCGTTCGAGAACCTGTTCACCCAGGCGATCGCCTCGCACAAGCAAGGCGTGGCAATGATGGCGCCGGTCAAACTCATGGCCGACCCGATCTCGGCACTGTCGCTGTCGCTCGGCCTGCTGTTCGGCACCGCGGGGCTGCCGCACATCATGATGCGCTTTTTCACCGTGCCCGATGCCAAGGAGGCGCGCAAGTCGGTGTTCTACGCGACCGGCTTCATCGGCTTCTTCTTCCTGATCACGATGGTGCTCGGGGTGGCCGCAATCTCGATCGTCGGCACCAACCCAGCCTTCTTCGAAGGCGGCCAGGTGGGTGGCAAGCTGATCGGCGGCGGCAACATGCCGGTGATGCACCTGGCCAAGGCGGTCGGCGGCGACATCTTCCTCGGCTTCCTGTCGGCGGTGGCGTTCGCGACCATCCTGGCGGTGGTGTCCGGCCTGGCGCTGGCAGGCGCATCGGCGATCTCGCACGACCTGTACGCCCGCGTGATCAAGAAGGGCGAAGCCAGCGGCGAGCAGGAAATGCGCGTCACCCGGATCGCCTCGGTGGTGCTCGGCATCCTCGCGATCCTGCTCGGCATCGCGTTCAAGGACCAGAACGTGCTGTTCCTGGTCGCGCTGGCCTTCGGCGTGGCGTCGTCGGTCAATTTCCCGGTGCTGATCCTGTCGATGTACTGGAAGGGTCTGACCACCCGCGGCGCGCTATGGGGCGGCATTGCCGGCCTGGTGTCGGCGGTTGGTCTGGTGATTCTGTCGCCGACGGTGTGGGTGAAGATCCTCGGCAACCCGGCGGCGATTTTCCCCTACGACCATCCGGCAGTGGTGTCGATGACCCTCGCCTTCACCGTGACATGGCTGCTCTCGGTCACCGACAAGAGCGCCCGTGCCGCGAAGGAAGCCGAAGCCTATGAGGATCAGTTCATCCGCGCCCAGACGGGCCTGGGTGCGTCCGGCGCACACAGCCACTGATTGAACGGCGCTTCTACGCCTGCTGATGAAAGGGGTGCGTCCGCGTGGGCGCACCCCTTTTTTGCGTCACTGCCGCCGGCCTACCCGCAATGAGGCGTGCAGGCGAAACCCGCTACCAGCCCAGCCCCTTTCTCATGATCAGCAGCACGCCCATGCCCAGCAGGAAGGGCAGCCACGGATTGCGCCAGCGCGTGGCCACCGCGATCACGACCAGCCCGGCCGCCAGCTTGGGATTGAAGGGGTCGAAGTCGCCCGCGTCGAGCAGCAGGTCGGGCACCACCAGCGCCGACAGCGCGGCCGCCGGCGCATAGCGCAGCGCGCGCTGCAAGGCGGGCGGCAGGCGGCCCTTCTCACCGGCAAGGATGAAGCTGCCGCGGGTCATGATCGTCGTCGAGCCGATCGCCAGCAGCGTCAGCCATAAACCCAGCCCCTCGCTCATCGCGCAGCCCTCCCTGCCAGCGCACGTTCGGCGACGAACCCGGCCGCAATCCCGAGCGCGATGCCGGCAATCAGCCCCAGGCGCAGCGGCAAGCCGCGCAGCAGCACCGCACCCAGCCCGCCCACCAGCGCCGCCACCCACATCGGCCGCTCGCGCAGCATCGGAATCATCATCACGGTGAGCGCGATCGTGGTCATGAACTCCAGCGACCAGTCGCGCGGAATCACTCCGGCGCCGAACACCCCGACGATGCCGCAAGCCTGCCACAGCAGCCAGCAATACACCGACGGCACGATGTAGTAGCCCCAGCGCCAGTGCGGATCGTCGGCCCTTTGCAGCTTGTCCGCGCCGACCGCGAACAGGCCGTCCACCAGCAGATAGCTCGACGCCAGCCGGCCCAGGACGCGGTGCTCATGGAACACCGGCGCCAGCGCGGCACTGAAGATGATGAAGCGCAGGTTGAGCACCAGCGCGGTCAGGAAAATCAGCCACAGCGGCGCACCACTGCCGATCAGCGGCAGGGTGCCGAGCTGGGCGGTGCCGGCATAGACCAGCAGGTTCATGCCGATGGCCTCGACCGGCGACAGCCCGATCGAGCGCATCGAGATGCCGGTCACGATCGCCCACGGCACAAGGCCGATCGAGAGCGGCAGAAAGTCGCGCATGCCCTCGCGGGCACCGCAGCGAAAGGAGGATTCCATCAGCCCGGCTCGCAAAGTGCCCAAGCATAGCAGCCCGTACCGGACGGCGCCCGCGCGGCCCCGCGGCAGGCAGGCACTCAGAAACCGAGCGCCTCGCCGGCACCGGACAGGGTGGCGATGCCCAGGCCGAGGAAGATCGCCGCCGCGATGCCATGCACCAGCCTGACCGGCATGCGCGCCGCGATGCGGTCGCCGAGCAGCACCGCGGGGACGTTGGCGATCATCATGCCGAGCGTGGTGCCGGCCACCACCGCCACCAGCGCCTGGTACTGCGCCGCCAGCGCCACCGTGGCGACCTGGGTCTTGTCGCCCATCTCGGCCAGGAAGAAGGCGATCAGCGTCGCCCCGAACACGCCGAAGCGCGGCAGCCGGGCGTCGTCCTCGTCGAGCTTGTCCGGGATCAGCGTCCACACCGCCATCGCGATGAAGGACAGGCCGAGCACCCAGCGCAGCGTCTGCGGCCCCATCAGCGTGGTGAGCCAGGTGCCGACCGCCGCCGCGAAGGCATGATTGGCCAGGGTCGCGACCAGGATGCCGAGCACGATCGGCCACGGGCGGCGGAACTTGGCCGCGAGGATGAAAGCGAGCAGCTGCGTCTTGTCGCCGATTTCGGCGAGGGCGACGATCGCGGTGGAGACGAGGAAGGCATCCATGGCAGGCGGTTCGGTGTGCGGCGAGATTGCCGCGGCGCAGCATTCTAGCTGCCGCCGCGCCCCATCGCCATCCGATACACCAGCGGCACCGCAAACAGCGTCAGCACGGTCGAGAAGCCCAGCCCCCACACGATGCTCGCCGCCACCGGTCCCCACATCAGCGACTTGCCGCCCAGGCCGATCGCAAGCGAGAACAGGCCGCCGACGGTGGTCGTCGAGGTGATCAGGATCGGCACCAGGCGCCGGCGCGCGGCGTAGATCGCCGCATGCTGCACGCTCATGCCGGCCGCGCGGCGCTCGTTGGCCGCATCGATCAGCACGATCGCCGAGTTCACCGCGATGCCGGTCAGCGCGATCACGCCGTACAACGTATACAGCGACAGCGGATTGCCCGATACGATCAGGCCGAGCACCACGCCGGTGAAGGCGAGCGGCACCGTCAGCAGGATGATCAGCGGCTGCCAGTAGCTGCGGAACTGGGTCGCGAGGATCAGGTAGATCAGCCCGACTCCGAGCGCAAAAAGCTTGCCCATCGCGTCCAGGCTCTCCTGGATGTCCTCGAGCTCGCCGGAGAAGTCGAGTTCCACGCCGGGAAAGCGCGGCTGCAGCTGGGCCCAGGCCGCCTTCAGGCGGTCGTTGGCCTCGACCGTGTCGATCTGCGCGCGGTCGAGCTCGGCCTCGACGGTGATCGCGCGTGTGAGCTGGTAGTGGCGGATGTAGCCCTTGGACAGGCGCAGTTCGTGATCCACCAGCTCGCCGAGCTGCACGCTGCGCCCGTCGACCAGCGGCACCACGCGCTGCAGGAGCTCGGTGACGTCATTGAGGCTTTCCTGGCGCGCACGCACGATCACCTCGACCTTCTCGCCGCCATCGCGGGTGGTGGCAACCAGTTCGCCCTCACCATAGAGGCGCAGCAGGCGCGAAACCTCGGCCGGACTGACCCCGGCGCGGGCGAGCTTCTCGCGGTTGAGCATCAGCCGCATCTCGCTGCGCCCGGGCACGTCGTCGTCGGTCAGGTCCTTCACGCCGGGCAGCTTCGCCACCTCGGCAAGCAGGGCATCGGCGGCCGCGCGCAGCTCCGGGTAGTCGTCGGACTTGATCTTGACCGAGATCGGCTTCGCGGTGGGTGGCCCGCCCTTGATCTCCATGAACGAGAACCGTGCCTCACCGCCAAGCGCCTCGATCTGCGGCCGCACGCTGGCGATGATTTCGCCGGTGTCGCGCATGTCACCTGTTCTCGGCAGCAGCGAGACCAGCACCTGCGCGTACTGGTCTCCATAAACTTCGTCGGTGTCGGTGAATTTAAGCCCCGCATAGGTCGCGATCGAGCGCAGCTCGCTGCCGTCGATCGCCTGGCCGAGCAGCCTTGCTGCGCGCTCGGCCTCGGCCAGGGTGCGCTCGGGCGTCACCCCGGCGGGCATATCGACGCTGACGTAGAACAGGCGCATCGAGTCGAAAGCGAAGAACTGCACCTTCACCAGCCCGGTTGCCACCGCGCCCCCGGCCCCCGCGATCAGCAGCAGCAGCGCCGCCACCGCCAGGCGCCGCCGGCGCAGCACCGCCACCAGGGCACGCGCGTACTTCACCCGCATCCAGTGCGTGAGCCGTTCGCGCAGCACCTGGGCGCGGGTACGCCGCCGCGCCGGCTGCAGGCCAAGCGCGAGGATGTGGGTGGGCAGGATCCAGAACGCCTCGGCCAGACTCACCAGCAGGCCCACGGTCACCACGAAGGGCACGATGAACATGAAGTTGCCAAGGATCCCGGGCAGCAGCATCAGCGGCAGGAATGCCGCGACCGTGGTCAGCACCGACGACAGCACCGGCAGCCCGACCTCGCTCACCCCGCCGATCACCGCATCACGCGGATCGTCGCCGCGCTGCAGACGGTAGTAGATGGCCTCGACGATCACCACCGCATCGTCGACCAGCATGCCGAGCGCGATCACCACGCCGAGCAGCACGGTCAGGTTGAGTGTCGAGTCGATCAGGGCCACCGCGATGAAGGTGCCGGCAAGCGCGAACGGCACCCCGAGGCCCACCAGCAGCGCCAGCCGCGAGCCGAGGAAGAGCCAGCACATCACCAGCACCGCGAACAGGCCGAAGATCGCGTTCGACTCCATCACGCCGATCGCGTGGCGGGTGGCATGGGTCTGGTCGTCGATCACCGCCAGCCGGACGCCCTGGGCGGCGAGCAGCGGGTTGCGCTCCGTGCTGAAGGCCTGCAGGCGCTCGACCAGCTCAAGGGTGTTGGCGTCCACCTGCTTGGTGATCGACAGCATGATCGCCGGCCGGCCGTTGTAACTCACCAGCTGGCTCGGGCGCTCATGGCTGCGCACCACCTGTGCGATCTCGTCGAGTGCCACCCGGCCCTGCGGCGTCACCACCGCGGCCTGGGCGAGCGTCTCGGGATCGGGCGTCTTGCCCTCCAGGCGCACCAGCCACTCGCGGTCCTGCACCCGTACTCTTCCGGCGAGCGTATTGCGGAACCAGGCCGCGACGCCGTCAGCCACCTGCACGGGCGACAAGCCGGCGGCGGCCACCTTCGCCGGGTCAAAATCCACGTGCAACTCGGGCTCGTCAAGCCCGGCGGCAATGACCTGATCCACGCCGACCAGGCCCTCGAGTTCCTTCTTCAGCAGGAAGCCCGCCCGTCGCAGCGTTTCGCCACCGCTGCCCTCCAGGATCAGGATCGCGGTCGGAAAGCCGTTGGAACTCGTGTACTCCACCATCACCGGGTCGGTCGCGTCGGGCGGCAGCTCGGCCGAGGCCTTGTTCTGGATCTCCCGACGCAGGTCATTGACACGCTTGTCGAACTGGCGCTCGGAGAGCTCCTCGAAGCGCACCAGGATGGACGACATCCCCTCGCGGCTCGAAGAGGAGGTGAAGCGGATGTCCTTGACCTGCTTGATCGCATCCTCGAGCGGACCGGTGAGCTCGCGCTCGACATCCTCGGCCGAGGCGCCGGGCAGCGTGGTGATGATGCTGACCCAGTTGAAGTTGATTTCCGGGTCCTGCGCCCGCGGCATGGTCAGGTAGCTGAACAGGCCACCGAGCAGCATCATCACGAAGGCGATGTTGGCAAGCGGATGGTTGTCGATCAGCCGCCCGTAAAAGCCCTTCACCGCACGCTCCCGCCCGCCTGAGCGCGCTCCTCTACAGCCCCCAGGCCGAGTGCAAAGCGCCCCTCATCGACCATCTGGATGTGCGCTGCCCAGTCGACCGGCACCGGTCGCCCCGCCTGGGCCTGCGGCAACGCCACGAACACCGGCGCGCCCTCGCGCACCACCCAGGCCCCCAGGCGGCCCTCGCGCGCCTGCACATAGCCGGGCGGCAGATGCGGCACGGTGCTGCGCCAGCGCAGCTCACCGGACAGGCCCGGCGTCAGCGCCCCGCTGCCCTCGAGCACCACATCGCGGGCCTGCCCCGCAGCCTCCACCAGCGGCGACACCCGGGCGATGCGCAGCGCGTACTCGGCATCGCCGGCCACCAGCGTCAAGGCACCCGCGGCCTGCAGCCCCGCGATCTGGCCCCGCGGCACGCGCGCGTGCACCTCGGCCTCCGCGCCGGCCGCGAACACCAGCAGCGACATGCCGGGTGCGGCAAGATCGCCCACTGCAGCCAGACGCTCGCGCACCACGCCATCGTAGGGCGCGCGAATGACGGTGCGCGCGAGGGCGAGCTCGGCGGCGGCCAGCGCGGCACGGGCCGCATCGCGCTCGCTCTGCAGCACGCCCAGTTCGGTCTCGCGGATGCGCAGCCCGTCGGCGCTGATGAAGCCGCGCGCGGCCAGCGCGCGCGATTGCTCGAGCTGTGCGCGGGCGAGGCGGATGCGGCTGTCGACGAGGGCGATCTGGGCGCGCACGCGGTCGAGCTCGATGCGAAAGCTCGCGTCGTCCAGCCGCACCAGCGCCTCACCGCGCATCACCGAATCTCCAACGCGCGCGGGCATGGCGACGATGCGCGCCGACAGCTCGGCGCCAATGCGCGCCTCCTCCCTGGCTACCACCGTGGCGGGGGCGCGGAACTCGGGGTAGATCGCGATCTCGGCGAGCGGGCGCGACGTCCACTCCGCCGCCTCAAGGTGCAGGGGCAGCAGGACGGTCATGAACAGGAAGACGGCAAACAGTCGCGGCGGTCTCATCACAACTCGGTCAGGAAAATGGAGGCGTTACGCGCGGACGCGAGCTTCTGCGGCAAGATCAGCCCTGGTCGATGACCCTGAAGCTGAGCGTCGGCGCAGTGAAGTTGTCCGGCGTCGCCCCCAGGCCGATCTCACCTTCGCCATACAGCGTACACGTGTCGCGGCGCAGCATCACCGGTGCGGCACAACCGGTGTAACGCACCCAGCTGCCATTGCTGCTGAAATCGGTGAGCAGGCACTGCCCCCCCACCCACTCGATGCGGGCATGGCGGCGCGACACCCGCGGATCATCAATCGAAAAGCCGACGCCCTGGCCACGGCCAATGATCAGCGGCGCATCGTCGGCATGGAGTTCGATGTGCTGGTCGAGGCGGTTGATGTCGACCCGGCGCACCAAACGCTCACCGTCGAGCAGCTCCTGAAAGCCGAGCAGGGTGGTCAGCGTGCTCTCGGCGGTGCGGGCGAAATCGACCCGCCATACCCGCATCGGCTCCGCCTTGCCCTTGATCGCGATGCGATCCAGGCTGTGGCAGGCGAGGCGAAGGGACTCGGGCAGGCTGGCGAACACCGCGTCGCCGATCAGCGTCTCGCCGGCCTCGGAGCGATCGCTGAGGCGCGCGGCCACGTTCACCGCATCGCCGTAGCAGTCACCGTCATGCTCGACGATCGCACCGCGGTCGATGCCGGTCTTGACGCCCAGCGGCGGAAGGCGCAACTCGACACAGGACAGTTCCTGCAGCACCTCCTGCAGACGCGCGCCCGACTGCACGGCAGCCACCGGATCATCGAACAGCACCAGCACCCCGTCGCCCAGATACTTGACGACGTACCCGCCCGCACCTGCCAGATGGCGGCCGAGCGCGTGCGTACACCGGGTGACGATCTGCGTCGCCGCCACGTTGCCTGCCGACTCGAACAGCCCCGTACTCCCCGTCAGGTCGGCGAATACCACGGTCCTGACCGATTGCTCCACGCGCCCCATCGCTCCCGTTCTTGTTTGCACGACAGCACGCCATCAGCCGATGAGCGGCGATGGTATGTTGCATTGCGCAAGACGGATGCTAGCACTAAGGCTTGAAATCGTCATCGCCGGAACCAGTCCGCGCAGCCGGGTGAAGACGCGCGGCGGGGCCGGGAGACGCGGCCAGGCGGGTCCGAGCAGAAGGCTCAGGCGGTCATGACCGAGCGCAAGGCTTCGGCCAGCAGCGGTGCAACCTGCACCGCATTGGTCGGATGAACGATGCAGTCGGTGCTCCAGACTGCGCCCACGCCTGCGGCACGGATCAGCGCGAGCGCATCGCCTGCGAACAGCGCATGCGTCACCGCGACATCGACCGAGGCGGCACCGGCCGCCAGCACCCGCTCGGCAGCGCGTGCCAGCGTGTGCCCCGAACTGGCCACATCGTCGAGGATCACCACCGCGCGGCCACCGACTGCAGCGCCCGCAGGCAGCGCAATGTCGACATGGTGGTCGCCACGGCGCGTCTTCTCGCACACGATGAAGTCGAGCCGGTGGCGCGCTGCAGCCGCCTCCACCCACTGGCGGGACTCGACATCCGGTCCCAGGAGCAGGGGCCGCTCGCGCTGCGCCACCGCGACATCGGCAAGCAGGGCCGCACCGGAGAGCGCGACCGCATGCGACACCGGGATCGCCTCGGCCAGCGTGGCGATCCGATGCAGGTGCGGATCGACCGTGATCACGTCATCGAAAAGACCGGCAAGGAATTCGCCGACGATGCGCTGACTCACCACCTCGCCGGCGCGAAACGCCTTGTCCTGGCGCATGTAGGCCATGTACGGCGCAACCAGGGTCAGGCTCTGCGCCCCCATCCTCCCGGCGCTGCGCGCGACCAGCAGCAACTCGAGCAACTTCTCGCTGGGACGATGCAGGCTGCGGTAAAGCACCACGCGCCCGGGCAGCGAGGGGGGCAGACGCAGACGCAGCTCGTCGTCGGGGAAGCGATGGCGTTCGATCACTGCAGCGTCGATGTCCGCCGCCCGGGCCAGACGCATCGCCTCCTCGCACTCGTCTTCGAAGTGCAGCAATACGATGTCTTCAATCTTCCTCAATCAGAACTCCACGAACAGGTGGGGCATCTCGTCCACGGTGCCGATCGTGTAAGCGCTGGCACGCGCGCAGGCCGCGCGGGCGAATTCCATATCGGCCGGATAATCGGCATGAACGCGATACAGCGGCTCCCCCTTCTTCACCGGGTCGCCGAGCTTTTTCAGCAGGTCCACGCCCGACCCCTGCATCTTCGGCGCCCCGGCCAGGCGCGCGATGCGGGCAAGCTGGTGGTTGTCGATGCCGGCGACCAGGCCATCGTTCTCGGCCACGACCTCGAAAGTCAGGCGCGCGAGCTGCGGCGCATTGTGATCGAAAGGCCTGCCGCCCTGGGCGTGGATGATCGCGTCCATCTTCGCCAGCGCACGCCCCGAGTCGAGGATGTCGCGTGCGATCGCGAAGCCGTCCCCGCCCCGCACATCGGGGTCGAACTCGAGCATGCGCCCGGCCAGGCGCAGCGCCTTCTGGCGCAGATCATTGGGCGCGAGCGGGTCGTTCTCGAGCACCCGCATCACGTCGCGCGCCTCGAGCACCGGGCCGATGCCGCTGCCGATGGGCTGGCGGCCATCGGTGATCACCACGTCGATGGCGAGGTTCATGCGCCCGGCGACGAACTCGAACAGTTTACGCAGCTTCTGCGCCTCGGGCATCGAGCGTACCTTGGCGCTCGGCCCCACCGGGATGTCGAGCACGAGGTGGGTCGATCCGGCAGCGACCTTCTTCGACAGGATTGAGGCGACCATCTGCCCCGGCGAATCGACCGACAGCGGGCGCTCGACCGAGATCAGCACATCGTCGGCGGGTGACAGGTTGGCGGTGCCACCCCAGGCCAGGCAGCCGCGATGTTCGCGCACGATCTCGGCGAGCCGCGCCATCGACAGCTCGACATTGGCCAGCACCTCCATCGTGTCGGCCGTGCCCGCGGGCGATGTGATCGCGCGCGACGAGGTCTTGGGGCACAGCATGCCGTGGGCGGCCACGATCGGCACCACCAGCATCGAGGTGCGGTTGCCGGGGATGCCGCCGATGCAGTGCTTGTCCACCACCGGGCGCTCGCGCCAGTCGAGGCGGTGACCGACCGCGGTCATGGCTTCGGTGAGGAAATACACCTCCTCGCGGTCGAGTTCGCCCTGATTGGTGGCGACGACGAAGGCGGTGAGTTCGATCTTCGAGTAACGATGCGCGGCGATGTCACGGACGATGGCACGGAAGTCGTCACGGTCCAGGCGCTCGCCGGCGATTTTGCGGTGCAGGGCCGGGATCGAGGACGGCGGCTCGGCCTGCGCCACCATCGCCGGGTGGCCGTTGGCGACACCAAGCTGGGCGAAGGCGTCGATCGACAGCCCGATCTCGTTGCAGCGGACGATGCGCGGATCGTCCACCACGTTCAGGGTCGCCAGGATGCACCGGCCGTTGGCCCGCACCTCGACCTTGGCCAGGGCCTGGAAGCCCTCGGCACGGTAGATCTCGCAGTCGCGGTGCAGGTAGGCGACGTTCTCGCGGTAGGTGTCCACCGCCACCCGACGCAGGCTCAGCGGGAAAGGCGCTTCCCCATCCGGGGCCGACGAAGCGCCGAGCCTCGGGGCGGGTACGCCGTCATCGCGTTTGCCAGGTTTTGTGCTCATGGCAAAAGCCTACACCCTTGCCACGGCTGAAGCACGGCCTCATCCGTCCGGGCATGGAACAGCACACACCCTTGCTGCATTGCAGCGCCGGAGCGGCTGAGTTCTGAACTCTTAACAAAAGTCAACACCCTCAAGCAACTTCGAGACTAGGATGCGACTTGTATCACGCATAAAAACAACTCAGGAGGATGACATGACCAACCGCAACATCGCTTTCATCGTCAAGGATCAGAACCCCTTGATGCTGCGCCCGACCGACACCGTCCAGACCGCCTGCCAGCGCATGTGCGAGCGCAGCGTCGGCGCAGTCCTGATCACCGACGCCCACGCCCACCTGAAGGGCATCTTCACCGGCCGCGACGCAGTGCAGGTGATCGCGAGTGGCGGCAACCCGGGCGCAATCCAGCTGTCCGCGGTGATGACCGCCAGGCCCGACACCATCGCCCCCGAACGCAATGCGCTCGACGCCCTGCACATGATGTGCGATGGCGGTTATCGCCACCTGCCGGTGACCGTCGACGGCAAGGTGGTGGGCATCGTGTCGCGCAGCGACTTCAAGGGGCTGGAGCTCGACCACTTCGAGGACGAGCAGAACCTGTGGGAAAGGATCTGCTGAGGCTGCTCGATCAGCGGGGAGCGGGCGCCCCGGCCTCCTCCCCTGCGGGTCCGCCCACCTCCACCTTGAAGCGCAGCGTGCCGATCATGCGGTCGTCCGCGGTCAGCACGCGCACCTGCCAGTTGCCCTGCGCCAGCGCAGGGAAGTTGCGCTTCTGCGTCCACGCGCGATAGCCCTCTGCGCGCCCACCGGCGACATCGAGCGCGATGCGGTCTACCTCCCTGCCTTCGTACAACCAGACGTGAACGACGCGCTCGCGCAGGCCGAGCGGCGCGTGGATTGCGGTGTAGGCATAGAGCCCATCTCGATGCAGCCGATCCACGCTCAGGCTGCGCAGGCTCTGCCGTGGCGCGCGCTGATCGACGTCGATCCCGGTAGTGACCGCAACCTGGGTCAGGCGCAGCGTGGCCGGCGGCACCCATAGCCGCGCCAGCCAGCCCACCGCCCCCAGGCCCGCAAGCAGCACCAGCACCAGCACCCCGCGCCACCAGCGTGGCAGCGTGATCGAGCCGGCCAGGGACGGAAACGACAGCACCACGGCGACGCCGAGCGCGAGTTGGTAAGTCTGCAGCGCCGGCAGATGCAGGATCAGCGGCAGCACCACCAGCAGCAGCGCGAACAGCGCCAGGGTGTGAAAGCTCAGGAACAACCAGCGCCGCCTGGCCAGGCGGCCGAAATAGACCGGGTCGATGATCGTGACCAGCGCCATCATCCCCAGCAGCCCGGTGAACAGCGCCTGTCCGCTGTTCCAGGACGTGCTCGCGACGAAGAAGGGCAGCGCAAAGAACAGGCTCTCCTGGTGGGTGAACTGGGTCAGATAGCGCACCAGCAGCGGCGACAGGCCGAAACCGAAACGCGCCGAAACCGCCTGGCTGAGCGCGCGCTCGAGCACCAGCAGCACCCAGCCCGCGAGCATCGCCACCGCCATCAGCCGGGCCACGCCCTCGTGGCGCTCGACCAGGAAAAAGCTCAGCAGCCCGGACACGAAACCGAAGGCCGCGATCAGCCCCGGGTGCCGGCGTAGCAAGACCACGCCGCGCAGCGCGCGCCGCTTCAGGCGCGCCACACGGCCTCCTGCCGGCCCAAGGACATCAAGGGCCGCCCTGCGCAGACGCTGCGCCGGCGATCGGGCGCCGGCGGCCTCCCTGCCCGTCCCCCACTCATCAGGTCCTCACCGCATCAGCTCGCGCAGGTCGGCCACCGGTTCGCGACCGAAGTCCGGATCGAGCAGGAAGTCCACCAGATGCATCGCGCACTCGGCGGGCGCGACCAGCTCACCGCTCGCATGCATGCGAACGAAGCGCTCGCGCAGCGCAAAGCGCTCGCGGGTGCTCGCGCGGATCTCGCCCTGCATCCCGGTGTCGATGACGCCAGGCGCGAGCGCGCAGATGCGCAGCCCCGGCGTGGCATCGGCCTGCACCGCGCGCGCGTGGTGATCGAGCGCCGCCTTGGTCGCGCAGTACACGCTCCAGCCGGCGTAGGGCGTGCGCGCCGCACCGCTGGAGACGTGCAGCACACGGCGCTCGCGTACCGTGCCCGCCCCGGCCTGCGCCAGCGCCGCGGCCAGCATCAGCGGGGCTGCGACATTCACCGCCACCGCGCGCGCCACCTCGGCCGCGTCCTGCAGTGGCAGCGGCCCCATCGGCTGCAGGGTGCCCGCGTTATTGACCAGCAGCAGCTGCCGCGCATCGGCCACCCAGGCCTCCAGCGCCGCGCCGGCGAGCCATGCCGCCAGCGCGGCGCTGTCGGCCAGATCAAGCCCTACCTCAGCGAGCGCGTCGCCATGCTGCGCGGCCAGCACCGGGTTACCCATGCGTGCCAGCCCAAGCACCGGGATGCCGCGCTCGAGCAGCTCGCCTGCAATCACCGCGCCGAGTCCGCGGCTGTGTCCGCTCACGATCGCCTTCGCCCCATTCATCGCGCACACCTCATGTACCTGCACGCCGATGGTCGCCCAAGGCCAGCATTGCGGTAGTGGCTGGGCAACAGGTGTTGCTGCCGGTGTACCTTCATGTCGTTTCCTGTACTTGCCTACCAGGGCAGACGCTCGCCACGGTAATCGAAAAACGCCCCCGAATCTTCCGCCTTCAGACCACCCAGCACGGCAAGCAGGCGTTGCGCGGCGAGCGCAGGTGGCTGCACCTGCAGACCGGATTTGGCGAAGGGCGCCGACAGCCGGGTATCGACAGTGCCCGGATGCAGCGCCACGCAGATCGCCTGCGGCCGGCTGCGGCGCAGCTCGACGGACGCGGTGCGCACCAGCTGGTTCAGCGCCGCCTTCGAGGCGCGGTAGGCGTACCAGCCGCCGAGGCGGTTGTCGCCGATGCTGCCGACCTTGGCCGACAGGGTGGCGAACACCGCGCGCCGGTCGCGCGGCAGCAGCGGCAGGAAGTGCTTCATCAGCAAGGCCGGACCGATCGCGTTGATCGCGAACGCCTGCGCCATCGTGGCGGGGTCGAGTTCGCGCCAGCTCTTCTCCGGCGCCATCGCGGGGCCGTGCAGGATGCCGGTGGCGTCGATCACCAGCTCGGGCATGCCGCTCGCGGCGAGCCAGCGTGCGCAGGCGGCAATGCTGGCCTCGTCGAGCAGGTCGAGCGCGGGCGTGCTGCCGCGGCCGAGCGTGAGGACCTCGTCGAACACCTCGCCCTCCTTACGCAGCGCCTCGGCGAGCGCGCTGCCGATGCCACCGCTGCCGATGACGACGGCGAGGCGTCGGCTGCGGTTCGCTTCCGCCGCTGCGGGAACGGTCTGCTGTTGTCGGGATTCATCCATGGTCGTGTCCTTCCTCCACCGCGTGACAGGCCGCCTGCTGGCCGCTGCCCAGATTCGAAATCAGCACGATTGTGCCGGAAACAGGATCCGCTGCGCGCCGCCGGCCCTGCCCCCGGCCAGCTCAGGCGCGCTGGTAGCGCGTCCCGCTCGCCAGCACCAGCCCCACGACCGAGGCCGCGCCGGTGATCACCCAGGTCCACTGCCAGCCGCCGGCGACACCCGCCACCCAGGCCACCAGCGGCGGGCCGAGGAACTGGCCGGTGGACGAACACTGCTGCATCCAGCCCACGGTGGTCGACACCGTGTGCTCGTTCGGCGCCACATGCACCGCGAGCGCAAACAGCGTCGCCGGGATCAGGCCGCCGACCGCCGAGAAAACCACCACCGCCAGATAACGCGCGATCGGCGCCTCGGCGGTGAGCGGGCTGAAGGCGACGAAGGCGGTGAGCGCCATCGCCACGAAGCCGGCATAGAGCAGGTGGCGGGCACAGACGCCACGATGGAGCAGGCGTCCCGCGGCCACATTGCCGGTGACATTGACCAGGCAGGCGAAGGCCGTCAGCAGCCCGGCGACCTGGCCCGAAAGGCCGGCTTGGGCGTAGATCGCCGGCAAAAAGCCGATCACCGCCAGCCACTGGCTCGAATACATCGAGAAGGTGATCGCCACCCGCCATGGCCCCCAGCAGGTGAGCGTGGTGCGCAGCCGCGCCGACCACGGTGCAGGCGCGGCAGGCGCAGCAGCCGGGGGCGCCGCCTCGCGCCGCGCCCGATCGGAGGGCACGCGCCGCACCAGCCAGCCCGCCACGGCCAGCGACACCAGCGCCAGCGTCACCCACAGCCCCTGCCAGCCAAGCACACGCATCACGGCCGGGCCGCTGGCGAGCACCAGCGCGGTACCGGTCGCCATGTAGGTGCCCCACAGGCCCAGGTGCAGCGCCAGCCTGCTCGGCGGCACGAGCTGACGGATCAGGCTCGGCACCGGCAGCACCACGAGCAGGAAGCCGAAACCCTCCACCGCGCGCAGCACCAGCAGCTCGGCCGGCTGGGTCGCCCACGCCCCGGCGAGGCTCGCCAGCGCCAGCGTGAGCTGCCCGAGCAGCATGCTGCGCCGCAGCCCGAAGCCGTCGGCGGCCAGGCCAATGAACACCCCGCTGAGCATGCCCGCCATCTGCACCATCGACAGCAGGAAGCCCGCTTCGACCAGGCTGACGCCGAGCGCATCGCGCAGCACCGGGATCGCCGGTGGCATCTTGCCGATGTGCAGCGCGGCGACCATGCCGGCGGCGATGACGATGAAGGCGGCCGGTACGCGCCCGGCCGGCGGTGCGGCGCGGGCATCCTGCCCCGGCGAAACTCCTTTGTGTCCCTGCATGCAAGCGTTCTCCGTGGGGGCCTGCGCGCCCTGACAGACGCGGCGCGCACGAAGGCCACTGGTTCGAATCGGGCAAAGAATAGCCGCGATCGCCCCCGCTCGTCCCACCCCGGCGGACCGGACCGGCGTCCATGCAGGCTTGGTCCGCACCGGCGTCCGGAGTACAGTCCGCGCAATTCCAAGCATCCGGCCCGCCGCACGATGACCGCCCAGCACCCCGAAATCCGTCCCGAACAATCGCTCGAGCTGCTCAAGCACCTGCACATCCTCACCCGTGACGGCAAGCTCAACCAGGACAGCCGGCGCAAGCTCAAGCAGGTCTATCACCTGTACCAGTTCATCGAGCCCCTGCTCGCCGAGGCGCTGGCCGAACGCCCCGACATCCAGCTCGTCGACCACGGCGCGGGCAAGTCCTATCTCGGCTTCATCCTCCACGACCTGTTCTTCAGGCAGCACGCGCCCGCGGGCCGCATCCATGGCATCGAGACCCGCGACGAGCTGGTGATGAGCTCGCGCCGGCTCGCCGACAAGCTGGGCTTCTCGGCCGGCATGCGCTTTCACAATCTGAGCGTGGCCGAGTCGATCAGCTCCGAGCGCCTGCCCGCGCGCATCGACATCGTCACCGCGCTGCACGCCTGCAACACCGCCACCGACGACGCGATCCGCTTCGCGCTCGAGAAGGGCGCGCGATCGATCGTGCTCGTGCCCTGCTGCCAGGCCGAGGTCGCCGCCGAACTGCGCAAGCACAAGCAGCAGGCGCTCCGCGCACCGCTCGCCGAGCTCTGGCGCCACCCGATCCACACCCGCGAGTTCGGCAGCCACGTCACCAACGTGCTGCGCTGCCTGCAGCTCGAGGCCCACGGCTACGAGGTCACGGTGACCGAGCTCGTGGGCTGGGAGCACTCGATGAAGAACGAACTGATCATCGCCCGCTTCCAGCCCGACCGACCGCGCCAGCGCGCCGGCGAACGGCTGACCGAACTGCTGCACACGCTCGGCCTCGAGGCGCTGGCAGGGCGCTTCTTCACCGCCTAGCAGGCCCGGCGGCGGTAACCGGGGGTCGGTTCAGGCAGGCCGAGCTGCTAGACTTCCGGTTTGTCCCGCGCACCAGGCCGCAGACGCGGTCGCAGCGGTTTTGCAGAGGAGTTCCACATGGCGGTTCTATTGCAGGTCGACTTTCCATTCGCCGGTCCCTGGGGCGAGGAGATGGCTGAAGGCATGAAGGCGCTCGCCAGCTCGATTGCGCAGGAGCCGGGGCTGCTGTGGAAGATCTGGACCGAGAACCGCGAGGCCGGCGAGGCGGGCGGCATCTACCTGTTTGCCGACGCCGCCAGCGCCCAGGCCTATGCGCAGATGCACCGCGCACGCCTGCTCGGTTTCGGCATCCCGGTGGTCAACGCCAAGCTCTTCGACATCAACCTGCCGCTGTCGCTGATCGACCGCGCGCCGCTGTCCTGAGCCGCTACGCCCGCAGCGCCCGGCCGCGCATTCCTGACACGATGCACACGCACCAGATCGACGGGCGTCGCGGCATGGGCAACGCATGCCGGTAGTCCCCAGCACCCTGCTCGCCGTGCTGGTGGTCGCGCTGACCTCGCTCGGGCCGCTGTCGACCGACTTCTACCTTCCCTCGCTGCCCGCGATCGCGCGCGCGCTGGCAACCGACAGCGCCGGGGTGCAGCTGACGCTGTCCGTGTATCTGCTCGGTTTCGGCTTCGGCCAGCTGCTGCTCGGCCCGCTCTCCGACCGCTATGGGCGGCGCCCGGTGATGCTGTGGGGGATGGTGGTGTTCGCGCTGTCCTCGGCCGCCTGCGCGCTGGCAAGCTCGCTCGAGGCCCTGGTGGCGGCGCGGCTGCTGCAGGCCCTGGGCGCCTGCGCGGGACCGGTGCTGGGGCGCGCCGTGGTGCGCGATGTGTATGGGCCGCAGGACTCCGCACGCGTGCTGTCTCATGTCTCCACCGCCACCGCGCTCGCGCCGCTGCTGGCGCCGATCCTTGGCGGCTGGCTCACGGCCGCGTTCGACTGGCGCGCGAGCTTCGTGGTGCTCACCCTCTACGGCGCCCTGCTCATGCTGATGGCGTGGCGTCTGCTGCAAGAAACCAACGTCCATCCCGATGCGCAGGCCCTGCAGCCGGCGCGCATGCTGGCCAACTACCGCAGCCTGCTCGCCGATCCCGCCTACCGCAGCGCGCTGCTGATCGGCTGCGGCGGCTTCGCGAGCCTGTTCGCCTTCGTCTCCGGCTCACCCTTCGTCTATATCGAGCTGTTCGGCATGTCACCGCTGCAGATGGGGCTCGCCTTCGGCCTCAACGTGACCGGCTTCATGCTCGGCTCCGTGGTCTCGGCGCGGCTGTCGCGGCGGCTCGGCCCCGCACGTCTGATCCGTATCGGCGTGCTCGCGGGCGGCGCCTGCGGCAGTGCGCTCGCCGCGCTGGCGTTGGCCGGCGTGATGCATCCGGCCGCGGTCATGATCCCAGTGTGGGGCATCACCGCCGCGATCGGCCTGATCCTGCCCAACGCCACCGCGATCGGGCTGGCCGGCTACCCGAAGATGGCGGGCGCGGCGGCCTCGCTGATGGGCTTCGTGCAGATGGGCCTGGGCGCCGGCGCCGGCATGGTGGTCGGCCATGGCGTGCAGCACGGCACCCTGGCGCTGGCGCTCACCATGGCCGCGGGCATGATGTTGAGCCTTGCGGCGTGGCGTCTCGGCCCCCGGCACTGACGGCCGGCACCGCATCCCGGGCGCATCGCGGGCCCGTTCAGGACAGGCACAGCGATACGCCCTGCCCAGCTGATGCAAGCCAGGTCAGTCGAGCGCGCGCGCGGCCTCGACGATCGCGGTGATGCGCGCCTCGAGCGCGTCGAGGCCGGCGCTGACGCTCCCGTCAGCGTGCACGCCAGGTGCGCTCCGTTCGATTGCGCGCTCGAGCGCGCCCGCAGCCTCCATCACCTCGAGCGCACAGATGAAGCCCGCGTTGCTGCGCAGCGTGTGCATGCGGCGGGCAGCGGCCTCGGTGTCGCCGCGGGCGAGTTCCGCGCGCGTCTGCGCCACCACGTCGGCGTTGTCCTCGATGAACAGCTCGAGCAGGCCGAGGAACATCCCGCGGTCCCTGCCCACGCGCTGCAGCGCGCGCGTGCGGTCGATGCCGGGCAGCGCGGGGAAGTCCTCAGGCGACACGCCCTCTGAGCCGCACGCAGGTGCATGCGGTTCGGAAAGGGCGCCCGTGCAGGGATCAGGCGATGCGACGACCGACGCCGCCAGCGGGCGCGGCCCGATCCAGCGCAGCAACACCTGGGTCATCTGCTCCAGATCCATCGGCTTGGGCAGCACATCGTCCGCCCCGGCGGTACGCGCGGCCGCCTGCTGGTCGTCGCGCACCCCGGCGGTGAAGGCGATCACCGGCAGCGTGCTCAGCCCCAACTCGGCGCGGATGCGGCGGGTAGCGCCCAGACCGTCCAGCACCGGCATCTGTACGTCCATCAGCACCGCGTCGAAGGCGTTCGCCGCGCTCTTGAGCACCTCGAGCGCCTGCTGGCCGTCGGCCGCCAGGGTCGCGCTGGCGCCCTCGAGCGCCAGCGCGCGCTCGACCAGGTCGCGGTTCATCGCGCTGTCGTCGACCACCAGCACATGCGCCCCGGTCAGGCGCGGGCCGGCAGGCAGCGCCACCGGCTGGGGCGCGCTTGCGGCAGCGGCCACGCGCGCGAGCGGCAGCTCGAACCAGAAGCAGCTGCCCAGCCCGGGCCGGCTGTCGGCACCGATCGTGCCCTCCATCAGCTCGACCAGGCGCTTGCAGATCGACAGCCCCAGCCCGGTCCCGCCAAAGCGCCGCCCGATGCCCGCATCCGCCTGGGTGAAGGGGGTAAACAAGCGTGCCAGCGCCTCGGCCGCGATGCCGATGCCGGTGTCGCGCACCTCGACCCGCAGGCGCAGCCTGGCATCGCTCACTTCAAAGGCCTGTACGCGCACCGCCACCTCGCCGCGCACGGTGAACTTGATCGCGTTACCGACGAGGTTGAGCAGGATCTGCTCGATGCGCAGGCCGTCGCCCAGCAGCAGGCCGGGCGGCAGCGCCGGCGGCGCGACGCGCAGCGCCAGCCCCTTGCCATGCGCAACCTGGCCCATGAGGCTGTCGACCTTGGCGAGCAGGGCGGCGAGGTCGAAGGGCCGCGGTTCGAGGCGCAGCTGGCCGGCCTCGATCTTGGACAGGTCGAGCACGTCGTTGAGGATGGCGAGCAGCGACTCGCCCGCCGTGCGGATGCGCCCCACCATGTCGCGCTGGTTGGGGGCGAGCGGCTCGCGCTCGAGCACCTGGGCGAGCCCGAGCACCGCGTTCATCGGGGTGCGGATCTCGTGGCTCATGTGGGCAAGGAATTCGCTCTTGGCGGCATTGGCCGCGGCGGCATTGGCCGAGGCCTCGCGCAGACGCTCTTCCATCTCGATACGCGCGGAGATGTCCTCGACGATGCCGAGATAGCGCGGCGCCTCCTCGGAAGCGACCTGCACCGGCGCAAAGGCCAGACTCACCCACACCGCGCTGCCATCCGGGCGCAGGTAGCGCTTGTTGAGGCGATAGCCGGCGATGCGGCCGGCGTTGAGGCGGGCGAGCTGCGCGCGGCTCTCGGCGATATCGTCGGGGTGGGTCAAGCGTACCGGATCGACGCCGACCAGCGTGTCTGCCGGGCGCCCGATGATCTCGCCAAAGCGGGCGTTGGCCTCGGTGATCAGTCCGCTGTGCGGATCGAGCAGCACCACGCCGAGCGGCGCCTGCTCGAAGACCACCCGGAAGCGCGCCTCGGCCATCTGGCGCGCCTGCAGCGCGCTCAGTTCCTGCTGCTCGCGGTCACGGCGCCACATCAGATAACCGGCGGAATGGACGAGCAGCAGCCCCAGTCCCAGCACCACCCCCATGCCCCAGGTGAGGGTGTGGATGCCCGCGTAGGCCTCGCGCTCGTCGATCTCGGCGAGCATCAGCCACGGCGTGCCAGCCACTGCGGCCGCATAAGCCAGCACCGGCACGCCGCGGTAATCGCGCCCGCCGGCGAGGATGCCGCGCTCGCCGAGCACGGCACGCGCGGCGGGCAGGTCGGGGGTGTCGAGCGGGCGCGTGAGGCTGAGCATGGCCGCCTCGTCGTGGCGCAAGGGTGTCAGGAAGCGCACGCCCTGCGCATCGCGGCGCACGAGGTAGGTCTCGGCGCTACGCGTGGGCACCGGCCACGCCTCCACCATCGGGTACAGCCCGGTCTCGGCGCGCCAGGTCAGATAGGCCACACCGCGCACCGGCGCGCCAATCGGGGCCAGCACACCGTAATGCACCCTGCCCTGCGCATCCCGATGCAGATCGACCAGCGCCACCCGCGGCTGCCGCAGCACGTCGGCGATCAGCTCGGCATGCGCGGACAGGTCCGGGGCACCGACGGTGAGCGCGGGAACGCCATGCTCGTCGACCAGCGCCAGGCCCTGCCAGCCGCGCAGGCGCGCAAGCTCCTCGACCATCCTGTGCATGCGCGCGAAGGCGGCCTCGTCCCGGCGGCCGCCCTCCAGCCATTGTTCAAAGACGGCCTCGAGTTGCGAGTGACCGGAGAAAACCATCTCGGCATCGACCTGGGCCTCGGCGAGCCAGGCCTCGAGTTGCTGGCGCTTCTGCTCGGCGATGACGGCGAGCGTGCGATGCGTCTCGCGCCGGATCTCCTGGCTCAGCGATCGGTAGCCGAACGCGCTCACTGCCGCGATCAGCAGCGTGAGCGCCAGCAGCGGAAAGGCGAAGCGCCACAACGCGCCGCGGGCGGGGCGGGTGGCAGCGCGCACGTGATTCATGAGCTCAAGGGCGCGCCGCCCGGGCACAAGGCCCTGGCATTGAAGGGAGAGGACATCACGATCGGGTTCCAGTGCTCGGGCAGCGCGGCGGACGCGCGGCCAGACGTAATGATACCGGCTAAGGGGATCGCGTTACCCCACGATGAGGATATGCGCCGCGGATCGCGGCCGGCCCGATCCCGCGCTGGGCACGACCGACTGCGCTAGAATCCGCGACCGATTTTTCACAGCCCACGACCTGGGCATAACAACATCGCGCCGCCACGAGCGGCAGGAGAACATTGATGGACACCTTCGCCAACGAGGTCGTCGACCTCCTCAACGGCCTCATCTGGGGCAAGATCCTGATCTGGCTGCTGGTCGGCACCGGCATCTGGTTCACACTGCGCCTGCGCTTCATCCAGCTGCGCCATCTCGGTCACACCTTCACCGTGCTGCGCGGCAGCCGCCAGTCCGACGCCTCGGGCATCTCGTCCTTCCAGGCGCTCTGCACCTCGCTCGCCGCACGCGTGGGCACCGGCAACATCGCCGGCGTGGCGGTGGCGATCACGCTCGGCGGGCCGGGCGCGATCTTCTGGATGTGGGTGATCGCACTGGTGGGCATGGCCACCGGCTTCATCGAGGCCACCCTGGCGCAGCTCTTCAAGGTGCGCGACGACCAGGGCCAGTTCCGCGGCGGCCCGGCGTACTACATGGAGAAGGGCCTCGGCCAACGCTGGGCGGGCACGATGTTCTCGATCTTCCTGATCATCGCCTTCGGCTTCGCGTTCAACTCGGTGCAGTCGAACACCATCAGCGGCGCGATGGTCGGCGCCTTTGGCCTCGACATGGGCACGATGCCCCTGGCCGGCAACGAGGTCAGCATCGCCGCGCTGGTGATCGGCCTGATGGTCACGATCCTGACCGCGGTGATCATCTTCGGCGGCCTGCGCGCGATCGCGCGCTTCTCCGAACTGGCCGTGCCCTTCATGGCGGTCGCCTACCTGCTGGTCGCGATCGGCATCATCATCGCCAACCTCGGCGAGGTGCCGGGCGTGTTGGCGCTGATCTTCAAGAGCGCCTTCGGCCTGCACGAGGCGGCGGCCGGCGGCATCGGCGCGGCCATCCTCAACGGCTTCAAGCGCGGCCTGTTCTCCAACGAGGCCGGCATGGGCTCGGCGCCGAACGCCGCTGCTGCGGCCACGCCCTACCCGCCGCACCCGGCCTCGCAGGGCTATGTACAGATGGCCGGTGTGTTCATCGACACGATCCTGATCTGCACCGCGTCCGCCGCGATCATCCTGCTCGCCGGCCCGGTCGAAGGGACGGGCATCGGTCTGGTGCAGAACGCACTCACCAGCGAAGTGGGCGGCTGGGGCAAGTACTTCCTCGCCATCGTGGTGCTGTTCTTCGCCTTCACCTCGATCGTCGCCAACTACTTCTATGCCGAGAACTGCCTGGTGTTCATCGAACACAAGCACCCGGCCGGCCTGCTGGTGTTCCGCCTGCTCGTGCTGGCGATGGTGCTGTTCGGCGCAGTGGGTTCGATGCCCTTCGTCTGGAACTTCGCCGACGTCGCGATGGGCCTGATGGCGATCACCAACCTGATCGCGATCCTGCTGCTGTCGGGCCTGGCGGTGAAGCTGGCGCGCGACTACAACGCCCAGCGCGCCGCCGGCAAAGTGCCGACCTTCGACGCCAGGCAGTACCCCGAGATCCGCGGCAAGATCGAACCGGGGATCTGGGACTGAGCATCGCCCGCGACCTAAGGCTGAAGCGGGAAAGCGCCAGACTGGCTAGACTGCTGCCTGACGGAAATTTCCCGCTTTTCCGCACAACTACAAATGGAGACCGAACATGAGCCTCGACACCCATCAGATCGAACGTGACGTGGAAGCCGCCGTCGGCGCCGACACCGCGGCCATTGCCGGGCGTGTGCGCGCGATCACCGTCGCCGCACTGAGCGAAGGCCGCCTTGACGGGAAGGCGGTGCGCGCGGTGATGAACGCGGTGCTCGAAGGCGCCCAGAAAGGGACTCTGCGGGTCGACGCCGAGCGCAGCGCCGCCTTCAAGGAAGCCATGCACGGGCTCGACCAGGCCATGGCCAGCGCCGCACAGGCGACCCAGCTCGCGATGCAGGAAGCGATCGGCCGCAGCGCCGCGTTTTCGCGCGAAGGCCTGCGCCAGGCGCTCGAACCGTTCTCGACCCTGGAGCACGACTTCATCAGCGCGCTCAGCGACGCTGCCCACAAGACCAGCGGCCAGGCCCAGGCAACGCTCACCGAACTCGCCGAACACCTGCGCCACAGCGGCACCGCCGCCGGCACGCGGGTGCGCGACGCAGTCGCCGAACTCGCCCGTGCCAGCAGCAGCCTGGCGTGGTCGCAGTTCGAGGGCGGCATGCAGACCCTGCACAATCAGGCCGAGCTGATCGCCAGCCTCGCCGCCGGCGTGCTGCACGGCCTCGCCGACCGCCTGCATCCGGCTGCCTCCGCCACCGACAGCGAGCGCAAAGACGCGCCGCACTGATGCTCTGGCAAGCGCTGGGCGCGGCGCGCGACCTCGCGCGCGCGCATGAGATCGCCACCGTCCTGATGCGCTACGGCTTCAGCGACCTGGTGCGCCGGGTCGGACTGGGCAACGCGCTCGAGCGCGCCGGCAAGGCGCTGCACTGGCGCGCGCCCGAAGCACTGGCGCACATGGAGCCCGCCGAGCGCATCCGCCGCACGCTCGAAGAGCTCGGCCCCACCTTCATCAAGCTCGGCCAGGTGCTCGCCACCCGGGTCGACCTGTTTTCAGCCGAGTGGATCGCCGAGTTCGGCAAGCTGCAGGATGACGCCCCCGCCGAGCCCTGGGCCCACATCCGGGCGCAGCTCGCCGAGGATCTCGGCGCCGAGCCCGAGACCGTGTTCGCCGCGCTCGACCCGGTGCCGGTGGCCGCAGCCTCGCTTGCCCAGGTGCACCGCGCCCGCCTCGCCGATGGCCGCGAGGTGGTGCTGAAGGTGCGCCGGCCGGGGATCCGCCCGCAGGTCGAGGCCGACCTCAACCTGCTCGCCCGCCTGGCCGACCTGATCGACGCCGAGGCGCCCGACCTGCGCCGCTATCGGCCGCGCGAACTGGTGCGCGAATTCACCCTGTCGCTGCGCCGCGAACTCGACTTCGCCGCCGAATGCCGCAATGCCGAGCGCATCGCCAGCAACCTCGCCAACCACCCCGACATCCTCATCCCGGGTATTCACTGGACCTGGTGCGGCGAACGCCTCAACGTGCAGGACCGCATCGACGGCATCCCCGGCCGCCGGCTCGATCTGGTCGACGCGGCCGGGCTGGATCGCAAGGCGCTCGCCCGCAGTGGCGCCGCCGCGGTGCTGAAGATGATGCTCGAGGATGGCCTGTTCCACGCCGACCCACATCCCGGCAACGTCTTCTACCTGCCCGGCAACCGCATCGCCCTGATCGACTTCGGCATGGTCGGCCGGCTATCGGAAGCGCGCCGGCATGAGGTCGCGGTGATGCTGCTCGGCCTGGTCGCCGGCGACGCCGCCAGCGTGGCCGATGTGATGCAGGAGTGGCACAGCGGCGACGAGGGCGACGCCGACACCTCGCCCGAACGCCTGCGCCGCGACATCGAGGCCTTCGTCGACCAGTACAAGGGCGTACCGCTCAAGCGCCTCGACCTCACCGCGATGCTGTCCGACCTGATGGCACTGCTGCGCGAGCATGGTCTGGCGCTACCGCCCGATCTCGCGCTGCTGATCAAGGCCTTCATCACCCTCGAGGGCCTCGGCCGCCAGCTCGACCCCGACTTCGACCTCGCCGGCGAGGTGCAGCCGCTGCTCGAACAAGTCCTTGCCGCCCACCACGCGCCCGCCGCCCTCGCCCGCCGCGGCTGGCGAGGACTGGCCAGCACGCTGGAACTCATCAGCGGCCTGCCGCAGGACCTGCGCGAGCTGCTGCGCGCCGGGCGCCGCGGCAAGCTGCAGATCCAGGTCGACGTGGTGTCGCTCAAGCACACGGTGGATCAGCTCGACCGCGCGATCAGCCGCATGACGCTCGGCATCGTCACCGCGGCGCTGATCATCGGCACCGCGATCCTGATGGCGGTGGTGCGCGACCCCGGCCTGGCCAGCCTGCGCACCCTTGGCCTGCTCGGCTTCCTCGGCGCGGTGGTGGGCGGCCTGTGGGTGCTGGTGTCGATCTGGCGCAGCGGACGGCACTGAAGCCCATGGCGCCCTTGTTCGAGTTGCCCAGCCCCTTTCCCTCCGAACCTGGCCGCGTGCGCCTGCTCGAGCCGCCCGCCAGTGACCCCGCGGCGCTCGCCGCGCGGCTGCTCGAAGGCCGCTACGACAAGCCCTTCGTGCTCGAGAACGGCGGCCTGCGCGCGCTCCACTTCAGCCTCGGCTACGTGCAGAGCGTCATGGACATCGACAACCCGGCGGCGCTGGTGCTGGCCTACGCGCAGCGCATGATGGCCTTCCTGCTCTTCAGCCCGCGCCCGCGCCGGATCACGCTGCTCGGCCTGGGTGGCGGTTCGCTGGCCAACTTCTGCCACCGCCATCTGCCCGCCGCCGAGCTCACCGCGCTCGAGATCGACCCCCACGTGATCGCCCTGCGCGAGCTCTTCGGCGTGCCGCCCGACGACCACCGCTTTCGCGTCGTGCCAGGCGACGGCGTGCGCTGGATCGAAGACACGCAGACGCGCTGCGACGTGCTGCTGGTCGATGCCTTCGGCGCCGAAGGCGTGGCCGACGCACTGCTCACGTCGGATTTCTACCACCATGCCCACCGCCACCTCGGCGGGCGCGGCGTGTTGGTCATGAACGTGGCGGGCGAGCGCAGCCGCTACGCGGCCCACGTCGCGCGGCTACTGGAGGTGTTCGACGAGCGCGTGATCGCGATCCCGGTGCGCGAGGACGGCAACCACATCGTGTTCGCCTTTCGCGACCCGGCCTTTGCGCCGCGCTGGCACTGGATGCGCAGCCACGCGCTGGCACTGCAGGGCAGGCTCGGACTGGATTTTCCCGCCTTCGCGCAACAACTCGAGGCCGGCGAGCGTCAGGGTCACGCCCAGCGCCTGGCGCGCTGAGCGCTGGATCAGCACTGGCTGGGAAACGGATAACCGTACAGGCGCAGCAGCTGCTTGAAGGTCTCGGCGCAGACTGCAGGGTCGTAGCGCGCAAATAGCTTGTGCTGGCGTTCATGCAGCTCGGCGGACAGCGCCGACATCAGCAGCGCACGCTCGGCGAGGATGTCATCGCACATGCGCTCGGTCACGAACATGAACGCGATGGGACTGTACAGGCCGTCCCGGGTCGGATGATGAAAGCGCGGACGGGCGATGCGGATGTCTTCGGCGAGGTGGCTTTTCATGGCAACTCTGAGTGCAGGTGAGGCGGGCGACGTGCCCCGGGTGGACATGCGGCTCGCGGTCGAGTCGATCGACATCGGGAGCCGGCGCTACGCCCTATGATTACAAGCCACGCGCGGACGGTCAGCGATCAAACGCCGGCGGATGCCGATTCCGTCACGAATGGAGGCCTGTTCGGCGCCGGCGCATCGGCGCGACACAGCGACGGGCAGGAAAGCCGCGCGGGGGCGGCTAGAATCACGGCCCCCGGGTCCGCACGGCCCGCCCCCTGGACACGACCGATGACCGACGCGCCTTCCGCCCCGCTGCTACGCCTGCACGCCGACATCGACGCGCGCGTCGGCGCCATCCGCGAATCCCACCCCGACTGGCAATGCGCGCGCGGCTGTGCCAGCTGCTGCCGGCAGCTGGCCGACATCCCGCGCCTGAGCGCGGCCGAATGGCGCCTGCTCGAACAGGGCCTCGCGACCCTGCCGCTGCAGCGTCTGGCGGCGATCCGGCGCAAGGTCGCCGCACTAGCGCACGCGCCATCAGGCCCCCTGGTGTGCCCGATGCTCGATGAGATGGAGGGCGCCTGTCCGGTCTATGCCCAGCGCCCGGTCGCGTGCCGCACCTACGGCTTTTACGTGCAGCGCGAACTCGGCCTGTACTGCGCCGACATCGAGGCGCGGGTCGCGGGCGGCGCACTTGCCGACGTGGTGTGGGGCAACCACGACGCCGTCGAGCGCGCGCTCGGCGCGCTGGGCGAGAGGCGACCACTGACGGAATGGTTTGAAAGGGAAATGACCACGGGCTGAGGTGCCCGGGAGCTGGCGGAGCAGAGGGGCGCACGGCTCACCGCGGCCCCCTTAACGACTCACAGCCAGGTAACGCGACCTTCATCCAGGTCATAGCGCGCGGCCACGACCCTGACCTTGCCCTTGGCGACGAGCTCGGAGACGATCGGGCTCTCGGTCGCGATCTTGTGTGCGGTGCGGACAGCACTCTCGCGCACCGCGTTGTCGACGAAATCGCCCGGCTTGCCCTGAACGGCGCGTACCGCCGGGACAATGGCCTCGACCATGGGGGCGATCGAACCCGGGAGTTGGGTGTTCTTCTCGACCACCTCGCAGGCTGCCGCCACGGCGCCGCAGCGCTCATGCCCCAGCACCACGATGAGCGGCACGCCAAGCACGCCCGAACCATACTCGATGGTGCCCATGGTGGTGGTGTCGACCATGTTGCCGGCATTGCGCGCGACGAAGAGTTCGCCCACTCCGAGGCCACCGAAGAGCAGTTCTGGCGGAACACGGCTGTCGGCACAGGACACCACGGTCGCCCAGGGCGCCTGATGCTTGGTGACGTGACTGCGCTGCTCGGCCAGATGCGCCGCACAAAGCTCGGGACCGCGGACGAATTTCTCGTTCCCCTCCTTGAGCTTCGCGAGTGCCTCGTCCGCACTCAAATGGGTCGTCGGCCCACCCGCAGCGAAGGTCTTGGGCGCGAAGCTGAGGGCAAGCCCTGCCGCCGCGGCAGACAGAAACTGGCGACGAGACGCAAGACGACGGGTGTCACAGACCTGGCACATTTGCACACTCCTTGGTTGAGGAGAGGTAAAGATACCGCATCGACATCGGCTCCGGCTCCGGCTCGAATATTTACCTCGCCCTGTCCTGCCTGTGAGCGCCGGATGAAACGGGTGGTCTTCTGCACTCGCATGCAGGTCAGCGCGGCCCCGCAGCGTAACGAGTGCATCGATGGCGACAAGGACTTGTAGCGCTTGGTCTCGTCGTGACGGTCTGCGCCTCCTCGACGGCGTTTCTCAGCCCGAGCACCGGATCGCAAGCTGCGGAGGCTTCGGCACGGGTCAGCACACCGCCAGTTCCACACGTCCCCCGGCGCGGGTCGCAAGCGTCACCAGCATGTCGAGGCTGAACTTGTCGTACTTGCCGCGCACCAAGTCCGACACCCTGGACTGGCCCACGCCCAGATGCTGCGCCGCCTGGGCCTGTGTCCAGCCATTGCGGGCGATGGTTTCGCGCAGGTGCGCCATCAACTCCGCGCGCATTGCCAGCGGCGTGGCCTCTTCCCGCGAAAAGCCCAGGTCCGCAAACACATTGCCCGAGGACTCAACGATTGCTTCGGTCTTCATCACGCTTTACTCCTCCACAAGCCTGTAACGGCGGGCCGCCAGTTCGATGTCAGCACCTTCAACGCTCAAGCAAAGGGATTACGCACCCGCATCTGGCCCAGGGTCAGCCCATCTTGCAGGTTCTCGGTGAACAGCACTTCCGCCTCGACTTCTTCGAGCCACTCGAAGCGGAAGTCCGCCGGCAGCCTGCCCCTCAACCTTCGCAGACGGGTAAGCAGTTCCTGCGGCGGCGCCTTGCAGGCCACCTCCAGCGTGCGCACCCCCACGACATGCAGCGCAATCTCCTCGCCCTCCCTCAGCTCCAGCGCCTGGACCACCGCGGCGGGTAGCCGCACGGCGAGCGCTTCGCTCGCGTCAGAAGGTCAGAGTCCTTGGGCGAAGTGTGCGCGCGGCAACATCCAGCGCCCGGGCTGACCAGGCAGCTCGATGAACCCGAAGTGCTGGTAGAACGCGGCCGCGGCCGGCGACTTGGCATCGACGATGATGGCTGCCACCGCGAGCGTCTGGCTGGCAGCCACAATGCGCTTGCAGGCATCGGCGAGCAGGATGGAACCCAGGCCCCGCCCTTGCGCGGTTTCACTCACGGCAAGCCGGCCGAGCAGCGCGGCAGGGACGGGATAGCGCGGCAGCTTCTTGCGCAGGGTCTCGGGCAACTGCTCAGACGCGATGCTGGCGGCACTCAGCGTGTAAAAACCTGCGACCACGCTGCCTTGGTCGGCCGGAGTCGCCACAAACACCCGCGCCACCCCGCGCTTGATGTCCTGTTTGGCATAGCGCTGCAGGTATTCATCCAGGGCAGCCTCCCCGCATCGAAATCCGGCCGTCTCGACCTCGCGATCCAGCGCGCGAATGCGGTACTCCACTCAGCGCACCTGGTTGGCGTGACGGTCAAACGCCCGCTGCAAGGCCGGAGCCGGCTGCGCAGGCGTATCCAAGGCGTCGAGAAAGGCCGTGAAGTCCTGCTGCGACAACGTGATGGCCTCGTGCTGCTGAACCAGCGTCTGCGCTTGCTCGACGGCGTTCCTGAGCACGAACTCCGATACGCTCATATGCGCGTAGGCCGCCGCCTTGTCGAGCAGACGGCGGACTTCCTGGTCGCAGCGAATGTGCAGACGTGTGTCTTTGGTCAGGGAGTTCATGGGACTCTCCTCAAAACGTGATGCGCAGATTGTGCGCCATTTGTGCACACCTCTCAAGCCTGAGCAGCCAGCGGCTACCGAATCGGCCAGTGCTTCACCACCAAGGCCGACAGGCGCTGGGAACGCGCCACCAGACGCAACTTGCTGAAGCGAGAGTTGTCCGCACACTCGGCCGCCACTGCCTTGACCGCACTCAGCGACGACGCCAGGTAGAGGTTCGGGTACGAAATCTTCGACTCCACCGCGTGGTTGTTGCACGCGCTGTTGATGCCGCCTTCCAGCAACACCAAGTTGCCCAAGCGATGCACGTACTGCATGTACTCGTCACTGGTCGGGAACTCATGGGCCGCGGTGTTGAAGCTGTTGCCGGGTTCCTGCGGGAGGATGTGTTCTACCGTCAGGCCATCGCGATTCAAGCTTGCCAGCTCAGCCAGCGACAGCTCCGGCTCATCCACTCGCAACCGAGCCTGAGCCTCTTCTGCCAGCAACATCCGCTGCAAGGCCGGGTTGCGATACATGTCTTCATCGGTCAGACGCGAGGCCATCATCTCGTCGGGCATGCCCCAGTCGCAGAAGCCCTGCAGCCGCTGCGCCACCCAGTCGGCGCTGTACTGATGCAGGTCACGGGTGGTGCGGAAGATGTCTGCCTGCGGGTTGGTGGCGGACAGGTCCTGAATCACCCACTGCAGGTAGGCTTGCTTGTCGCTGCGCGTAGCCTGGATGAGCGCTTCGAGGATACCGAAGAATTGAGCCAGGTCTGAGGTGTATAGGACGAGATCAACACCTTTAGCGAGCGCGCACTTTCAAAAATGCCACTACAGCAGCGTCAGCTGCTCCGGCGCCGCGGGTTTTTCTATCCCTAAGGCATGCAGCACCTCATTCTGTACCGTGCTGACGTCGACACCTGACCGCAGCCGCCTTCCCCATAGGGCGTCCTCGAACCCAGTGGAGTCGACGGTTTGCGCTGAACACCCGGCTCCGTTCGCAGCCCCCCACTCGGCCGAGCGGAGTCTCCGGTTTAATCGTGCATCCATGTCCTTGCTCCCGTGCTCGCTCGGTCCGGTACACGTCGCCACCGCGCCGCTCAACAGCGCAAGCTTCCCATCCGGGACGCCGAACACAGCGATTGGTATAACTTACCCCTCGTCTCACATCTTCGGCACACTCCATGGACGCCCGCAATCCAGCCTCCTACCCGCGACGTATTCTGCTTGCCGTCACCGGTCTGTCTCCTCAGGTCGTGACGGAAACGCTCCATGCGCTCGCGCTCAGCGAAGGGACGCGTTTCATCCCGACAGAGATCCACCTCATCACCACCGCGGAGGGTGCCGAGCGTGCGCGCCTGGCGCTTCTGTCCGAAAAGCCGGGCTGGTTCCATCGGCTGCGCAAGGACTACGGCTTGCCGGATATCCGCTTCGGTAGCGAACACATCCACGTCCTTCGCGATGCCGCGGGTGAGGGACTTGCCGACATACGGAACGTTGCTGGCCTCGGCGGAGGCGAGCACGTCGAGATGTTGGCGCCCCTCTGCTGAATCAGCGTGTGGGGCGCGGCGGCGCGGATGTCAGCGAAGTAGGGTGCCGAGGAGGCAGGCTGACCGCGGCGAAGACGCGGCGCGTGCGCACCGCGGCGGTGTCGGCTACCAGAGCTTGATGCTGTAGTCCTGATTAGCGCGCAAACCGACCGTTGCTTTGGTCAGCAGTGTCACAGTGCTTGCGCAGCGCCCCGGCCAGAGCTTGTCGCAGAGGGTGTCGAGGATGCCGTTCACATTGCGGCAAATCAGATGCTCGAAATGCTGCAGATCCGCTTTGTGGTTTCCGGCGCTGGCTTGCGCAGTGACAAAGCGAACGTCGCTCAGATCATCGGTTACGCCCTTGAGAAACGCGTGACGGGTGGCAGCGAAGCTGCCCCATAGAAAAGGATGATGGACGCCGCCCGTGCTGCTGGCGCGGCCGACGTTGGAGCCCATTGCCTTGATGCCATGCTTGCGTACACGGCGCAAAATGCCTTCAGGTTGCCTGGCCAGTGCCGCAATGCCGACATACAGTGCAGGCGCAGGGCGTTCGAACGCCAGCATGTAGAGTCCGGTTGCCCCGGCAAGGCTGCTGCCGAGGGGGGTGATCGGCTCAAGGATCTTGTTGATCGTCCCAAAACTGGCACGCGCGCGTTGCGGCGTGCGGCCATGTGGCGTTTTGACGTAACAGCCGTTCCACCCGGTCGTGTCGGGTGCGACACGGAAGTGGTCGGTGAGGCGTTCTGGTGCCGCAAAGATGAGATGGCGCATGCGGAAGCTCCGTCGGTTTTTTGATGAGGTGGATTTGTTCTGCACGGCTTAGAGGATCACACATGAAACCGACAAACTATGTCGCCAATGGTGCTGCAGGCTGTCGATGGCTGATGAACTCCACTGTCGCGCTTGCTGCAATGCTGGCCCTCGCCGCACCCGCCCACGCGAGCTCCGAGCCCCCCGACCCCATCTACTCCCCCAGCCCGACCACGGCCTGCGTGGTGGCTGCGGCGGCCCGTTCGCCCAGTTTGTCAGGCTACGCGGTGCTGGACTGCGTCGGGCGCGGGGCGCAGGCGTGCATGGCGACGCCAGGCGGCGATACGACGATGGGGATGATGGCATGCCTGCAGGGCGAGCTCGCCTACTGGGATCTGCGTTTGAATGCGGCCTACGGCCAGCGCACGGCGGAAGCACGCACGGAAGACGCCGAGATGGCGAGCATCCGCGCCACCTCAGCGTCGCTGACAGACGCCTTGCGTGCGATGCAGCGCGCCTGGATGGCGTATCGCAATACGGCCTGTCTGCATGAGCAGGCGCAATGGCGCGGCGGCACGGGCGGTGGACCGGCGACCCTGGCGTGCCATATGCACGAGACGGCGCGCCAGGCCTTGAAACTGGAAGGATGGTGGTCGCTATGAGGCAGCCCCTGCTGACCCTTCAACTCGCCGCCCTGCTCGCGCTCTCAGCCCCTGTCACCGCCGTGGCCGACGGCGACTTCCGCCCGCCCCAGCCGGACTGGCAAACAGATGCGCGCCACTGCAGCTGGCACTGGCGCGAGGGTGGCGGGGTCGGGCTGTGGGCTGAGGATTGCGATCTGCCCACCGGACGCTGGCAGGTGGTGTGGAAAGCGGAGCGGGGTTCCTTCATGCTGCAGCACAATGGGGTCAGCCGGGAGGTGGTGGTGCAGTCCTGGGCGCTGCCGCCCGACGGCGGGCTGGCGGATTTGCGCCAGGCGCTGGTCGGTGCCGGCCAACTGGCGCCCGATGCCGACTGTCGCTGGCAAAGCGTGCCGCTGCGCCCGGCAACACGCACCATGGCCTTCTTCGTGCTGGCGCCGACGGCGCCCGATGCGCTGGCGCCAACGTCGACAGGGGAGGTGCCAGCGCCACGGTGCGGCCCCTACGGCGCCTCGACCCACGGCGTCCGCTATTTCATCACCGACCTGCGTTGGCCCGGGCGCGTCCTCTTCGTCGATGAGGGCCAGGAGCGCCCGCTCTTCGATCCGCGTAGCATTACCGTGCCGCAGTGATCGCAGCGGCCAACTTCCTCTGCCTCAAGCCCTGACCCGCCCTTCGCCTGGAGTTTTCCCGATGAAAGCCATCCGCCTGCGCCACCCCTTCGGCCTTGAACATATTGAATGCACCGACCTCCCCGACCCCGGTCTGCCCGGCCCGGGGGAGATCCGCGTGCGACTGCATGCCAGCTCGCTGAATTTTCACGATCTGGCCGTGGCTCTGGGGCGGATGCCCACCGCCGATGGCCGCGTTCCGCTGTCGGACGGCGCGGGCGTGGTCGAGGCAGTCGGCCCGGGGGTGCAGGCGTTCGCCGTCGGTGATCACGTCGTGTCCACGTTCTACCCGCAGTGGCTGACCGGCGCCCCGGTCGCCGCCGGCTTTGCCACCACGCCCGGCGACGGCATCGATGGCTACGCGCTTGAGGCCACGGTTTGTCCGGTCCATGCGTTCACGCACGCGCCCAAAGGCTACAGCCATCTGGAGGCGGCCACGCTGACGACCGCTGGCCTGACGGCCTGGCGTGCACTGGTCGTTGAAGGCGGCCTGAAGGCCGGGGATACGGTGCTAGTCCTGGGCACCGGCGGGGTGTCGATTTTCGCGCTGCAGTTTGCCAAGGCGATGGGTGCGCGGGTCATCGTGACCTCCTCTTCGGAAGCCAAGCTCGCCCGCGCCCTTGCGCTCGGCGCCGATCACGGCATCGACTACCGCCAGCATCCCGAGTGGTCCGAGCAGGTGCTGGCGCTCACCGCGGGCCGGGGTGTGGACCACGTCATCGAGGTCGGCGGCCCGGGCACGCTCACGCAGTCGATGCGCGCAACGCGTGTGGGCGGACACATCGCGCTGATCGGGGTGCTCACCGGCGTTGCCGACGTGATTCCAACGGTCGAGCTGATGCTGCGTCAGCAGCGCATCAGCGGGATCGGTGTCGGCAGTCGCCAGCACCAGATCGACATGATCCGGGCCCTCGAGGCCACCGCCATCCGCCCGGTCATCGACCGCAGCTTCGCGCTCCACGAGCTGGCAGCGGCGTTCGGCTGCCAGCAATCCGGTCAGCACTTCGGCAAGATTGGGCTCGATTATTCGCTGTGAACGCAGCGCAGACGCCTGCGTGCACCGGGGCAAGCCTCACTCAATCGGCGCGCCGGCTCACCGCTGCGGTGATGCAGGCCCCGGCGACGCGCTGCACCAGCGCGCGCAGCGCCGCGCTGTCCGCAAGCCCGGCGACGAAGCGCGGCGGAATGCCGGAGAGCCCCACCTGCGCCCCCACCAGCGCGCCGGTCAGCATCGCGCGCGCCAGGTTCTGGCCGCCGCCATTGACCGCGTGGAGCACCGCAGACTCGAAATCGTCCGCAAAGCGCGCCGCGAGGTAATAGGCGGGCTGGAACTGGTGATACACGGCGCACGGCATCCCATACACCAGCGACACCTTCCACGCCGGTTCGATCCGGATGTCGGGGTCGTGCGCGGCGCGCGCGATCGCCGAGGGCGTGAGCAGCGCATCGGGTGAGGGGAAGCGGCCGGCGGTCGGGGCCTCGGCGGCGCCGGGCCGGGGTGCCTGCAGATTGCCGGCGGTGACGGTGTGAAAGGGGAGCGCGCCGGCTTTCACCCGCGCCATCAGCTTCGCGGAGATCGACGCGTCGAGCACGTGGCCCTCGACCAGCATGCCGAGCACCGCGCCGAAGGCCACGGTCATCGCCACCACGGTGCCATCGCTCTGGGTCAGCAGCGTGTTGCGGGTGACGGCGTCGGCGAGCGCGGCGGGGTCGAGCGCGTAGCGCACCGCGATCGCGAGCGTGCGCTCGGCGGCCTCGGTGGTGTCGGCATTGCCGGCGACCTGGCCCCAGGGCAGGCCCTGCTGCACGCGCTTTCGCCAGGTCTCGCGGATCGACTGGCTGGTATAGCCGCCGGGGCCTTGCATCGGCGTGCCGTCAAGCTGCGGAAACAGCTCCTCGTCCAGGCGCCGACAGAAGTCGGCCTCGTCGTAGCCGCCGCGCTCGGCCAGCGACTCCAGCGTCAGGCGCAGCAGCACGCCGGCCTGGGAGGACTCGCCCGCCTTCATCCCGGCGTGGTAGTGGTCGGGCATCGGCGCGGTGTAGTCGGAGATCCACGCGCCGTAGCGCGCGCGCAGCGCGTCGAGGTCGTAGTACCAGTGCGGCCCGAGCGCCAGCGCATCGCCGATGAAGGCGCCCATCAGCGCGCCGGCGGCGCGGTCGGCGAGGGTTTCACGGTCGAGGGCATTCATGCGCGTTTCCTCCAGATAGTCAGCTCCGACAGCGTGTGCTGGTGCTTGCGCCGTGTCTCGCGGATCACGAAGGGCACGGCCTGCGGGCCCTGCACCAGCTCGAACTCGGCGGCAAGCAGGTCCTTGAGGCCATCCAGTGTCGTGTAGGACTCGCCGTCCTTCTTGAAGCCGCCGATCCACTCCTCGCGCTTGGTGTGCTCCTCCAGCCAGGTATAGGGCGAGGCCAGCAGCAGCAGGCCGCCAGGGTTCAGGCGCCGGGTGACGTCGGCGAGAAAGCGGCGCGGGCTGTAGAGGCGGTCGATCAGGTTGGCGGCGAGGATCAGGTCGAAACCGGTGAACACCTCCTTGAGGTTACAGGCGTCACCCTGCCAGAACTCGACCCGGCCGGCGGTCTCGGCCAGCCCGAGCGCGTCCAGCCGGCGTTCGTGGTAGGTGACCAGTTCGCCCTCGTCGGGCATCGTGTAGCGCAGCGCGCCAGTCTCGGCGAGCTTGACGCCCGCCTGAATGAAGCGCGCCGAGAAGTCGATGCCGACCACGCGCTCGAAGGCGCGCGCGAGCTCGAAGCTCGCCCGCCCGGTGGCGCACCCCAGGTCCAGCGCACGGCCAAAGCGGCGGCTGCCGAAGCGGCGCTGGGCGTCGATCGCGATGTCGGCAAGCGCCTTGGGGAAATTGGGCACACCGAAGACCTCGTCGCCATAGTGGAACTCGGCGTACTGCGACAGCAGCGCGTCGGTCTCGTAGGTCGAGGCCGGGTTGAGCACCGGCGCCTCGCTGACGATGTAGCGAAAGCCCGCGTGCTGGAAGAAGTGGCGGCGGAAGGCGTAGCGCGACGCGTGGCGCGACTCGTTGCCGGCGGAGATCCAGCTGCCGCCCTTGATGATGGCGTGGCGGTCGTCGAAGGTCGGGGTGGTGAAGTCGTCGTAGATCGGGTGAACGTCGAAGCCGTCGAAGGGATAGGTCGGGGTCTCGCACCACTGCCAGACGTTGCCGACCACGTCGAACAGCTCGCCCTGCGGGAAGAACGTGACCGGGCAACTCGAGGCCCAGTGGTCGAGGTGCAGGTTGGCGTTGGCCGGGGCGTCATGCGCCACATCGGTGAGGCCGACATGGTCGTAGAGGCGGTTCCACTCGTCCTCGGTGGGCAGGCGCACCGGCAGACCCGTCGCGCGCGCCTTCCAGCGGCAGAAGGCGCGCGCTTCCAGGCAATTGACCTCGACCGGCCAGTCCCAGCACATCGGCACCTCCTCGGCCATCAGGCGCAACTTCCAGCCCGCCGCGTCGAGCACCCAGAACGTGGGGTATTCGGCGCGGGCAAAGCGCTTCCAGCCCAGGCCCTCCTCGTCCCACAGGCTGTCGTCGGCGTAGCCGCCCGCCTCGACGAAGCCGAGGTATTCGCGGTTGGTCACCAGGTAGCGCGCGGCCTGGAAGGCGGGCACCTCGGCGCGGTGGCTGCCGTATTCGTTGTCCCAGCCGTAGATCGGTTCGTCGAAGGCGCGCCCGAGCTGCACGACGCCGGCCGGGATGTCGACCAGCGCGTTGGCGGGCGGCTCGCCACGCCCGGCGCAGGGGCGCCAGGCGGGATGCGGCTTCACATACTGCAGCGCGTGCTGGCGCATCAGCACCGAGGAGGTCTCGAGGTGGATGCGCTCGTGCTCGATGCCCATCACCACCGCCCAGAACGGGTCCTTCCAGCCGATCGGCAAGGTGAAGGGCGTCTCGCGGATCACGCGGTCGACCAGCGCACGCACCTGGTCGCGGTAGGCAGCGACCTCGGCCACGGTGGGCCAGTCGTAGCGGGTGTCGTCGAGATCGTCCCAGCTCATCTCGTCGACGCCGACCGCGAACATGGACTCCAGGCGCGGGTCGATGCGCTGCTCGATCAGGCCGGCGAGCATGAACTTGTTGATGAAGAAGGTCGCGGTGTGGCCGAAGTAGAAGATCAGCGGGTGGCGCAGGCTGATCGGCTTCTTGTAGTAGGCCTCGTCGCAGGCGAGCACCTCGAACAGCGACTCGTAGCGGTCGAAGGTGGTGTGGAAGTAGTCGAGCAGTTCGCGGCGCTTGGCCTCGACGTCGGCGCCCGCCAAGCGCGGTGTGCGCGCGAAGCGCGTCGCCTGGGTGGGTGCCGGGTGCAGTACCGCGGACCCCGCGGCTGCGGTACGGTCGGGGGTGGCGGCGGTGCATTGGGTCATGCCTGTCTCCTGTGTCGTAGCGCCGGATGGGCTATGGGACGAATTTTCCACCTTTTGGCGCCAACATGTTCGATCGCGACACAGCTGGGCGGCCGACGGGTCGCCTGCGCGCCACGCCGCCACCGCGGCCCCCAGGCCTGGCTGGGGCCTGGCCCGGGGGCCCGTCTCCCTGCCCGCGCTATTTGTCGCCCTTCTCCGCCGCATGGCGGGCCGCGATCTCGCGGCGGATGCGTTCGACCTCCAGGGCCTTCGCCTGCGGCGTGCCCCACGCCGGCGGCCGTGACCCTGCTTCCAGCCTTGCCTTCTCGTGCTCTGCCATCACCTGGCGCTGCAGCGCTTCGGCCCGGCGCAGGGCGTCCGCCCGTGCGCGTTCGGCTTCCTGTTCGCGCGCGACCGTCCGCTCCAGCATGATCGGCGTCGGGCAGGGTGCCAGCTTGGCCGCGGCGGCGTACTCGTCAACCCTGCGCAGGGTCTGGCGGCGGGCGAACTCGGCCACCAGCGGCAGGTTCAGGGCCTGGAACACCGGCACCCAGGTTTCCACCTCGCCGCCGTCGACGCCCTCGGCGCGTGTCCAGCGCCGCACCAGGAGTTGCGGGTTGAACTGGTACCAGCCCTGCTCGACGCGGCGGAAGAGCTGGCGGTTGTAGGCGTAGTCGCGCGCCACCTCGTTGCGCGCCAGCACGCTCGACAGGTGCTGGCGCTTGTTGCGCTCGGCGCGCAGCACGCTGGTCGGCAGGTGCTGCCACGCCTCGAGGATGGCCTGGGTCTCGAACGCCGCCAGGGCGCGGCGCTGCGGCCGGGTGAAGCGGCTGCGGAACAGCACCCACAGCGTCTGCACCAAAAAGTACTCGGCGTGATGGCGGTCGATGCGCACCAGGCGCTCGCCGGTGTTGACGTCGATACGCGCCGGTGCAACGCGCTCGAACACCGCGGCGAGCGGCCCGCGCGCATACGCCGGGTCGCGGAAGGACTCGCGCAGCGCCCAGTGCAGCGCGTTCCAGCCGTAGTGGTCGGTGGCCTCGGGGTTGGCGCCGCGCTCGAGCAGCGCCTCGACCAGCGCGACATTGCCCGCCGCAGCGGCGGCCATCAGCGGGGTCTGGTTCAGCGCCAGGCGGTGATCGACGCCGTGCTGGTCGCACTGGCGCAGCACGTCCTTGAAGCTGCGCCCGAAGTAGGGCATCCAGGTCTTGCGCCCATGGGTGCTCAACTGGCGTTCGAAGGCGCGCGCGGCGCCAAAATCGCCCTCCTCGGCGAGCAGGCGGGCGAGCTCGGGTTCGTCATGGCAAGTGGCGTAGTCGTACAGCTGCTGACGGTGCTTGCTGCCGGGCGCACGCTCGCGGAAGGTCTTCACCAGCAGCTCGCGCAGACGCGCTTCGTCGGTCACCGGCCACGGCACCGGGCTCTGGCGCAGGATGTCGCGGCGGATCGCGTCGGCCTGCTCCTGCTTGCCCTGCAACTCGAGCTTGCGCGCCTCCTTCTGCCAGTCCTCGAGCGTCGACTTCGCCGCTTCGAGCTTCACCGCGCCGCCCGCGGCCAGGCCGAGCAGGCCGAACAGGGGGTGACCAACGTCGGACTCGACCACGTACAGGTTGCGGATCGCCCGCGTCAGCGCCACATACAGGGCGTTGACGAAGAACTTGTACACCTCCAGCGACTTGTCTTCCTTGTCGCGTGCGCGCCGGTATTCCAGGTTCTCCACCGCCAGGTCGGCCGCCTCGACGCCGTCGACGATCTCGGCAAAGTCCTTGCGGTAGTCGGAGACGAAGCGGTAAAGCACGATGCTGTCGTACTCGAGCCCCTTCGCCTCGTGGATCGAGAACAGCAGCGGGGTCGCGAAGCGCTTCCGGGCCTCGGCCTTGTCCTCGTCGCGCATCACCAGCACCGCGAAGCGGGTGGACTGGCGCACGCTCTTGTCGAGCTCGCGCAGCGCGGCGTCCTTGTCCGCCATCAGCACCACCTGCCCGGGCTCGCCGCCGATCGCATCGACGAGGAAGTTGCTCTCGCGGTCGATCGAACCGAAGCGACGGTGCTTGATCTTGAACAGCGTGTTGGCGACCCGCGTGGCCTCGCGGCCGTTGCGAAAGTTCGCCGTCAGCACCGCCAGCTCCTGCCGCCGCGCGAGCTCCGCATCGCGCCAGAACAGGCTCTTGACCTGGCTCCAGGAGAAGAAGTTGGGATGCACGATCTGGTTCGAATCGCCGCACAACAGGAAGTGGCCCGGCTTCTTCAGGGTGGCCAGCACCAGGTCGAGCTGCGCCGGGGTGAGGTCCTGCACCTCGTCGACGACCACGAAGTCGTAGCGCGGCGCGGCCAGCGCACGCCAGGCCTGCGCGACCAGGCCAAGGTCGAACAGACTGGCCTCGCTGAGCCACGCCCGATACTTCTCGAACAGGTCGTAGAGCCGCTCGCGCGCCTCGACCGGGAAGATCGACTGGCGCACGCCCAGCGCCAGGTAATCCGCGCGGCTCAGCACGCCGCCGGCGCGGGCGCCGATCACGCCGCGGATCTCCTCGAAGGCCTGATGCGCGTCGATGTCGCGGAAGCCCTGGCGCATGCGCGCGAACCAAGCCGCGAAGTCACGCCAGCTCGCCTCGCGCCCGGCCGGCACGCGGATCGATTCGACGAACTCGCGGAACGACAGGAAGCTCGCGTCCTGGCCGCTGTGCTCGAAGCCGTGGGCGTAGTACAGGTCGCGCGCGCTCTGCGCCAGATAGGTCGAATGCGTGACGTAGAGCACCTCGCCCTCGGCGTGCTTGAGCTTCTCCAGCGTCAGTGCGGTCTTGCCGCTGCCGGCGCTGCCCACCAGGATCAGCGGCGGCGGGCGGCGGTAGATCGCCTGCTGGGCGTCATCGAAGGACAGCGGCTTGTCGAGCAGGTGGATCGTGGTGTGCTCGGGGTGGAGATAGCGCAGCGCCTGCGCCTCGCCCATCGCGATGGCGAGGTCGACATCGGCGTCCGCAATCCGCGCCTCGTCGATCTGGGTGCCGCGCAGGAAGCGCGACTTGTCGTAGGCGTGGTTGGCGATCACCTCCAGCACCAGCACACAGGTCTCGTCACCGTGGCGCAGCAGGGTAAACAGCAGGCGGTCGGCGTCGTTGAGGCGGGCGCGGTAGTACGCCACGCCGGTGGGGCCGACCAGCTTCTTTACCTGCGCCGCCCGGAAATCGCCCCGCGCCAGCGCCTCGCACACCTTGGCGTAAGGTGCGCGCACGCGCGTGGTGTCGAGGCCAGCATATTCGAGAACCTTCATTGCACTCTGCTCTCCCACCGGCCTGCCGACCGGCATTCAATCAGAAAGGACAAGATGATAGGTCAGTTCAAGAAGCCGGCGCACCCTGCCCCCGGCCGGAAGCGCGAGCTTACAAATCAATTGCTGCACTGCAACATTTCGCCTCTATACTGAATTCATGCCCCAAGGCGCTTGCCTGCGGCGAGAGAAGACTTCCCTGAAACTCTTCTTCCATTCGATAAAGTTTTACGGAGAAACGCAAAATGAAGCTCAACAGCACGATGAAGCTCAGCAAGATGATCAATGAGAAAACCATCCTGACCCAGCAGCGGGTCAATGGCTTCACCCTCAAGACCCTGAAGAAGATCAAGTAATCCCGGATCCCGCCCGCTGCCAGACAGGTGCCGGGCGCGCCGGCGCTTTAAACCC
>QXGG01406301.1_pt1 | contig 42458 bp, 43 predicted proteins | sample 1982491 | NCBI WGS metagenome assembly QXGG01 (sample SAMN09924614, study PRJNA488089) | Wastewater metagenome, whole genome shotgun sequencing project. | isolation source: South African research farm wastewater | place: South Africa: Irene, Agricultural Research Council, Animal Production...
CATGATCGACGGATCTGCGCCATGGTGGTTCTGTCTCTTGGTTCTTGTCAGAGAAGGTGTTTTCGGCGCGGCCGTCGCGATTCTCACGCTCTTTTTCGATATGCAGCGCTTCGACGTCACCCGTCTCGGAAAATGGGCGACGTTCATCCTGATGTTCGTCTTCCCTGGGTTCGTGATGGGAGCGAGCGGGATCCCCGGGGATTGGTTCTTCACATGGTTCGCCTGGATCGCAGGTCCGATCGGGCTCGTCCTGAGTTACTACACTGCTTGGCAATACCTTCCGACGATCCGCTCGAGCCTCGCTGCGAGTCGCCAGGCTGGCTGACTGTCAGGCTGACTGTCCGGCCGACTATCCGACTTCGGCTCCTTCGGCGAGTTGTCGAGGGTCACGTGTGTGGTGCTGGGGATATCCCGCAACGGCTTCTGGTATGCGTACTAGATTGAGGGCATGACTGGGGTCGGGAAGCTGCTCTTCTCGAAGGATCACGAGTGGGTGAGACTCGACGGTGCCACAGCGCGGGTCGGAGTCACGGATTTTGCTCAGGACGCTCTTGGTGATGTCGTTTTCGTGCAACTGCCGACCTTGGGGTCCACAGTCAGTTCCGGCCAGACCGTGAGCGAGGTGGAGTCGACGAAGTCCGTGTCGGACATCTATTCGCCCGTTGCGGGAACGATCAGTGCAGTGAATTCGGAGTTGGATTCCGATCCCTCCTTGCTGAATTCGGATCCATTGGGACGGGGATGGATCTACGAACTCACTGTCGACCCCGGCGTCGACGTGAGTCATTTGATCGATGAAGATGAGTATCAGCGATTCGTGAAGGAGTGACCGTCATGTCGCTGTTTTGCCAGAAGTGTGGACATCGCAATGCTTCGGATGCCTACTTCTGTAGTTCGTGCGGCGCTGCGCTCGAGGTTCATGGCGACCGCACAGTCGTGATCGCCAATTTCGATCCGCTTCAGGATGCGATCGGCCCTCAAGACAATGCGACGGTCGATTTGAACGCTCTGCCACCCGACGCAGCATCACTCGTAGTTCGTTCCGGTCCGCAAGCAGGTGATCGTTTCGATCTCAATGAAAGGATCACCCGTCTCGGTCGCCATCCGGACAGTGAGATCAGTTTGGACGACATATCGGTTTCGCGTCGTCATGCGGAGATCGAACGACAGGAGTTCGAGTACGTTCTGCGCGATATGGGCTCGATGAACGGGACATACGTGAACCAGCGTCGTGTCGACTCCGTTGTTCTCGCGCAAGGCGATGAAATCTTGATCGGTCGCTTTCGGTTGATCTTCCTCGAGTCCGTGGGAAATCAGTGACACGTTCTGCTGTCGAGCCGCCGTATCTCTCGATTGGCGAAGTACTCGGTCTGTTGCTCGAAGAGTTTCCCGATGTGACGATTTCCAAGATCCGCTTTCTCGAGAGTCAAGGGTTGATCGTCCCGGAACGCACGGCATCCGGGTATCGCAAGTTCTACGACGAGGATGTCGAGTTGTTGAGGTACATCCTGCGTGAGCAGAAGGAACACTTCTTGCCGTTACGGGTGATCAAGGACCGACTCGAGACACCTCCGGAAGGTTTGGACCGACCGCCGCCTCGCGGGATCAAGAACGTCGAGCCGAGGAAGCCATTTCCTGACATCCGTGCCAACGACACAGGAGAAGTCCCGTCGGACGCACGCATCGACAACCGCTTACGGGACGAGAGTTCAGTTGGAGTTCACGACCGCACGAGTTCGGCCACTCGTGAAGATGCCACTTCGGCATTGGACCGAACATTGTCGATGGGTCATCCAGCCGCACAGCGTCTCCTACGTCCTGTCGAGGATCCGTCTCGTGCCATCGATCGAACAACCTTCGATCGATCGGATTCGTCAACTGGGTCGTTCGATCGCACAGCGTCCTACAGCCGTAGAGAAATCGTTGCAATGACCGATTGCGATCCCGAGTTGGTACGAGAACTCGAGCGGTTCGGCATGATCGAAGGACGCTCGATCGGCGAGGAGACCATCTTCGACGAGCAGGATCTGCTGATCTGTGAAATCTCCAAAGCCTTCGTGGACGCAGGACTGGACATTCGCCATCTCCGTGCGTGGAAGACGGGTGCAGACCGAGAGGCAGGGCTCTTCGAACAGCGAGTTCTCCCTGTTCTTCGCAAGAGAACTCCGGAGTCGAGAGCCGAGACAGCACAATTGTTGGACGAATTGAGCGATCTCGGTGCGCGGTTGCGATCGGTTCTCGTGGCCAAGGCGCTCACGTCTCTCCGTGACGGTCGCTGATACCGCCCTCTGAAGTACCATCACGACATGATCTCGATGGAACTTCTCGGAGTGCGGATGGAGCTCATGGGCAATGTCCCCGTTCTTCTCCTGAGAGAGCGAGAGGGCCTGCGTCGTGTTCTACCCATCTATGTCGGTGTTCCCGAAGCCACGAGTATCCAGTGGGCCAAGGAGGGTCGCGAAGCTCCGAGGCCGCTGACCCATGACCTGATCGTCGATCTGTTCGGCGCTCTCGGGGCAGTTCTCGAAAAGGTCGTGATCACCGATGTTCAAGAGGGGACATTCTTCGCTGAGCTGCACCTCCAATCGCGCACCGGATCGGTGGTGGTGTCGAGCCGGCCTTCGGACGCGATCGCCATCGCTGTGCGAGCCGGAGTCATGATCTACTGCGCCGGAGACGTACTCGATGAGGCTGGCAGGATTGCCGAAATCGAAGAGGATTCCCAAGAGTCGGGTGAGGGCAATGAGGCGGATGAGACAGAACTGCTCGGTGAATTCAGGGATTTCATCGAGAACATCAAGCCGGAAGATTTCGACACCTGATATTTCGACACCTGAGATCACGAACAGGTGCACGTCGACGGAAACAAGAGGTGGAGCCTCCACCTCGACCGGACGTTGACGTCTCGCGATCCGAGCCGTACCCTGAGTCTCGAATGACATGTCTGTCATTTCGACCGTCCTTCGGAAACCGGGTTTCTCGTGAGTCAGGATCTTCCAAGGTCGAAGTCGTCGAAGTCGTCGAAGTCATCGAGTGCGAAGGGGAGTGGCGCGGTGCGCGAACAGGGGTACTCCGGGTCTCAAGCAGCATCCATCGTGGGTATTTCCTATCGACAGCTCGACTATTGGGCTCGCACTGATCTGATTCGTCCCGGTATCAGCGACGCCCGGGGAAGCGGCTCCCGACGTCATTACAGCTACCGCAATCTCCTGGAATTGCGGATGATCAAGAATCTTCTCGATGCGGGTATCAGGCTCGAAGCGATCCGTGAAGTGTTCGACTATCTGCGCGCGAACAGCGACGAAGCGATCACGTCTGCTCATCTCGTGATCAGCGGCTCATCAGTCGTTCTGTGTCGAGGAGAGGATCTTCTCGACGTCGTGCGCAAAGGTCAGGGAGTTCTCAATCTGCTGCCATTGGCGCAAGTGAAAGAGCAGATCGACGATCGTCTCATCGCACTCTTTTCAGATGACGTCGATGTCATCGGTGCGGACCCAACAGTCGATAGCCGAGTGCGGGTACCCGACGAATCCGCAGACGGCGTGAGACGTCGAACACATCGAGCGAGCTGAGTGATGCCATCGTCCCCGCTCGACCACGTGCACCGGTCTCTCGGGGCTCGGATGACGGATTTCGGCGGCTGGAGCATGCCTCTTCAATATCCCTCGGGAACGATCGCCGAACACCTTGCCTGTCGACAATCTTGCGTCATGTTCGATGTCTCCCATCTCGGCTCGGTGCGCGTGAGCGGAAACGGTTCGTATGAGAGCCTTCAGCGTTCGTTGACCAACGATCTCGGAAAGATCGCTGTCGGGCGTGCGCAGTACACACATCTGCTGAATGACGACGGTTCTGTTGCCGACGACATCATCGTGTGGTGGATGGATCATGAAGACTTCCTCGTGATTCCGAATGCTTCGAATACGAGTCGAGTTCTGGGTGTGCTCGGAGGTCGAGATGTGACGCCAGAGCGGGTCTTGATCGCAGTGCAGGGTCCTCGAAGTCGTGAAATCGTCACGGCATGTTGGGGCGAAGGAGCCTGGGTTTCGAAGTTCCGCGTGAACAATGTCGTCCTCGATTCGTTCGAATGCACGATTGCCGGGACTGGTTACACGGGCGAGTCCGGAGTGGAGATCCATGTTCCAGTCGAAGGGGCTCAGACCATCTGGGATCGCCTGGGTGCTGCCGGAGTCGTTCCAGCTGGTCTGGGTGCACGAGACACATTGCGGCTCGAGGCAGCGCTTCCGCTTTTTGGACACGAACTCGGTCCGGGGATCACCCCTCTGCAGGCTGATCTCGAGTGGGTCGTCGCGTGGAACAAGGATGACTTCATCGGTCGCACTGCGCTGATCTCGGAAAAGGAATCAGGGGTGACTCGCAAACTCTTCGCCATCGTCACGGAGGGTCGTCGACCGCCTCGCGCTCACGCAGAAGTCTTTGGGGGAGACACGAAAGTGGGGGAGGTCACGAGTGGAAACTTTTCTCCCGTTCTCCAACACGGTATTGCCTTGGCGCTCCTGCAATCGACCTGCTCGATCGGGGACTCACTCATCGTTCGGTCGAGAGATGTCGAAATTCAGGGACGAATCGTCGTCAAGCCCTTCGTTGCCGGCAGTGGTCTTCGCTGATCAGGTCGAACTGGGACAGCTCGTCGATCGCACTTGGTGCTTCAGCCAGGACCCGACTTGATTCCGAACATGCCACCAGCAGTTTCTGCGAACTGAGCCAACGGTCCGAGTCGTGAAGCGAGATCTCCGAGTGTGCTGACTGCTTTTGCCACATCGGAAGGAAGTGAGCCGATCTGACTGAGAACGGCATCAACCGTCTTCATCGTTCCTTTGGCTTGATTGAGAGAGATCTCCATCAGCGGCACGACTTGTCGGACCGGACCCTCGATCTCGTCGAGAAGTGAGTTGACTCGATGCACCATACGGTTCATTTCGAGCATCGTGTCGTTGAAGGTCGACACCGATTGGATCATCTCGGCCGACATGGATACGACTGTCTCGAGAACCTTTCCAGCGGCGGCGAGCGGGTTGACTCCTCCGAGGAGAGAGAGCAAGTCGTTCAATCCCGGGGACGCCTTGGCGCTCACCGACTCCGAACCCGGAATGTCGTGAGCACCCACCGCAGAAGATGATTCGGAACTCTGTGATTCGGACTTGTGCGATTCAGCGCTCATGTGGTCACGTTAGCCATTCACGAAGCAGTTCATGTCGACTGTGCAGACGGGGATTCGGCGTAGGAGCTGATCGGTGCACATGTGCAATGCAAATTTCGGTCGCCGTATGCAGCATCGATTCGGTTGACCGGCGCCACATAGTTGAAGCCGCGCGTCATAGCTGGAAAGGCTTGGGTACGGCTGTAGGGGTGATTCCATTCGCTAGCGGCATCCAACCAAGTGTGGGGAGCATGGCGCAAGGGGCTGTCGTCGATCGAGATACTGCCTCGTATCACGTCTTCGATCTCTGTCCGGATCGCAGCCATCGCATCGCAGAAACGGTCGAGTTCGGCCAGGGATTCGCTTTCGGTGGGCTCGATCATCAATGTTCCTGCGACCGGAAAGCTCATGGTCGGAGAGTGGAATCCGTGGTCGATGAGGCGCTTTGCGATGTCGTCCACGGTGACTCCACAAGCCTTGGTCAGGGGACGAATGTCGATGATGCACTCATGAGCCACATATCCGGACGGTCCGGAGTAGAGAATCGGAAAAGATGACGCAAGTCTGGCGGCGACGTAATTCGCTGCGAGGATTGCATGTTCCGTTGCTCGGGTCAGCCCTGTTCCGCCCATCAACGAGATGTATGCCCACGAGATCGGAAGGATTCCAGCCGAACCGAATGGAGCAGCCGACACCGGACCACTTCTCTGATGTCGGGTATCCGCGTCTCCTCGCAACGCAGCGAGCGGATGTGCAGGAAGGAACTGCGCGAGATGCGAGCGAACCGCCACTGGACCGACTCCGGGACCTCCGCCGCCATGGGGGATGCAGAACGTCTTGTGCAGATTGAGGTGGCTGACATCGGCCCCGAAGCGACCAGGTGACGCGATGCCGACGAGAGCATTCAGATTCGCTCCGTCGACGTACACCTGACCTCCGAAGGAGTGCACGATCTCGCAGATCCGTCCGATGCCTTCTTCGAAGACTCCGTGAGTGGACGGGTACGTGATCATGATCGCCGCGAGCTGATCGCCGGCCTCACGAGCACGACGTTCGACATCGTCGACATCGACGTTTCCGAGGTCATCACAGCGGATGACGACAACCTGCATTCCCGCCATGACGGCACTTGCTGCATTCGTTCCGTGAGCACTGTCAGGAATGAGGCAGATGTTTCGCCGGGTATCACCGTTGGCGGTGTGAAAAGCTCGGATCGCCATCAACCCGGCGAACTCGCCTTGGCTGCCGGCATTCGGCTGCAGGCTCACAGCGTCGTAACCCGTGACCTCCACGAGCATCGATTCGAGATCGTCGATGAGTTCGCGATAGCCCTGCCATTCGTCATCGGGGGCATAGGGATGCACATTTGCGAACTCCGGCCACGTGATCGGCTCCATCTCGACTGCTGCGTTCAATTTCATCGTGCAGGAGCCGAGAGGGATCATCGTTCGATCGAGCGCAAGATCGAGGTCGGAGAGGCGACGCATGTACCTCAAGATGTCGTGCTCACTGCGGTAGCGATGGAAGACATCGGCACTCAAGATGTCATCGGTGCGCAAATACTGCCGACCGATCGTCCACGCTGACATCTGGTCGATCGCGCTGTCGGCAACAATTCCGCTCGAATGGTCACGCTCTTCGTCCGTCAGGGATTTCATGACACCTTCGATCGTCGAGAAATCGGATGTCTCGTCGAAAGTCAGACAGATGATGTCGTCATCGATTCGACGGACGTCGAGATCGTTCCATTCGAAACGCTCCACGAACTCGTCCGAACGCCCACCTGTTCGAATCGCCACCGTGTCGAAGAATTGCTCGTGGACGAGAGTGAACCCGCGGTCGCGTGCATGAACAGCCACGAAAGAAGCGATCATGTGAACGCGTCGAGCAATGCGACGCAGACCCTCGGGACCGTGCCAAACGGCGTACATCGCCGCAACATTTGCCAACAACGCTTGGGCAGTGCAGATGTTCGAGGTGGCTTTTTCGCGTCGAATGTGCTGCTCTCGAGTCTGCAGGGCGAGCCGTAGCGCTCTGCGACCATGTCGATCCTGGCTGACACCGACGAGCCGACCGGGAAGTGTGCGCGCCAAGTTTTGTGTCGTCGAGATGAAGGCCGCGTGAGGGCCGCCGAATCCGAGTGGAACGCCGAATCTTTGTGCTGATCCGATCACGATGTCGGCTCCGAGTTCGCCGGGAGATCTCAACAGCACGCACGCCAGAGGGTCAGTCGCGACGATCGCGATACCTCCGACGTCGTGCAGACGAGCGATGAGCGGTTCAGGGTCGTGGACGGCACCCGTGGACGTGGGGTAGGAGAACAGCGCTGCGAACACGGTCTGCGGATCGAAGTTCCGGATGGAATCCACTCGGAGATCGATGCCCAGCGGTTCCGCGCGCGTGCGCATGACTGCAATCGTCTGGGGGTGGGTGTCCTCGTCGACGAAGATGCTGTTCGACTCCGATCGGCTCGTACGGCGAGCCATCGTCATGGCTTCGGCCGCAGCCGTGGCCTCATCGAGCAGAGATGCGTTGGCGATGGGCAGTCCCGTGAGATCGGTGACCACGGTCTGAAAGTTGAGAAGAGATTCGAGACGCCCCTGGCTGATCTCGGGCTGGTAGGGCGTGTACGACGTGTACCAAGCAGGATTCTCGAGAAGATTGCGCCGAAGGACAGCCGGCGTGATCGTGTTCGTGTAGCCCATGCCGATCAGACTCGTTCGAGGACGATTCCGTGCCGCGATCTCGCGCAGGCGACGAAAAATCTCGAACTCGGTTCGAGGGCGCTCGAGCCGAAGGGGGTGTTCATTGCGAATACTCTCGGGTACGACTGCAGCGATCAGATCGTCGACGCTCGCCACTCCCACTGTCTCGAGCATGTGTGCAAGATCGTCAGCGTGGGTGACACCGATATGACGTCTGACGAATTCTTCGCGATCGCGCAGATCCTCGAAAGTGAAGTTGGTCTGGTCTGATTGTGGGGCCTGAGTCACTTCGGGTTCCGTTCTGGACGTCGTCGAGTTCCCCTCACCCTAGTTATGGCATCAGTGGCTAGGTTGACATCATGACAACAGGCAAAGCAGATTCGTCGTCGACTTCACAGAACCCATCCGCGTCGACATCGCGAACGGGACACATGTCCGTCGATCCCCTGACAGTCGGTCAGACGAGCCATCGTCCGTCCGAGCGATCGCTTCTCACCGCTCGCTGTCTTGCTGCGCCGATCGGGGCCGCCGGGGGAGCGTTCATGCTTCATCCTGAGGTCCTTCAACCGGGCAAGGATGCCGGATACCCGGGAGGGTTCTCGTATTACGTGGTCGGGCGCGGGGGAGTTCTCGGCGATGTGGATGCCAATGTTGTCGTCTCGGCATTCGGCTTCTTCGCTCCAGCGCTCGTGAAGTCGCTCTGGGACAGCGGCGTCGTCGTCGAAGGTGCCCGCGCCGGTTCGGATCGCTATGCAGCATCGTGTGCGCAGTGGGGAAGATCGCGTCTCGAGTCGTTCGATGGAGTCGACGAACTCGATTCACTTCTGGAGCGTGTTGTCGACGCCGCAGACCCCACAGGACTTTCATTGTTCGCCGGTTGGCAAGTGCAGACTCGAGCATCCGATTCTCCCGGTCGCTGCTATCAGCTGATTCACGTCTTGCGCGAATTGCGCGGCAGCTGCCACATCGTGGCCGTCGTTGCGCACGGCATGTCTCCGCTTGCAGCGATCCTCGCCAACCCCGGATCGATGGGGGTCGAACAAGCCAAGCGTTTCGGGTGGGAAGGACCTTTCCCGGACAAGAGCGATCTCACGGCAACTTTCGAGTCGGTCGAGACGCTGACGGATGTGCAAATGGCCCGACATCTCGGAGTTCTCACAGACCGAGAACAGGAACGTCTCGTCGACCTCGTCGATCGAGCAAAGACGACGCTTGTCGGAGCCTGACGACACAACTGGGCCTCAGGTAGCGCACCTCCAACGCAAGGCGATCATCGGACGAGTCCTTTCACTCGATCGTTCCGTAGGCACCGCGTGTTTCCCGAGCGATCGTTTCCGCGCCGTCCGTGTTCGCCGTCCTGGAAGTCAGTACGGCATCGGTGCAGGTCCGAAGATCGTCGATGAATTCGTCGATCGTTGCCGAATGCCCCGCATGAATCGTGCAGTGCAGCGAGTCCGGGGGAGACTGGCGATCGACGTACCAGTTCCTGGCTCGCAGCAGATCTGCGATGGCGAAGACATCGACGCCATCGACTGCTCCAAACGACACGAGAGTCGAATCGGGCCTGCTTCGCAGCTCGAGTTCAGGAATCGATTCGATCGCGTCGGCGAGACGTTGGCACGTCCGACGGGCCTGCAAGGTGAGGCGCGCATAGCCTTCGTCGCCGAGATACGACATCACAGCCCACGCAGCTGCCATCGGTCCGCCACTCTTGGTGCCGAGAATCCCCGATGAGCCGTAGAGACCGCCGAGCCAGTTGTCGGTGACGAAGGTTTGGTAGGAACGCAGCAGCTTGTTGCGGTGCACGAGCACCGAAGCCCCCTTTGCGGTGTACCCGTACTTGTGCAGATCGACCGAGATGCTGGTGACGCCTGGAACGCGAAAGTCCCAAGGAGGCACTTCTTCTCCGGACATCTCGAGAAAAGGCAGCACGACTCCGCCCATGCATGCATCAACGTGCACGTTGACATCGCGCTCCGCTCCGATCCGAGCGATATCGGCAACGGGGTCGATGACTCCCTGCGGGTACTGGGGCGCCGATGCCACGATCAGAACCGTGTCGGCATCGACCGCTTGCTCCATTTGGATCGGATCGGCTCGCCAGTCCGAACGTACTGGGATGCGACGGCTCTCGACGCCGAAATACGAGCACGCCTTCTCGAAGGCCGCATGAGCCGATTCTGGAAGAACGACATTGGGGGAGGTGATTCGACGCTCATGGCGACCTCGTTGTCGGGATGCTTCCACCGCCAACAAAATGCTCTCTGTTCCTCCGCTCGTCATGAAACCAGCCGCCTCGGAATCGCCGTGTACCCAGCGCGTCACCGTTCGAACGACGTCGGCCTGGATGCGTCGCAGGCTCGGGAACGCATCGACGTTCAAGCCGTTGGCGGATGAGTACATGGCATGGGCCTTCTCGGCGACGTCCAGAACGTCGGAACCTGCGAAGTAGGCAAGTGAGAAGACGCGACCGGCTTTCCAGTCGACGTCTTCGGAGGACATCGCTTCGAGGTCTGCGAGGACGTCGCCGGCGGTTCGAGCGGAGAAACTTTCGGATTGCGCCACGTGACCAATGTAGAAGCAAATGGAGAAGCAAACGCAGAAGCAAAACGCAGAAGCAATCGAGAGGGCGGTGCTGATGTGCAGTGCTTCACTGGTGGTCCCGGAGCCGTTTCAGGACAATGTGTCATAACGATGATTATCGGCGCAACGAGACAACACGGCGAACCGCTTCGTGAACGTCCTCCGGCAGACTCTTGTCGTGTCCGTGCCATTCCCCGCACCAGAGCATTTCTTCGCCAGTGACAACAACGCAGCTGTGCATCCAGCGGTTCTCGACGCGTTGGCTCGTGTCAATGTGGGTCACGCCATTGCCTACGGCGATGACGATGTGACTCGTCGTGCCGAACGCTTCTTCGACGAGGTTTTCGGGCGCAAGGTCGACACGTTGTTCGTCTGGAACGGCACAGGCGCCAATGTCCTGGCTCTTGCCACGCTGTTGCGTCCCGCCGGCGCTGTCGTGTGCTCACAATGCGCTCACATCAACGTGGATGAGACGGGCGCCCCAGAGCGTTTTCTGGGCTCGAAGCTCATCGACCTGCCTCATGAGGCCGGCAAGATCACCCCGGATGCAGTCCGCGGCTTGTCTCATGATCTGGGTGTCGTCCATCATGTCCAGCCTGCGGTTCTGTCCGTGACGCAGAGTACGGAATGGGGAACCGTGTATTCGATCGACGAGATCGCAGCGTTGTGCGACGCAGCCCATTCGATGGGCATGTTCGTCCATATGGACGGAGCACGAATTGCCAACGCCGTGGCCCATCTCGGCGGCGGAGTCGACACCCTGAGGGCGATGACGGTCGACTGTGGCGTCGACGTCATTTCCTTCGGAGGAACGAAGAACGGTCTGATGTACGGCGAAGCCGTGGTGTATCTCCAGCCGCGAGCCTTCGAATTCGCCCCGTATGTACGCAAACAAGCCACCCAGTTGCCCTCGAAGGTTCGCTACATCTCGGCCCAATTCATGGTCTTCTTCGAAAACGATCTCTGGCTCACCAATGCCTCATGGGCAAATGCTCGGGCACTCGATCTCTACAACAGAGTGAAGGATCTCCCCCATGTGGGTATCTCTCCGCCTCAGGTCAATTCGCTGTATCCGGTTCTCCCGCCTGATCTGCGCGAGATTCTGCGCTCATGGTGCTTTTTCTACGACTGGGACGTCTCCAAGGACCAAGTTCGCTGGATGACCGCATGGGATACGACTCAGGCTGATATCGAAACCTTTGCATCAGGAATCGAACATGTGATCGCCAGCAGGGGGTCGACCTGACGACCGGCATTCGGTCGCATGAGCCGATCCTCAGGCTCGATCACACGTTCCCAAGTCGCAGCCCGATTCGCCGACGAAGTCTTGACGGGCAGTTTCGGTAGACCTATGGTCGGTTTGTCCGTGGCCTTGGGGAAGGTGGCGGGCGTTGGGATTCGCGGGGAATCCTGATATTTCCGGTGAGCCGGACAGTGAGTGAACAGCCTGGGGGACGTCATGGCAATCGTCGAGAATTCACCATTCCGCTTGCAGAGTGACGATCGCTGGATGGATCGAGCAGCTTGCCGGGGTTTGACGCATCTCTTCTTCCCTCTCACAGCCGAGCGACCTCAGGCGCGTCAGAAGCGAGAGGCTCTGGCACGGTCCATTTGCGCGTCGTGTTCGGTCCAGAATTCATGTCGGGACTTCGCTCGTGAGAATCACGAATACGGTCTGTGGGGTGGCGAGAGCGAGGACGAGCGGCATGAAGCTGGGTTCCGCCTGATCGCCCCGATCGGCATCAGAGCCACCGCAGGTTGAGCGGCGATGCTTCTTGGAGCGATCCGAGATCTGCCATCGCAATCGTTCACATGAGATAGTCCACCGATTCGCCTGCGCATTCTTCTCCGACTCTGGCATCATTGGCGAACATCATGGTCTCCTCACCCGTGTCCTCTGACGGCGATCGCTTCGGCGACGAAGATCTCGCTGTCTACCGCAGAGCTCTGCACAGTGCCTGGACGGACTACGGAGACAGCCGGTCGATCGTGCGCGTCCATGACACGAGTCCGAAAGTCTCCACGAACACGGTGTATCGGATCGAACTCGACGACGGCTCCAACATCTTTGCCAAAGTGTCGAATTACGGTTCGTATTTTCTCTTCGCCGAGGACCATGACCGTCTGTTTCGATGCACTCAGCTCTTGAGTACTGGCGAGTACGCCCACTTCCTTGCGCCAGTGCTGAGTCGAGGCGATCGGCCCTACACCTGGTACGACGGCTCTCTCTGGGTGGCCTTCTATGGCGAAGCCCGCAAGTCCGATGCGCTCCCCCCTCGACTCTCAGCGCCACAGCGGACGTGCCTCGCTCGCGAGGTTGCAAAATTCCACCGGGAATGCGATTCGATTTCATCGTCGATTCCTGCCACGTCGAACAGCATCAAATCGGATGCAATCCATCTGCTCGATCTGCTCAGTTCGCCATTCGCTCCGCGCAACTTCGAACTTCCTCCAGAAGACATCGGCGTTCTGTGGAGGCACACACATGAATTCCTTCTCGAATTGGAGCGCATTCGATACGACTCCTGGAAGCGCATCCCCGTTCTCGTCGACTGGAATCTCGGTAACTTTTCCGTGCACTATGACGATGAGCAAAAGCAGACGTTCACGTTGTTCTCGCGATGGGACTACGACTGGTTTCGCCTCGAATCGCGCGTCCTCGATTTCTATTTCCTTTCGCGCGTCTCGTCGAGAACCGGAGACAGAACTCATTGGACGTACTCGTCCCACACGTTGAACGAGCCGCAGTTCCACGAGTTCCTTCGCTCTTACCACGCTGAGTTTCCGTTGACCGAAGAAGAGGTTCGCTTCATCCCTGAATCGTTTCGATTCTTCATCCTCAACTATGTCGTACGTGAGGGTGCTCGCTTCTTCCGCAGGGATTTGTGTCTCAAGTTTCGAGCAGACGCTGCCCGGGTCTATCTTCCACAAATGGACTCGTTCGACGTCACTCCCCTCCTCCGGGCGGTCTTTTCGTGACACCTCCAATCGACAGTCCGAACTACGACGTGGTGGTGCTGGGCAGCACGAATCTCGATCTGGTCGCCAATGTCGAGCGACTGCCCCTGCCCGGAGAGACCGTGTCCGCAATCGGCTACGCCGAACATGCTGGTGGCAAGGGTCTGAATCAAGCCGTAGCGGCTCGTCGTGCCGGAGCTGAAACTGCGTTCATCACTTCGGTTGGATCTGATACGGCTGGCTCAATGCTGCATCGATTGATCGTCGCTGAGGGAATCGCGGCATATGTCTCGGAATCGTCCGAGCCGACCGGGCGGGCCATGATCGCAGTCGATGGCCACGCCGAAAATTCGATCGTGGTCGTCCCTGGTGCGAATGATCAACTGGGAATCGGCATCGTCGACGATCATCGATCGGTCATCGAAAAATCTCGGGTTCTCCTGTGTCAGCTGGAAATACCCATCGAATCGGTGAAGGCTGCGATGGCCATTGCGCGCATCTCCGGGACCCGCACGATTCTCAATCCGGCTCCATTCAAAGATCTCGATGGAGATCTGCTCGAGATGTGTGACATTCTCGTGCCCAATCAGCACGAGCTCGCATCACTCGGCGGTACGTCTGCCCTTCTCGGAGCCGGGGTGAAGGCTGTTGTGGTCACTCTCGGTGCTCGCGGACTGAGGATCGTCACGAAAGAACACGAAGCAGAAATTCCACCCTTTGCAGTGCGTGCCGTGGACACGACCGGTGCTGGGGATGCAGCCTGTGGTGCCTTCGCGGCTGCTTTGTCGAAGGGACTCGATCTCTCCCAGGCCGCACGTCGAGCATCAGCGGCTGGTGCTCTGGCCGCAACACGCGCAGGAGCAGTGCCTTCTCTTCCTTTTCGCGAAGAGATCGACTCGCTCGTCGATTAGATCCGAAGAGCGACAGCGGCCCATCCCTCGATCTCGACTCGGTCGACGACGTGCATCGGCGACAGAGCTGACAATACGTGGTCGAAATGCCCAGCGAGGACCCCGCTGATGACCAAGGTTCCGGTGTGTGTGAGGCGGCGAAGGTTCGCTGACAACTCGATCAGCGTCGGGGCAAGAATGTTCGCGAAAACGATGTCGAACCCCTCATCCACACTGTCGAGAGTTTCCAAGCTCACATGCCATTTCGACTCGACTCCGTTGAGTCGGGCGTTGTGTTGCGACACCGGAACCGAAGCAGGATTGATGTCGACCCCTCGCGCATGATTTGCGCCGAGTACGAGAGCAGTGATCCCGAGGATGCCGCTGCCACATCCGACGTCGAGAATGCTCTTGCCCACTCCGAGTCGAGAAAGAAGCAAGAGTGAACCGCGTGTCGTCGGATGGTCTCCGAGACCGAACGTGTTTCCCGGGTCGATTCGAATCCGAGTTTCGGAATCAGTCCGTTCGTCGACAGGACACCAGGCTGGCGTGACGACGAGTTCGGGTGTGATGCGAATGGGTCGAGCGAACTGCTTCCACGTATCGATCACGCTCGTCTCGACTTCGTCGATCCTCCATGTCGAGGCAGAGTGCTCGCTCAGGAGATCCCGAAGGATGCACTCGGTTTCCTCGCGAGCGAGACCGAAGGAGGAACGTAGGAGAATGCGCCCGTCCGGCAACTCGGATTCCTCGATGCCTTGGATTCCGTGAGACCAGAGCAGATCGCTGATCAGCGAAGCTTCGAACTCATCCGAAGAATGAATCACGAAAACGATGAGCGGCGGGGCGTCATGTGCCGAGATCTCCCCGACCGGTATCTCATCTGTCGCCATGCTCGTGTTCGACATCTCGTCCGGCGACATCGCGCGCGCTTCAGTCGAGGCGGCGAAGTTCCGAGCGGAACCTTGCCGAACGCGCAACATAGGACTTGGCGGCCATTTCGATGTCGGCTGCCCGTGCGCGACCTTCCTTGATGACTGCCGGAGAACCGACGGCCAGAGCCCCAGACGGAACTTCCATGCCGTTGAGAAGGACGGAATTCGCTCCGACAACGGCTCCGCTTCGAACGATCACCCGATGCATGACGATGGAGCCATTGCCGACGAGGGAGCCATCCTCGATCGTGCAACCTTCCAGATGCACAATGTGCCCGACTACGCAGTCGTCTCCCACCAACGTCGGAAAGAACGGGGTGGTGTGCAGAACAGAGCCGTCCTGGATGGAGGTGCGCGCTCCGATTCGAATTTCTCCGTCGTCACCCCGCAACACTGCGCCCGGCCAGATGGAACTCTGCGGACCGATCGTGACCGAGCCGATGATCACCGCATCCGGATGGACGAACGCCTCCGAATCGATCGTAGGTTCCTGGTCACCAAGGGCGTAGATCGGCATGGCGACAAACTACTTGGAGCCGATGGCATGAGACCGGGCTCTCCCTCTCCCGATAAGGTTTCGCTATGTCCAGAAGGATCGATATCGAGTTGACGAGTTCACGTCCCGACGGGTCGTGGACCTGGCGAGCCGCAGGGGCTCGTGAGCCCAAGGGAGTTCTCGATTCTTCGATCCTGCCCGACGGCGCCAAGACCGGGGACGTGTTGAAGGTCGATGCGGAGTTCGACATCGACGGGATCACCGTTCTCGGCGTCGTTCAGGGTCGGACGAAAGTCGACAAGAAAGAGACGATTGCCATCGTCGGTGCTGAGCGACCCTTCGAGCCCGTGACCCAGCAACTGGCGCGCAAGGCCGGTGGTGGGCGCTCGGACAAAGGAGATCGCCGCCGTCCCCGTCCTGAAGGTGCCGCCCGGGACAAAGACCGCGACAGGGATCGAAATCGAGCTGGTGAACGCGGTCCGCGTCGCCCTCGATTCGAGGCTCCGCCGGAATTGCCCAAGCGTCCGCGTCCGAAGCGGCTTCGTCCGCTGAATGAGCATCGTCGCGCCATCCTCGACGAATTGCCCGCAGACCAGCGTCCGATTGCGGAACTGGCTCTGCAGGGAATGCAGACCGTTCGCCAGAAATTGAAGGAAGCGAATTCGAAGCTTGCGGCTGAGGGCAAGCCCACGATGCCCGAACAATCCGTTCTCCAGATGGCCGAAAATCTGCTCCCCCGTTTGCGAGTCGCCGATTGGCTCGATCGTGCGCATGCTGCAGCGAAAGACATCGAAAATCTCGACCTGAAAGATCTACGCAGCGTTGTCGCTGCAGCGAACGACCCATTGATCGAGCGGGCAGAGCAATGTCGTGACCTGATTGCGTCTTTGCGCGACAGCCTGGCGACCAAGGTCGAACAGGAATACAAGAACTGGCTCCAAGACATCGATGCTGCACTCGGTGTCGGTCGAATCGTGCGAGCCCTCAAACTGGCAGGGCAGCCGCCCAAGGCCGGTTCGATATTCCCCGAAGATCTGGGTCGACGTCTTGCAGAGGCGACCTCGGCGAATCTGGCGGCAGAGTCTCTGGCCGACCGCTGGATTGCAGTTCTCGAAGCTGCAGCATTCGCTCCCGTACGAACAATGATCAAGGTCACCTCGAAACCGACTGCGCTGACCCCTGAACTCGTGAAGACGGTCGAGCGGCTCGCCGGACTCCTTCCTCAAGTCGCCCAGGATCTGGGTGTCGAAGTGTCCAAGCCGAATCTGGCTCCGAAGCCCCTTCGGCCCGTCCGTCCGGCGGCGAAGAAGTTGCCTCCGAAGCCGCCCGCTGTGCCCGCTTCCCCGACTGGCGTCGATTCGCCACCGGAAAGCTCGAAGGAAGCAGAGTCCGTGAGGCCTCCGGAATCCTGACGCATCGGGTTGGGGCGCACCTGCACCTGCCTACTACCGTCGGGATCATGAGCGAAAACAACGCAACTGACATCGTCACCTATTCCGTCGAAGGTCGCGTCGCGATCATGACGTTGAACCGTCCCGAGGCTCGAAACGCTGTGAACGGAGACGTAGCCCGCGGTCTCGAGGCCGCGATCGACGCCCTGGAGGAGAACGACGACGTCTGGGTCGGAATTCTCACGGCGAACACCGCAGGACAAGACAGGCCGGTCTTCTGTGCAGGCGCAGACCTGAAAGCAATCAATTCCGGTCAGGCCGGCGATCTCGCCACCGCCAAGGGTGGATTCGCCGGATTCGTCTATCGTCAGCGCCGAAAGCCGGTGATCGTCGCCGTCGACGGTCTCGCGACTGCGGGCGGATGCGAGATCGTTCTCGGGGCGGATCTCGTCGTTGCCTCCGAGCGCGCCTCATTCGGTCTGGCGGAAGTCAAGCGAAACCTGATTGCGGGTGCAGGCGGTCTCTTTCGCCTTCCGCGCGCGATCGGCCAAGCAGCAGCCATGGAGATGATTCTCACGGGAGAACCGATCCCCGCCAAGCGGGCCTACGAACTGGGCCTCGTCTCACGTCTGTGCGCACCTGGCGAGGCTTTGAACGAAGCTCGAGCCTTGGCGACCCAGATCACCGCGTGTGCCCCGTTGGCGGTCTATGCGAGCCGAGAGGTCGTCCTCGCCGCTGCGTACGAAGACGACGAGACTCTGAAGTCACTCACGAACAAACTCTTCGCGGGAGTGATGCAGTCCGAGGACACCAAAGAAGGTCTGACGGCCTTCATCGAGAAGCGGGCTCCTGATTGGAAGGGTCGCTGAGGCGACGGGACACGGTGATTCGACGTGCGGTGATTCCCGCACGCTCATAGAGATTCTTGGTGTCGCGGTCCCCTGGAAGCGCATCGGCCTCGATGAAGTCGCAACCGCGACTGATCGCGTGGCGCATCTCGTGCACCAAAAGAGCGTCTCCACAGCCGATCTCACGAGCTCGCTCGTCGACATAGACACGTTCGATTCGACAGATTCGACCGCGAAGAGCGTCGACGTCGTCGATCGTCACGCAGAATCCGACCACCATGTCCGCGAGTACAGCAACAGAGATCCGACACTGTGTCTCCAACACAGTTCCGATTGGCGGATGCTCTGCCAGCCAAGCTTCTCCCCCTCTCTGATCCGCCAGATGAGAGCGAGCGGCATCATCCATGTCAGTCACAGCCGCGAGGTCCAACTCGGAGAATTCGCGGATCCGCGAGAGGAGACGGGATGCTTCGCTGCCGTGGTGACGTGTCATCGGACCGCGTCTGTCACGTGAACAGCGGGCACGTGTCGTCGCCCACAGGGCAATTCGGCGCACCTTTGCGAACGAGCAAGAAGCATTGAGAGCAAAGACGCTCATCGGCTCTCTTGGGCTGGATGGCCATTTCCGGATCTCCAGAGGCGCTGAAGTCCTCTTCTTCCTCTTCTTCAGCCGTCTCTTCGTCGTCTTCGGCAGAACCCTTGATGCGAGCCTCGAGGATCACCCCGAGATCGGCCTCGACGTCGTCTTCGCCGACGAGTTCCTCGTCCTCGTCCTCCTCTTCGTCGTCAGCGCTCGAATCCTTCTTCGCCTTCTTGGACTTCTTCTTCGCAACCACTGTTGGAAGGACGTCAGCTGCATCTTCTTCGTCGATGGGCTCGGCATCTTCGAGACCGACGACTTCGATCTCTTCATCGATGACATCGTCTTCGTCGAGCAGGTCCTCTGGTTCGCTGTCGACGAGGTCTTCGACTTCTTCTTCGACGAATTCGTCCTCTTCCAGATCTTCGGATTCCATGATCTCGTCGTCTTCTTTAGCCATGATGGGTTGGATACTCCTCCTGCGGGAAAACCCGGTATGAGCGCGCATGTTAGACACAAAACGTGAGTCACCGAAAACATGAGCGGTGACAGACGTCACGAAACGATCAGCGATACCTCGAAAAGGTCATCGTGATTCTCTCTTCTGCTCGGCCCGCCGTTCGGAGGCGAGGCGCTCGAGCTCTGGGGCCTCCACGGTGATGTGACTCATTGCCGCAGCGATTGCGTGGTGCCCGGCTTGTTCATCGATCAACTTGTGCATGTCGAGCGCGACGCGACGATATGCGGGATGTCCCTGCGGAGACGACCGCAGTTCGAGCATGTGCATTGCCTCGCGTGCATTGAACTGCATCGAATAGCGAACTCGATACGCCATCGACACCGCGTAACTTGCCTGCTCAGGAAATTCATCGATCAGCGAATCGAAGAGCGATGCAGACCTGCTCATGACTTCATCGAAAACATCGGCCATTCCGGCCTCATCGACGAGGTCGGGGCGCGTGTAGCCGTGATTCGGAGTGAGCTGCTGCCACTCGATGGTGAGGAGCCTGTGGCGCTGCAGGTCCCGGAATGCTCCGTAATCGGAGAGCACATCGAAGCGATAATCAGTTCGTTCGAATGCGCGACCGGGTCGATGTCGCCGGTTCGATCGGTCTCCGACATAGGCCCGAATGACGGCAATCTTCTCGTCGACGGACATCTTTTCGACCTTGGCCATGATCTGATTGTCGGACAGGGCCGTATGCGGATAACAGATGGCCGCGACGACCTTGTTCTCACCGTCAGGATCGAAGTCCGTGAGAACGACCGGGGCGGCGCGGTCCACGGGTTCCTGGGAGAACATGTCGAGGACGATGGAACGGGTCTCGTCACGCGTCGTCTCGAGATACTCGCTCCACTTCCCTCCCCTGTCCTCGAGATCGACCCTCTTCAAGAAGCTGGGAATGACCTTTCGAAGTTCACCGAGCATGAGATCTGCATAGTGGCGGGCTTCCGGCAATGGATGAGACCTCATGCGGATGAGCATTGCTTCGTATGCTTGTCCGCTGGCGTAGATGCCGACGTTCGACAGCGAAGCAGCGGGGAGTGCCCCGCGCACGGCATCGAGAGCTTTGGCGCGCGTTGCCTGTCGATACACGAAATCGCTGTCCGATGCCTCTCGAGGGATTGCGGCTCGGACGTGCTCGGTGACCTTCTCGGCAAGAAGCGAATAGGAATCGAACATACGGTCCATGTCGCCCACGTATCGAGTGCCAAAACGCGAATTGAGGATGTCGAGATCTCGATAGAAGCGATATCTCCCAGCGAGGCGCGCGTCGTACGCGATGTAGCGCGTGCTCTGCTCGAGGTAGCTGGCGAGCCGACCCCACTCGAGGATTTTGGTCAGGACGTTCGAAGCCTGTTCACACGCCAGGTGCACTCCGCCGAGTTGTGCGACCGAATCGTCTCCATATTCGAAGAAGACCTTTTCGTAGAGCTCTTCTGCGCGCGCAAGCCCGACAGTCGCATCGACGCCAAGATCCCCCGACAGGTCCAAGTCTCCGACGAATTCGTCGAGAAATAGACGACGCAAACTCTTCGGACTTCGGCTGTACCGGGCGAACAAGGCACCTTTGACGACCTCTGGCAGGTTGACGAGCGCGAAAACAGGACCGTCCAGATTCGTGAAGTACCGCCGGAGAATCTCCGTCTCTTCGCTGGTGAAGTCCTCGGGGGCGTAGACCGTCACGACACGTCACGCTAGTTGGTCTTCAAGTCCGATTCGCGGACACCTCAGCCGAGCAGCCCGTCGGGCCGTTCGATTTCCTTCCATTCGTCGAGAGCTGCCGAACGAAGGTCGGCAGAAAGCCAGAGATCCGCTGCGGTCATCGCCAGAGCTTTGGCTCCGTCGAGAACACCCCTATCGCCGTCTTCGGAGACTGCGCAGCGGGCGAAATCCTCGGTATGGATGGGGACCCCTTGCGGTGCGATTCCGATCATCGGGTGGATCGACGGCATCAGGTACGAGACGTTTCCGAGGTCTGTCGATCCGACCACCTGGTGTCCGGCATCAGCGGGAGTCTTCGGATGTCTTCCGAGAAGGGTCATGTTGTGGGCATAGGAATTCAGAATGTGGTGGTTGTCTCGGACGTCTGCGTAGGGCTGGTCGTCCCATGACAGCGTCGAGGAACATCCACAAGCGTGGGCTGCTCCTTCCAGACAGGCCACGACCCTGTCCTTCAAAGGAGCGAGCGAAGCCAATGTCTCCGATCTCACGTACCAGTTGGCAGAGGCTCGTCGAGGAACCACGTTGGCCTTTTCGCCGGCTTCGGTGAAAATCCCATGGATTCTTTCAGTGGGCTTGATGTGCTGTCGAAGAGCCGCAATGTTCATGTACCCGAGAACCGCTGCGTCCAAGGCATTGCGGCCAGCCCAGGGGGCAGCAGCAGCGTGCGCTGCCACACCTTCGTAGACGACATCGAGAGTCTGGATGGCGATCGCGCTCATCGACAGCAGATCGGCATCAGCGGGATGAACCATCAATGCTGCGATACCGGAGTCGAATGCTCCGCGCCGAGCCATGGCGATCTTCCCTCCCCCGCCCTCTTCGGCTGGTGTTCCCAGCACACGAATCCGTCCAGGGATCTCTTCGAGAATGCTGCGACACGCAATCGCAGCCCCCAAACCGGCAGCTGCGATGACATTGTGACCGCAGCCGTGACCGATACCGGGCAATGCGTCGTACTCCAGGAGAATGAGTACTTCAGGCCCATCGGTTCCAAAGGTCGCCTCGAAAGCCGTGTCGAGGCCGTAGGCCCGGGGTGTGACGACGAAGTGCGCCCGTCTCAGAGCTTCAGTCAACAGATCATGGGCGAAGAATTCTTCGTAGTTCAGTTCGGGGTGGTCATGAATCCGATGACTCACATCGATGAGATGCTCTGCGTGATCGTCGACTGCGTCGATCAGATCTTGTTTCATGGCGGTCAGCCTAGTCAGGAGCCATGTACGGGTGTTCCGAGAGCGCTAGCCGGGAAAAGGAATCCATGCGGTCGCGGCATCTGGCAGCGGTTCAACGTCGTGCACGATTCCACGGCCGATCTTGTGTCCATCGACAATCACGACACCGGCACTGCCGAGCTCGACCCTGGATGACGTCTGCCGCACCGAAATGGACGGATGCGGCACATGATCGCCAGTTTTCGTTCGATTCAAGACCTTCGATCGATCTCGAATGCTCAAGTTCGATCGGAACTCCACGATTTCCACTTTGCCGTCATTCGGATGACTTCTCGGAGCCAGATCTCTTCCCTTCACGTACTGGGCGTTGCAGATCACCACCACAGGCCCCGACATGAACCCGCCTCGCCACCACGGAGATCGAATGAGACAGTGGCTCGCAGCGAGAACGATGCGCGACTTGTCTCCGCCGTCCTGAAACGTGATCCCGATCAGATCCAACCGGACTTGCCGATACGCGCTGCCAGCAGTCGGCTCTGTAGCTCCGACAGTTCTTGCCAGATCGCCGTGAGCCAGAACGAATTCGCGTGTATCGCATGCAAGCAGTTCGAACAGTTCTCGATCCGAATTCACGATCGGAACAGCTGCGTCCGGGACTCCGACGTCGCCCCATTCCTGTCCGCGCCGAACGACCATCACGCAACTTCGCCAATCGTGCTGGAGGCTTGTACGACTCCGCGCATCAGGAGATCACTGGCTGCTGCGGCCGCTCGCCGAGTTCCGAGGTCAGGGGCACAGATCCCGATCTGACGCAAGAGGTCGATGAGCTGTTTCATCGTTCTGACGAAATCACCCCCGGAAAGATCCTCTTCATCGATGATCTCAGCGAATCCTTCACCTGCCGCCCAAGCGTATGCAATCGCTGCAAAACCTGGATCAGGAGAGCGGTGAGGCACGAGATGCAGCTCCATCTCCTTCTTGCGCAGGTTGGAACTCAGCTTGTCGATCGAGATCCAACGGGAACGAACATCTTTCGACGGAAACCAGGGCGCAGGAGGAGTTTCACTGCTGCGATGTTCGTACACGAAGACCGAAACCAGGGCTGCGAGAGAAGCAGCATCGAGCCCATCCAACACGTCATCATGAAGACATTGGGCGATCAGCAGATCGGATTCGTGGAAGAGTCGAGCGAGGGTTTGACCCTTCTCCGTGAGAGCCCAGGAATCGACATAGCCGAACTGTTCGAGGATGCCGAGAACTCGATCGAATGTTCGCGAGATCGACGACGAATGCTGGTCGATTCGCCTTTGCAATTCAGGCACGTCTTTGCGCATGCGAAGGACGTGACGGGCGCGTGCGACGTGACGTTCGTAATCCGGATCTTTGCGAAGAGAACTCTCCAGGGAGGCGATTGCGCCATCTGTCGAGTCTTCTTTCGCTCTTCGCGAGCGGTCGTTGTCACCGCGGCTCTTCTTCAGGAGTCGGGTCGTTCTCTCGACAACTTTTCTTTGAAAGTCCTGTCGAGTGGGCACGAATGGCTGAGGGAGATCGACGATCCCCATGGGGACAGGGGGTGCTGAGAAGTCGTCGGAACTCATTTGCAGGAGCGCACGTCTCTGGTTCAGAACTGTGACCTTCCAGCCTTTGGCACGCCGAGTCGTGGACAAGACGGTTGCCATGCCTGCATAGGAACCTTTGTCGACTCGAATGACCGATCCCGGGCGCAACGACGACAGAGCTTCATCGATTTCAGAAACCTTCGACCGACGGGATCGATCCTCGGTCGACTCGACGAGAGCGATGTAATCATCGGACGAGCCGTAAGGCGTGTGCAGGGAGGACTCCGCATCGCGCAATTCCTGCAGCCGTGACTCGAGACGCGACTCCAGTTTGACCACGTCTCTGTCGCTCTGGAATTGGGCGAGGGAAAGATTCAGCAAATGCCGCGCCGTCTCGCGCGGATAGGTGCGCACCAGATTCACGGCCATGTTGTACGTCGGACGAAAAGAGGAAGTGAGGCGAAAGCTCTTGCTCGACGCCAGGGACGCCATCTGTTCGATGGTCACGAACGGACTCCACAGCAACACTGCGTGGCCTTTGTCGTCGAGGCCGCGACGGCCTGCCCGACCGGTCAACTGTGTGAATTGCGAAGCAGAGAGCGACTCGTGGTGCTCTCCGGTGAATTTGCTCAACTTGTCGATCACGACGGATCGAGCCGGCATGTTGATGCCGACTGCGAGAGTTTCCGTGGCGAAGACAACCTTGATCAATCCTTCTGCGAAACATTCCTCGACGATCTCCTTGAAGGGCGGAACCATGCCTGCGTGATGGGACGCGATTCCGGCCTCGAGCCGACTGCGAAACGAGTCGAATCCGAGCACCTCGAGATCATCCTCGTCCATTCCTCGGATGCGCTCGTCGACGATGGAAGAAATCCTTCGACGCTGATCCGAGGAGGTCAACGGAGGAAGGTCACGAGCCGTCGAGGCCGCTGCTTCATCGCAGGCCTGGCGACTGAAGATGAAGTAGATCGTCGGCAGCAGATCCTGGGCGCACAGCTGTTCGATCACATCGGATCTTCGGGGGGTGACGAGTGGACGTGCACCGACAGGCCTTTTCGATCCGCGCCTCAGAGTGAACGATTCGGTGATCTTCGACAACCGCGAATCGATTCTTCCCCCCGACAGCAATGGAAGCAGTTCGTCCTTGCCGCTCTTGTCGGAAATCATCACGAGCACTTCGAGCTCGACCGGTCGCGTCGTCTCGACGACGAACTGAGTCCGTCCCCTCACCGTGGTCATCCACTCTGCAACTTCGGCGGCATTGCTCACTGTTGCAGACAGACAGACGAGTTGGATGTCCTGAGGAAGGTGAATGATGACTTCCTCCCAGACCGGACCTCGATAGGCATCCTGGATGAAATGAACTTCGTCCAGTACTACCGTTCGGAGATTTCTCAGAGATTCGGAAGATGCATACAACATGTTCCTCAGGACTTCGGTGGTCATGACGACGACCGGAGCGTCGGGATTGACCACGTTGTCACCAGTGAGAAGGCCGACGTTCGCCTTCCCGTACATGGCCACGAGATCGCTGAATTTCTGATTTGAAAGGGCCTTGATCGGCGTCGTGTAGAAAGCTCGTTTGCCCTCCGCAAGAGTCTTCATGATCGCGTACTCGGCTACGACAGTTTTGCCGGATCCCGTCGGCGCGGAAACTACGACGGAGTCTCCGGCGTCGATCACATCGATGGCCCGAAGCTGGAATTCATCGAGAGGAAATCCGAAGCGGGAAGAAAAGTTCTCTTCCTCCGTGCCTGCTGTCACCGTGACGAATCCGATCTCATTGTGCGGAAGCATCCGCACGACTTCTGCTCCGCAGGAACAGGTGTCCGATCAGAGCAGAGAGGAAATAGAGGCCGATGAGCGGCACGGACAGTGCAATCAGGGTGATCGGGTCCCCGGAGGGAGTGATCACTGCAGCCAGAACGAAGATGGCAACGATCGCCACTCGCCAACTCGCCACCAGCCGTTTCGGAGAGATCACGCCTGCAAGTTGCAGGAAGGTCAGCAGAACGGGAAATTCGAAGCCGATGCCGAAAGCGGCGACCATCATCGCGACCAGGCTCACGTATTTGGTTATCTGGTACGCCTGTTGAACGTCGGTTCCCGACCACCCGACGAGGAACTCGAGACCTCTGTCCAGTGTGACGTACGCCAGGACTGCACCGCACGCGAAGAGGATGACTGAAGATGCGATGAACGGAATTGCGTATTTCTTCTCTCTCGAATGAAGTGCGGGAACGATGAAGCGCCAGATCTGCCAGAGGAGAACTGGAAGCGCCAGAAGGAGACCTCCGTACACAGCGATTCTCAGACGAGCGTTGAACCCGTCGAGCGGCCCGAGGGAAAAGAGGTCGCATTCGGTCACAAGATCAGGACGGCGTTCGCACAGTCGGTCGTACGGTCGACGGATGAAAGCGAGAACAGGGTCGTAGAAGGTCAGGATTCCGATCGAACAAAGAGCGACGGCCAAACCGGACCGAATGATCCTCGACCGCAATTCTCCGAGATGTTCCGTGAGGGTCATGACTGCATCGGCAACCCGTTCCTCGTTCTGTCGACGACGGCGACTGGTCATGGTGTGTCCGTGTCTCGCCGGGAATCAGAAGAATCCTCGCCGACGACGTCGAGAGAAGATTCGGACTGAGTTTCGGATTCAGTCTCAGTCTCAGTCTCGAGCTCGGTCTCAGTCTCAGACGTCACGGCCGTTGCATCCTGAACGGCCTTCTTGGTCAGCTCTGCTGTCTCACGCAATTCTCTCAGAGGCTCATCGAATGCCGATCGGAACTCCGTCTGGAATCCAGTGCTCATTCTCTTCAGTTCCCCGTACAGGCGGCCAAAACGTCGGATCGCCTCGGGGAGCTTCTCTGGGCCGAGGACGACGAGAGCCAGGAGCAAGATGATGACGATCTCACTGCCCGAGAGATTGAACACCTTTCGAGTCTAGAGAACCCCGCCGCTCACGGCGTCCGCACGACGAAGGAACAGTGCCAGAATCATGTGATGCAACAGCGACTTCCCTCGATGATCGAGCCGATCACCTTTGCCCACCGGGGGGCTCGGGCGTATTCACAGGAGAACACCATCGAATCGTTTCTGCTGGGCTTGAGGCTCGGAGCCACGGGCCTGGAAAGCGACGTCTGGGTGACCCGGGACGGTTCGGCTGTTCTGGATCACGACGGGATCGTTCGCAAGCGAGGACGAAAGATTCCGATCCGAGAAATGGATCTGGCGGATCTTCCCCAGCACATTCCGACCCTGAGCCACATGCTCGAGGCATGCTCGGGGGATTTCGACCTTTCCCTGGACGTCAAGGACCCTGCAGCATTCGTGCCCACTCTCGAGGCGATTCGCAGCACCAAACCCGATCAAGAGGTGCACACCTGGCTGTGTCACCACGACTGGACACTGGTGGCGGGCTGGCGGTCCCAGACGTCTGCTCGCCTCGTGGATTCCACTCGCCTCAGCCGCATCAAAGAGGGCCCCGAACGTCGTCTGGCGCAATTGTCCGAAGCCGGGATCGACTGTTTGAACATGCACCATTCCGATTGGACAGGAGGGCTCGTCGCCCTCTCTCATCGCTTCGACCGATTCGCTCTCGGATGGGACATGCAATTCGAACATGTTCTCGAGAACGGATTGCGAATGGGCCTGGACGGAGTGTTCAGCGACTACCCGGACCGCATGGTCGAAGTCGCCCGCCGCGTGACAGCCAATCCGATCATCCAGTAGAAAACCTCGACGTCTTCGACCGTCAGAGCCACGTCCAAGCACCGAAGGGCCAAATGGTGACGAAAGCCCGTCCTCGAATCTTGGAGATGTCGATAGCGCCGAATTCACGACTGTCGAAACTCTGCACCCGATTGTCTCCCATCACGAAGACTGTGCCCTCTTCGACGGGGATGGATGCCATGTCCACATGGGACCCACATCTCTTGCTCAGATCCGTCTGAGCAAGGTGGATCGGATCGAGATAGGGCTCCTCGAGTGTCTGTCCGTCGATGTAGACGATGCAATTGCGTATTTCGATCGTTTCACCTGGAAGAGCGATCACACGCTTGATCAGATCGTCATGCTCGGTTCCCGAAAGCCTGTCGAAAACGACGACATCTCCGCGATTCACATCGTGCATCCGGTACGAAAGCTTGTTCACCAGGACCCGATCCTTGGGCTCCAACGTCGTCTGCATGCTCGGACCATCGATGTAGTACTGCTGAAAAAGGTACGACCGAATCAAGAATGCGGCGCCGATCGCAAGAACGACGACGAGCAGCCACTCGAGGACGATGAAAATGCCCTGTTTGAAACCTCGATGTTCGTCTGGAGCTTCAGCCGGAGTTTCGAGGTCGTGCATGACACCTCAACGGTATCGCACGCCGCGCCCAACGAACGACCTTCTCATCATCGCTCGGGATCGAACAGCAAAAACCGTTCAGAGACTGGCAATGAGTCTGTCGACCCGCTCGTCGCGACTGCGGAGCGGATCCTTGCACATCACAGTTCTCTGTGCTTGATCGTTCAACTTGAGGTGTACCCAGTCGACGGTGTAGTCACGTTTTTTGGCTTTTGCTGCCTTGATGAATTCGCCGCGCAGCCGTGCGCGGGTCGTCTGGGGAGGAGTGTCCACGGCAACGTCGACATCTTCGTCCCGACACACGACGTCGACCATCCCTTTGTCGACAAGCTTGTGAAAGAGGCCTCTGTCTCGCATGATGTCGTGATATTGGAAGTCGATCATCTGAACCCGAGGGTCGGATATGTCGACCCCATGGCGCTCGCAGTAAGCAGTCATCAACTTGTACTTGATGACCCAGTCGATCTCTCTTTCGAGCTTGAGGGGATCGTTCTCGATCATCGTCACGCAGTGCTCCCACATTTCCAGGGCTTGTTGCTCGAGAGGAGGAAATCCGGTTGTCTCGGCATAGCGCAGAGCGCGGTCGAGATACTCACGTTGGATGTCGAGGGCGCTCACTTCACGCCCGTTTGCAAGATGAACCGTTCGGCGACAGGACATGTCGTGGCTGATGTCGCGAATCGCACGAATTGGATTTTCCAACGTCATGTCTCTGAGAACGACGAACTGATCCTCCATCATCCTCAGCATGCACGCCGTCGAGCCGATCTTGACGAATGTCGTGTAGTCGCTCATGTTCGAATCGCCGACGATCACGTGGAGTCGACGAAATTTCTCGGCATCCGCGTGGGGTTCGTCCCGAGTGTTGATGATCGGTCTACTTCTGGTCGTCGCTGACGAAAGCGTCTCCCAGATGTGATCGGCACGCTGCGTGATCGAGTACACGGGTCCGCGTGCCGTCTGGACGATCTTGCCTGCACCGGTGAAAATCTGGCGGGAGACGAGAAATGGAATCAGAACTGCCGAATGCGCACTCAGATCGTCGTCTCTGCTGGTCAAGTAATTTTCATGGCAGCCGTAGCTGTTCCCGGCCGAATCCGTGTTGTTCTTGAACAGATGGATCGTTCCTCGAATGCCCTCTTCCTGAAGACGGTCCTCTGCCGACACGACCAGAGTCTCGAGGATTCTCTCTCCCGCACGATCGTGCACAACAGCGTCGTAGATCGAATCGCATTCGGCGGTCGCGTACTCGGGATGGGAACCGACATCGAGATACAGGCGGGATCCGTTCTCCAGGAAGACATTGGAGCTTCTGCCCCAGGACACCACCTTGCGAAAGAGGTAACGAGCAACTTCGTCAGGGCTCAGCCGTCGTTGACCGCGCAACGTGCAGGTGATCCCGTACTCGGTTTCCAGCCCGTAGATGCGCCGGTCCATACCGGAACGGTACTCGTCGGACAGCCAGGGATGGAGATCGGACAGGGTGACGCCGAGCGTCAGCGTCGGAAACGACTCGCCAAACCGAGTTCACACCCTGCGAATCGTGACATCGGCACAAGGAGTGTGCGGATCCGCTTCTCGCAGAGCGCGCACCGCCCAGGTCACGATGCTCTCCTCGTCGACTTTGGAGGCCTCCGCCGGAATGTTGATCGACATGTGCACCATTGTTCCGAAGCGACGCACGGCGACTGTCGGCATCCGTCCGAGTCGCTCGACAGCTGGAACATCTGCCAGCTTGCGTTCGACGGCTGAAACCAATCCGGGGCGGAAGCCCGAGTCGAAGTCTTCGACAGCCTCGACCACCGCCGTTCCCGCAGGTGTCGACCAAGAGGCGAAGGGACTCTTTTCGCTCTGACAAGCCTCGACGACAGGGATGTGTCGACGAACGGCGCAGATCGCCCCCATCTCCCGAAGTGTCGGTACTGATGCCTCATCGCGAACCACGAGAGCCACATCGCAGACGAGTGATTCGACGGGACAGTTTTCCGGGTGTTCGACGCCCACACAGACCGAATGACCGGGCTCGTCGAAACAACGAACGACCTCGTGCCCTCGCTCACACAGTTGACCCTCGAGTACGGCAGCTTCGGAGCGATCTCCGTCGACGAGCAAAATCCTCATGGATCGACGATGCCTCACTCGGCTGAGCAAGGGCACCGGCAATGGTCGCCAGATGCTGGGACCAATGTCACAATGACAAGACGTCACTTCACGAAGATGACCTCGGAAACCTGAGTTCAGGACTCGCCGAGGAGATCGTGCACCTGGCGATCGTCGAATCTGGCGAAACAGCGTCGACCGTTGGTGCGCGAAAGATGAGCGACTTCGAGGTCACCCGAGTGCAATTCCCGATCAGATCCGGCCAGCGCCGTCACACATGATCGGACTGCCTGCGACAAGTCGGCCGACAGGTCCCAAGCCGTGCGCATCCGATCGGCGATCGACTCGGCATCACCGCCCAGAACACTCCAACCGATCTCATCCATCAGGGTTCCGTCGTACATGATGTGAAAGAGCTGGTCCGATGCCGAATCCGTCCCGACTTCGACGAGAAGGATCTCGACTTCGAAGGGTTTGACATCGTGAGTGAATGTCTGACCGAGAATCTGGGCGTACTCATTTGCCAGACTTCGCGCCTCGACATCGTCACGGGAGTACTGGTAGCCGCGAATGTCGGCATTGCGGACTCCGAAACGACGAAGTTGATCGAATTCGTTGTACTTCCCCACACCTGCGAAGCCGATTCGGTCGTAGATTTCGCTGATCTTTCGCAGAGTGTTCGATGGGTTTTCGGCGACGAGAACGATCCCGTCTTTGTACTGCGCAGCGACGAGAGCACGACCACGCGCGATTCCCTTGCGCGCGTAATCGGCTCTGTCCTTCATCAATTGTTCAGGAGCGACGTAGAAAGGCTGAGTCATGTCTTACGACCTCCACTTCGGTCGAGGCGCTGCGCAGAGATCGACTCGAATATCGCCTTGAGTCGATCGTCGTCGACGGTTTGCCATCCCTGGCTCGAAATGACGGCAACGATTGGGAAGATTCCCCTGAGTGCATCCGGTCCGCCGGTTGCCGAGTCGACGTCGGCCGCTTCCCACAATGCTTCACAGGCAAGATCGATCGCTTCTTGAGTCGTCAACGAAGGGCGAAATCCGACTTTCAAAACTGTCGAAGCCGGACCAGCTCCGGAACCGGTCGCCACGAACTCCTTCTCCTCGTACCGACCGCCCGTGATGTCGAAGTCCCAGAGACGACCCACTCCGCGGATCTCGTCGTATCCGGCAAAGATCGGGAGCACAGCAAGACCCTGCATGGCCGCAGGCAGATTCGATCTGACCATCTGCGAGAGCTGATTCGCTTTTCCTTCGAGGCTGATCGATCTGCCGTCCAACTTTTCGTAGTGTTCGATCTGCAACTGGAAAATCTTGATCATGTCCATTGCGACACCGGCAGTGCCAGAAATCGCCACACCGCTGAACCTGTCGGCGGGGACGACTTTTTCCATCTCTCGATTCGAGATGCGGTTTCCCATGGTGGCGCGGCGGTCTCCTGCCATCACCACTCCATCAGAACATCGAAGCGCGAGAACGGTTGTTGCGTGCGGGACCTGGTTCGAAGCCAGTTCGGCCCCGCGCACAGACGGGAACGGATCGAGACCTACTCGGTGCAACAACGCAACGAAACTGCTCCCAGGGTCACCTGCATCATCGGGGAAAGGAACCCTCACAGGTCACTCACCACCCTTTTGAATGTAGGACTTGACGAAATCCTCGGCATTGGCTTCGAGTACCTCGTCGATCTCGTCGAGCAGATCGTCCAGCTCCTCTTTGATCTTGCTTCCGGACTGGGAGATCGCCGGATTCGATTCCGATTCTCCAGATCTCGGAGTGCCTTGCTTGTTCTTGTGAATGCGCTCGGTCATTTCGGTTTCCAGTCGCTTCGTGACGGCCTATCTGCTTCGTCGCAGAATCTCTCCAATGATGCCACCAGACCTGGTCCGCTCCACCCTCATGGGGACAGGCGTCTCAGCAAGTCTTTCGGAGAGTCGGAAAGGTCCAGTATCTCGCCGACGAGGGCTTTGGTTCCTCGGAGAGGCTCGTTCATTTCGACTCGCTGCAAGGGCTCATCTCCCACATCGAAGACGAGAGAGTCCCAATTCGCCGCTGCGATGCTGTCCGGCCACAGACGTAGACACATGCCACGAAAGTAGGCGCGAGTGGTCTCAGGAGGATGATCCACCGCCCGGATCACGTCATCTGTGGGCACGAGGGTTTCGAAGCCGCATCTCGCGGCAAGACACTTGTCGGGGCGCATGTCGGCGTATTGCAGGTCGATCATTTTGAGCTTCGCATCCGTGCGAGACAAACCATGGCGATCCGCATATCCCTCGATCAAGCGCCGTTTGGCGATCCAATCCAACGTCGTGGACAACGTTTCTGGGGCGCTCTCCAATCCGGTGAGCACGTATTCCCAGAGATCCAAGATGCGCTCTCCGTCATCGCTGCCTACTGCATCCAAACCCACCGTCGATTGGTACTTCCGAGCCGACTCGAGGAAGACCCACTGGATGTCGAGAGCAGTCATGCGACGACCGTCGTTCAGGAGCAACGGCTGGCACAGGTCGACGTCGTAGCTCACTTGTCGCATCGCGGACACCGGTCTTGCCAACAGAAGATCATTCGGGACGAAGTCGTCCTCGATCATCGCCAGCACGATGGCAGTCGAGCCAAGTTTCAGATACGTCGCAGACTGCGACATATTGGCGTCACCGACGATCACGTGCAGGCGACGATACTTCTGCGGGTCGCAATGCGGCTCGTCACGAGTGTTGACGATCGGCCGTTTCAGCGTCGTCTCGAGTCCGATTTCCTCTTCGAAGAAATCCGCCCGCTGGCTGATCTGGAAGTCGATCGAATCGGGCTCGGATTCCGGAAATTCGCAACCGACCTTTCCGGCACCTGTGTAGATCTGTCTTGTCACGAAATGGCTCGTGATGAGTGAAGCGAGACGACCGAACGGGAGGGATCGTGCAACGAGGTAATTCTCGTGGCAGCCGTAGCTGTTGCCCTTTCCATCACTGTTGTTCTTGTAGAGGACGATGTCGTCTCCACTAGGAAGGACACGTCGGACACTGTCCATGGATCGTCGAATGATCTCTTCTGCCGCAAGATCGAACACAAGGGCCTCATACGGAGTTCGACACTCAGGCGTGGAAATCTCCGGATGTGCATGATCCACGTAATAGCGAGCGCCGTTGTACAGGACAGCATTCACGAGCTGATATTCGACTTCGGGAAAAATCGAGTCGACTCCCCAACCACGCGCATCATTGCCAGGACGCTCGTTCTGGAAGTCCCAACCAATTCTGCGCGATGCCTCTTGCACGTAGGAATTGATGAGAATCGAGGAGCCGTTGACCGGATTGAGATCGGCGCCGCGCACCATGATCCCGTACTCAGTCTCGATGCCACAGATTTTCGGTATCGCCATGAACGACGTCCTACAGGTATTGGCCGGTTGCGCTGCGTTCGATCGCTCGACCGCCTGCGACATCGGCCTCACCTCTCGACTCGTTGACGAGAGTACGAATGAAGATGATGCGTTCGCCCTTCTTGCCGGAAATTCGCGCCCAGTCGTCGGGGTTCGTGGTGTTGGGAAGATCCTCGTGTTCCTTGAACTCCTGTCGAATCGCCCCGAGAAGGTCCTCGAGCCGGATTCCGCGGGACCCTCCGTCGATGAGACGCTTGATGGCTGATTTCTTCGCTCGGCGAACGATGTTCTCGATCATCGCGCCCGAGGAGAAATCCTTGAAGTAGAGAATTTCACGGTCCCCGTTCTGATACGTGACCTCCAGAAAACGGTTCTCCTCGTTCAAGCTGTACATGGCTTCGACGGATCGGGCAATCATCGAATCAATGGCGCGTGCAGGGGAACCGGCTCTGGCAACTTCGTCTTCATCGAGTGGTAGATCGAAAGAGAGGTATCGAGCGAAGATTTGCGCGGCAGCTTGGCGATCGGGTCGCTCGATCTTGATCTTCACATCGAGTCGACCCGGGCGAAGAATCGCAGGATCGATCAAGTCTTCGCGGTTCGTCGCGCCGATCACGATCACATTTTTCAAGCCTTCGACGCCGTCGATTTCGGCAAGAAGCTGAGGAACGATCGTCGATTCCATATCTGATGAAATCCCCGAACCGCGAGTGCGAAACATCGAATCCATCTCATCGAAGAACACGATGACAGGCCAGCCCTCTTCGCTCTTGTCTCGAGCGCGCTGGAAGATCAACCGAATTCTTCTCTCCGTCTCGCCGACGTACTTGTTGAGAAGCTCTGGACCCTTGATGTTGATGAAATAGCTGCGACCTTTGTCGTCTCCGATCCGTGCAGCAACCTTCTTTGCAAGGCTGTTCGCAACGGCTTTGGCAATGAGAGTCTTGCCACAGCCTGGCGGACCGTAGAGCAGGATTCCCTTCGGCGCTGGCAGCTGGTGCTCCGCGAAGAGTTCCTGATGAAGAAAGGGCAATTCGACAGCATCGGCGATCTGTTCGATCTGAGTGTCGAGACCGCCGATTTCGGCATAGCTGACATCGGGCACTTCCTCGAGGAGCAAGTCGTCGACATCAGGGCGAGGAAGCAATTCGAGCAGAAGATTCGAACGAGGATCGAGGCGAACACTGTCACCATTGCGCATACGAGTTCCTCGAAGGGAATCGGCAAGTTCGCAGACGATCTCGTCATCGTTGCGTCCGAGCACGATGGCCCGTATTCCGTCATCGAGAACTTCCTTGACCGTCACCACTTCGCCGACCCCTTCTGAATGGCGGGCTGTGACGACGTTGAGACTTTCATTGAGCACGACTTCTGATCCCCGACCGAGAAATTCGATATCGATGTCCGGATGCAGATTGACTCGCATCTTCCGGCCACTGGTCAGAACATCCACTGTGCCGTCGTCGTTCTTGCCGACGACGACTCCATAGGCAGATGGAGGTTGAGAAAGTTTGTCCACCTCGTCTCGAAGGTGCGTGATGTTCTCGCGCGCATCTCGAAGGGTTGCGCTCAGACGCTCGTTCTTGGCAACCTCTTGAGCCAGCAGGCCCTTTGCCTCGAGCAGCCGATTCTCCAATTGGCGAACACGACGATGATCGGACAACGCGGGTGAAACATCGAGACCGTCGCTCTGGGACGGCGTGTGATCATGTGAACGCTGTATCGAGGTTTCCTCGGGCGATGATGCTCGACGTGCATCGTTCTCGACCGGCTCGCCCACGCTCATCGCCTCCTGGAGTGCAACCTCATTTTGTGAACCATGCTGTAAACCATGCTGTGAACCATGCTGTAAACCTGTAACGAAAGAATTCTCGATGATTCAACAGCGCCAAAACTACACCCTGCCTACAGCGTCTGACGCAGCGGTCATGGTAAAGTGCGTGCGTCGGATCGCCCGACAATGACTCACAAGGAGCTCTCGAGACTGATGAAGGTTTGGATCGACCAGGACCTCTGCACTGGTGACGGCCTCTGCGAGGAGATCGCCCCCGACGTGTTCACCCTTCTCGATGACGGACTTGCCTACGTCAAAGAGGGTGACAAGATCTTTGCAACAGCCAAAGGCAACCCCCAGGGTGCTGATGGACTTGCGAATATTCCCGATGGGCAATTGGACGCGGTGATCGAGTCCGCTGAAGAGTGCCCCGGCGAGTGCATCTTCATCGAACCCTGATCTTCAGCCCTCGATCAGCCGGGCGACTGTGAGGAAGCCTGTGTGAGCCACCATCCGGTGGTCCGGTCGTACTGACTGTCCTTCGATGTGCCATGTGCGGTGGAGAACCTCCAGCGTGCGGGCTTCGGTCCATTTCGCGTTCGCAAGCGCGTCGCGCGTCGCAGCGGCTTGGGTGATCGACGGCGTGTACGCGACGAAGATGCCGCCGTGACGAAGTACTTGTTCGGCGTGAGGCACGACGCGCCACGGTTCGGGCAGATCGAGGACGACTCTGTCGAAGTCTCCATGATCGATTCCTTCGTAACAGTCGCGAATTTCCACCGTGTAGGAATCGGAAGCCGAGTCACCGAGAAAAGAACGGACATTGGATTGGGCTCGCCGAGCAAAGTCCTCTCTGATCTCGTAGCCGGTGACGATCGCTCCGTAGCGCAACATGGTCATGGACAGTGCTCCGGAACCGACACCGCTCTCCAACACTTTGCAGCCCGGTTCGATGTCCGCAAGCATGCAGATCGGCGCAAGATCCTTGGGGTAGATGACTTGTGCTCCTCGTGGCATTTCGATCACGAAGTCCTCGAGCGTGGGACGCAGAACCACGTATCTCGCTCCTCGAGTCGATTCGACGCGAATTCCCTCGCCGCGCCCCACGATGTCTCCATGCGAGACGAATCCTGCGTGACTGTGGAACTCTCCGCTCTCTTTCAACTCCACGACATAGCGACGCTTCTTCGAATCGATCAGTAAGGCTCGATCACCGATAGAGAACAGTTTCATGAGCGACTCTTTTTCTTGATGAGGAGATCGACGGAAACCGGTTCGTGCTGGGATGCTCGGTCGCGAAGTCGGCAGAACGCGCAGAGATCCGAACCTTCGGCACCCGTCGGCGCTCCGCAGCGAGAGCACGAACCGATTGCACTCACATCACTCTCGTGTCGATCGACAAGGAGTGGAGCCATGTTCTCGATGAAGTTCAAATAGAAGGATGCTTTGGTGCCGGGAGACCTTTCTTCGACCTGATTCATGACGTCCTTGTAGGCCAGATGTCTGTTTCCCGCAGCCAATGGGCACTCGTCGACGATGTAGTCGATTCCCCGAACGACACACCAGGCGGCCATTTCTCTCTCGGTCAAGCGAACCAAGGGCTTCACCTTCTTCGGAAAACCCTGACGAGCCTCGAGAACTGGCAATTGCCGAGACAGATAGCCGATGTCCCACCTCAGTGTGTTCCCGAACAAGACGGCGACTTCATCATCGAGATTGTGACCCGTCACAAGGACGTCGAAACCGTTGTCGAGAGCGAATTGATCGAAGACGTGTCTTTTCGATGTTCCACATGCCGAACAGGGAACCCGTCCTGTGGCCTTGGAAGCAGTGGGAATGTCGAACTGATATTCCGTACGAAGAGGAACAACGTGCAGGGTCAGACCTCTGTCTCGAGCGAACGTTTCCGCGTATTGCTGTGAGGCCTCGCTGTATTCGCCGATTCCCAAACCGACGTACAAACCCTCGGCCAAAAAGCCCAATTCACTGAGGAGATCCCAAACCGCTAATGAGTCCTTGCCTCCGGATACGGCAACGAGAATGCGGTCGCCTTTCTTCATCATCGAGAAGTCATCGATGGCCTTCGTCGTCTGACGAAGGCAGAGCTGAATGAAGTGCTCGGAACAGAAATTGGCGTTGTGTCGAGGAAGGTCAATGATCGCGGGGCCGCGACAGACGCGACATTTCATTCAGTACCGCCAGAGATCACGGGACGGATTTCCACTGTGTCATCGTCTGTGAGCTCGCCATCACCGGGAACCAATTCGCCATTGCGTATGACCAAATGACCTTCCCTGCTCAGACCCAGTTCAGCGAGAAGCGAGCGCACGTTCCGCCTACCCTGAACAATGACCTCCCGAGAAGGATTGCGAAGGTGAACCTTCATGTGCTGCCTCGATGAGCAATCACTGACTGTCGCGTTCGAGAGAGGTCACGGTGATCGATTGACCAGGCGCGAGTACTTCTCGCGCCACGATCTCTGGGCGCCGAGAGGCGACCTTCACGAGGAGACGCCCGATCCACATTGCCGCCCCGATGACTGTCCACATTCGCCGACCGCGAAGGACTCCATCTGTGAGACCCCTCTTGCTCAGATATGAGACCAAGGCTCCCATGGAATCAAACTCTCCTGATCTCGACGAGAGTCGAGCGACGCTTTCCGGAACGACGACCGAGAAGAAAGAATGCAATGATCAGAACGATCGAGACGACACCGGCCGCAATCATCAGATTCGACTTCTGATCATCGACCTTTTCCTGAACGTCGCCTTGTAGGGCTTTCAGTTTGTTCTCGATGTCGGTTGCACTGATCTTTCCGGACGCCTTCGACGAAGCCATTTACTTCGGTTCCTTTCCGAGAGTCGCCTTGCGAATTCGAGACAAAGCGAGACCGATCCACACCAAACAGACAGTCAGGACGATGACATACGGCACCCAGCTGAATCCGCCATCGAATGCCGAGACCTCCGTTTGAAGGAGGCGCAGAAGTGCGACCAAGAGCAGCAGAAGACCCAGACCCAAAAGGAGCGATCCGACGGCGCCGAGAGCAAGCCAGCGACCTGCACCCTTGAGAGGGCCCAGAGTCTCCTGTTTCGCGTAATCCTTGACGAGGTCGACGACCTCCCCAACACTCGCCGACTCCCGCTTCTTGGCTGGTGGGGTACTCGCCTTCGCGTCTTCAGCCATCCCCCATTTTTACCATCTGAACAGGCTCGAGCCACTGTACGCCGAGGGCAATCGTTCAGGAGGTGGCGAATCGTCCGAGCTCGTGCAGATGTTCGAGGATTTCCTCGACTACTGATGCGCGCTTCGCCACGCTTGGAGCCTCGAGAACGTCCTGCAGATCCAAGGGACCGACAGGAAGCGCCGAAACAAGACCAAAAATTTGACGATCGAGAGTCATCGATCGAAAGGGATCAGTCCGGGAGATGGCGCCGAGCGCCCGCTGAACACGTGGAAAAGCCTCGAGCGCGACCTGGCCGAATTCATGCCGGCCGAATTCATCCTGATCAGGAAAATCTTCGACGATTGCCCTCGGGTACGGGTCGTCTTCGAGCCATCGAACGACACGTATCCGTCGTTGAGCGACAGCGAGAACGGAATAATCGTTCCGAGTCGACCGTTCGACACGGGCCAGCGACATGGCCGTGCCGATCGATCTGCGTGCGTCCCCGCCTCCGACTTCACTGCCTCGATCGATCATCACGACGCCGAATTGAGGTTCGTCGTCGAGCAGCAATCTCTCCATCATGATCACATAGCGATCCTCGAAGACCCGCAAAGGAAGAACTTCGTCCGGCAGGCACGGACGACCGAGCGGAAACATCGCGAACTCTTCATTCAACATGGGGGTCTGCAGCCTGGACTCTCAGGGGACGTTCGTGTTCGTGAGAGCGGGCAGCGGTTGGATTGCCTGAGCAGCAGGTCCGGTGGAGTAGGAATCGAGGGCATCAGCGAGGAATTTCTCCCAAATAGGACGGAACGCTTCCTCTTCGCTCATTCCGGCACCTTCCAGAAGAAGGGCAACACGAATCATCGATCCACTTGGTGATGCAACGAAACCGATGAGACCTTTCACTCCGGTCAACGAGCCCGTTTTTGCGTAGAAGGTTCCTTGGAGCGATGTTCCGCCGAAATACCCGATCAGAGTTCCGCTCGTTCCCGCCAAGGGAAGACGCCGGACGATCTCGTCATTGGTGCTGAAACGCTCGAGGATCTTCAAGAAGGCTGAGCACGTGATCTTGTTCTCGCGAGACAGACCCGATCCATCCACAAAGGTGTACTGAGTCGGATCGATTCCCCACGCTCGAAGACGCTCATCGATTGTGGAGATCCCTGCCTCACGTGTGCCGCTTCCCCGCGCGCGAAAGCCGATCTCCTTGAGCAGCATCTCGGCTGTGTTGTTGTCACTGGTCAGAAGCATCTGACCGACGATGTCGATCAATGGAGCAGAGGTGATCGAGGCAAGAGTCGTCGTTCCGGGTGGAGCCTGACCCGAAGTCGCTGCGCCAGCGATACTCACTCCCCGCTCGAGCAGAAGTCTGGCGAATTCAGCAGCAGCTCCTGTCGATGGATCGACACTTCGATTCTGTTCGCCGAGAACCAGTGCATCATTGACCACCAAAGCACCGATCGGCCCTCCTTCGATGGCTCGAAAGCTGATCGGCCAGGTCGGCGGGTACAACTCCGAGTCGTAACGCGAGGCATCACCGATGACATTTCCTGAGATCTGAGTGAGACCCTGGGCCTTCGTCGCATCAGCAAGGGCTTCGAGTGATGTGGCGGGTTGTTGAGGAAATCTCGAGAAGCGCGAATCATCCGGATACCAAGCAGCAGCGAGCAAAGGATCGCCTCCGCCGACGAGAAAGAGCGATGACACGATGCCGTTGTTCAGGATGCCGCGCACTTCCGTCGTGAACGTCGTCGAAGGGCCGATGATGTCCAGAGCGACTGCACCGACGATGAACTTCAGCGTGCTGGCCGGTGTGACCGGCGTGTCGATCCCATCGGACATGTTGAGGACTCCGTCGACAGAAATTGCGGCACACGAACCATCGAGGACAGCTCCTCCGAGAGGTCGCAAAGCCTGCTGAAATTCCGACGACGACGTCTCTCGTGCCAACACAGCAGGAGTTCGCCGGGCGGAAAGGACAGGTGTTTGAGGAAAGGAGTCGGGAAGTTCAGCAGATGCATCGGGAGGCGGTGGATCGCTGTTGTCCTGAGCGGCAGCCACTCTCCACAAACCAGCAAGGCCGATCGTCGCGACCACGGAGATGGAGACGAAGCGACCTCGATGACGACGTCTCCTGCGCACCGGAGCGGTCGGACGCACATGCCCGAAAGGGTTCGTCATCGTTGCAGGCCTTGCGCGTCCAGATACTTTGCATAGCGGTAGAGGTGTCCGAGCGCGACAACAGCACGGTTGCCGCTCGGGTAGCACATCCGGCCTGTCGCTCGAACTGTTGCGGGTCCGGGATTGTCGGGATCGGCTACCGCCAGCTCCGACGCCACCAGAATGGGTTTGCCGCTCTTGACGGAACATTCGGCGGCAGCTTCGGCGAATCGCTGATCCTGGCGCTCGTGATACGAAACGATTCTTTCGATTCCGTGATCCGGATAGAAGCCGCCTTCGCGAAGAAGACGAGCCTGATTCGACTGGATACCGATTCCCAGATAGATTACTGCGTCGACGTCGGCATGAGATGACACCAGGTCGAGAATCATCGGAATGGTCTCACGCGTCTCTCCCCCGGCGCAGTCGATCGGATTGGCCCGGCTCCAACGAGGCGGGAGAAGTTCGTCGATTCGACTCCGAAGATCGGCAGGAAGATCCATCAACTTCAGGCTGCCTTCTGCCGCGATCGCATCGGATGTGACGACTCCCCATCCCCCTGCTGTGGTGAGAATGACCACGTTCGGACCTTTGGGCAATGGCTGCGACGCAAGTGTGGCAGCCGCTTCGAAAGCTTCTTCGACCGTGCGAGCACGAGTGATACCTGCGCCTCTGCAGAATCCGTCGAAGACTTTGTCATCGGCAGCCAAGGCTCCCGTATGGGAAGCAGCCGCTTTCGCCCCGAGTTCCGATGCCCCGCCTTTGACGAGAACGAGTGGTTGAACTCGACTCACCTTGGCAAGGCGCTCCATCAGCGAGCGGCCGTCGGTGATTCCTTCGATGTAGGCAAGCCCGACATCGGTGTGAGGATCCGCTGCGTAGAAGTCGAGGTAATCCGCCACTCCCACAGCAGCAGCGTTGCCGGCTGAAACCGCTCGACTGATACCGATACCCGATGAACGCGACCAGTTGAGGAAACTCGAAACGAAGTTGCCACTCTGGCTCGCTACGCCGATGCGACCCGCTGGCGGATAGGGCGCGACGATCTGAGCACACAGGTTCGCCGGCGTCGAAACGACTCCTTGGCCGTTCGGACCGGCAAGGAGAATGCCCAATTCCCGGGCAGCTGCGACGAGTTCCTTTTCTGCTGCGACACCCTCGGGACCTGCTTCTCCGTACCCCGCTGAGGTCACAAATGCTGCGCGAATTCCCTTTGCGGCGCACTCCTTCAACAGGTCGATGTTCGCGGATGCCGGCGTGCACACGAACACCATGTCGTAGACACCTTCTGGAACGTCGGACACGCTCTTGACTGTCTCGACACCGAGGACGGACTCTCCTTGGAGATTCGTCCCGCCGATTCGGCCTGCGTAGCCGGATGCCAGGATGTTGTGAAGTGAGACGAAGCCGAACTTGCCTGGATGGGAGGAAGCACCGGCGACCAGGACTCCCTTAGGGTCGAACAGAGCCTGAAAGGATGAAGGGTCGAACAGAGCCTGAAAGGATGATGGGTCGAACAGAGCTTCTTCGGATCGGGCTGACACACGAGCAGTTCTTTCCGGATCCACTTCGACAAGGGCGTCCACTGCGACGGGCGAGCCGTCCGGCTGGATGATCACCGGATTGACGTCGATGCTCACGATTGTCGGATCGGATTCGGACAATTCGGACAATGAGACGAGGATCGATGCCAAAGCATCACGATCGACCGCTTGTTCACCGCGGAATTCGCCGAGGAGCTTGCGGGTCGAAATCTGCTCGATCATGTCGAGAGCATCGTTTCTGTGCAGAGGCACAGGTCTGAACTCCACATCGGCGATCGCCTCCGCCAGGACACCTCCGACCCCGAGCATGATGCACGGTCCGAATTGGGGGTCATCGATCATTCCAACGATGAACTCGCGTTTCCCTTCGACCATGTGCGCCACCAGAACGGTGACTTCCCCATCTTCGGGTCGCGCAGAATCGAAAAGTGTCTGAGCTGCATCGTGGACGTCTTGGGC
>QXGG01381153.1_pt1 | contig 42457 bp, 31 predicted proteins | sample 1982491 | NCBI WGS metagenome assembly QXGG01 (sample SAMN09924614, study PRJNA488089) | Wastewater metagenome, whole genome shotgun sequencing project. | isolation source: South African research farm wastewater | place: South Africa: Irene, Agricultural Research Council, Animal Production...
AAATATTAGCCTTATTTTTGTGGCTCAGATAGCACATACGTTTAGGAAACTTCTATTCTATCCGTTGAACTACGAGGCCAATAATTTTACAAATATAGGATTTTTATTAAAAACCACCTTTCAAAATTGCTTTAATAAATACCCCTTTTATGAAAGCATCATAAAGCTCCAAGAAAAACACTTACTCACTACGAGTAAACGACCTACTCACACGACACAAACCACCTACTACCACATCACCTCTCATTTAGTTTAAACAAAAATATTATTTACAATCAAGTCAAAAAAAGAGAGGTATTTTAAATAATTTACAATATTTAATATTAAATTAGATGTTATAAATCGGGTGTGTTGCCGCTAAAATTTCGACAATATAGAATCGACTATAATTACGAAAACAATTCACAACCCAACCTCTTTAGGAGATTGAGTATTTTTTAATATTTAACCCTAAGTTTATGACTAAAAGGAGTATTCAAAAAGCTAAATCACTTTTTGGTGGGATAACTGTTGTATCCCTGTTTTTATCATCCTGTTACAATGAGATCAAAGAACCGCTAGAAGATAGCGATGTCCCCATCAGAATTACAACAGACATTCTACCCCCTTCCACACGAGTTAGTCAAGAGAAGTTTGAGACTAAAGATGCCATAGGGTTCTTTCTGCTCACCAACACAGACAGCTTAAATGAATCTTACTTCAAGAACATTCAGTTTACCTTTCATGAAGGAGAAGATTTTATACCCTCGAAAGAGCTATATTATCCCAAGACACAAGATCCTTCAACGATTATCAGCTATTATCCCTATAAAAAAGATATCCTCACCGATGAAGGATTCCTTAGAGTATCGATTAAGAGCAATTCGTCCGATAAGGCTAAAGAGGTGGATACAGACTTTTTGATCGCACGAAAAGAAAATGTATTCGCTGATCTAAAACCTCAGCAGCTGAACTTTAAGCATGCACTAGCAAAGGTAGAAGTAGAAATCAAGCCCGCACAAGGCTATTCTGCCGAAGAGATATTAAGCACAGAACCCTTACTTAAAATCTTAAACCAACCTACAGAAGCTTTGTTTGATACACAAAAAGGCATTTTCACTCAGCACACCAACAAACTCGATTTGCAACCTAATGCCCAATGGCAAGTGCAAGATGGAATTATAAAAGGCTGCTCTTTTCTGTATATACCCAAAGAAGCAACATCTACAGATGAGCAGATTACTATCCTAGCGGAGAACATAACCTATAAGTGCTCATTCCCTAAAAAATGGAACTTAAAAGCGGGGACAGTAAATCGATTAACCATAAACTATACTCCCTCAAAAGGGATTGAAATAGCCAAGGCAGAATCAAATATTAAACCATGGGAGAAAGGAGAGAACGATGAAGTTAATACCCAAATAGAAACCTGTGCGATCCAAACCACAATGTTTAAGTTCCAAAACACAAATGTTTACCATTTAGTAAATTCGCAAGGCATTATTAGAGCGCAAGTTTGCCGAGAACTGTTGGTTAATAAAGAGATGAAAACTGAAGCAGTCGTAATCTACCCCATCGACAAAGATCTTAAAGTTGCCAACAGGGGAATATGCCTAAAAACGTTTAATCTGAAAGATAATATAGTAGGAGATACTATAATTTGGGATAAAAAGGATAACTCTTTTAGCATAGCAAAACATGGAAGTAAGGTAGATAATACCTATTTCTTCATCGACACACAAGGTGAAATTTGTTTTTCTGAACCGAAAACTCCTGATTATATTCACAGTGAAGAGGTTTACCTAAACAGTAAAAAAGAATCTCTAGCTAACCAATATCCAATTGTAAAAATAGGAATACAATATTGGACCACTGAGAACTGGAAGGAGGAGTTTAAATCAGATCATACTCCGTTAGCATTTGAAAAGGCTAAGACTGTTATTAATGCGGGCTACACAATGAGTTCATATTGTGGAGATGAACACTTCTACAATCGTGCAGCAATTGAGTCCGAAGCTCTTAATCCTCAAGGATGGGCTATACCCAGTACAGAAGAGTGGAAAAAACTCTTTAAGTATATTGACCAAGACTATAACCTGCTGAAGAGTGGTCAATGGATTTCAGCAACATCGCCACTCAATTCAATCTTTAAAATCACTCCACGCGGGTGCTTTGTCAGAGGAGAGTTCAAAACAAACTCAAATTGCTTTGCAGCATATGATAGCCAAAGTGAAGATAAGCTAACTACTATCATATTCCATAACCGAGAAGATTTACCACCTCTAGAGATTAGACTTATTAAGACTAACGACTATATGCTAAACATCAGGCTCATTAAAAGATAAAAAAAATAGGCTGTGTCGTATTGACACAGCCTATTTTCATTATTTCAAAAACTTTAAGCTTTCAATTAGAAGATAGCTACAAAGTCTGCATTTGTAAAGTATTTAGCAAATTCCAAATCAGTAGCTGCTTTTTTAGCTAATGAAGGATTTTGTTTAACAGCTTTAGCTAAGTTATCAATAACCATTGCATTGTTGTTAGTGCGAGCACCAAGAACAGCTTTTAGGTAAGATGTGTAAGCATCAGCATTCTTGATACTATCAAGAGTGTTTTTCGCTTTGTTATAATCTTTAGCTAAGATTTGAGCAAGAGCAGCACTGTTTGATTTTACATCACCAAATGCGCTTACTGCTTTGTTATAGTCACCTTGAGCAACGTAAAGGTTACCCATGATTTCGTTCAATTCTTTAGCACCAGCACCTTTACCTAGGTAAGTTTGAGCTGTAGCATTATCACCTTGTACAAGAGCGATAAGACCTAAGTTAGTATTAACCTCAGGAGCAGCATTGATTGAGTAAGCTTTCTTGAAGAAAGACTCTGCTTTTGCAAGGTTACCAGCTTGGTAAGCTAATCTACCTAAGTTGTTATAAGCACGGAAATCACCAGGGAAGTACTCAGTAACTTTAGTAAAGATTACTTCTTGTTCTGCTGGGTTTTCTGTTAGCGTAGTAGCATAAAGAAGTTCTTCGATGTTAAGTTCTCTTGGATTAGACTTAGCTAATTTAGAGATTTCCTCATCAGATTTACCAATGATCTCGTAGTTCAAGATTAAACGTGCACGTCTAAGCTCTGGAAGAATATCTTTTGCAAGAGTAGAGTAAACAGAAGAAATATTTTTGATTTCTTGCTCTCTTTTTTCTGGATCTGGGTACATAGAAAGAACACGTAGAATTAGGTTCTTGTCTTGGATGTTAGATTTAGAAACTAGTTCTTTGAAACCTTCCCAGTCTTGAGCTGTATATTTACCATCAACAACAACATCAGCTAAATCACCTTTTTTGAATTCACGGTTGATTAGAGCTTCTGTGTTTTTCTCACGATTTTTAGCAAGACCTGTATTAAGCTCAACACCACCATCAGGAGAAGCATAAGCAGAAACTTCTACGCTACTGATTCTTTTGTTAACCGCGTCTTTAATGCTTTGAACTTGGTTTTTGAAGTCTTTAGCTTTAGAAAGTTGGTTTGTACGAATGTTAGCTTGTTGGATAAGGAACATAATGTTATCCTTATGAGCATCTAAAATAACACGTTGGAAAGCATCTTGTCCCAATGCAGGGTTTGCTGAACCTAGAGTGTTTTTGATTAACTCAGAAGTAGAAATAACACCATCAGCAATTTTTACTGCAGGGATAGTATACGTTTTTTTACCTTTAAGAGCTTTAAACTCTAAGAACAATTCTGACTGTGCCATTTCTGGAACATAATCAAAAGATGTTTTCATTGTGTAGTTACCACCCATTTTGTAGGCGATTGATTGATGGTTACCTTGAACCTTCTCACCTTGGAAAATAGCAGTCTTACCTCTCGATTCTCCACCTTTCCATTTCAGAACAGGAGTAACTTCAACAACTGTCTTTTTGTTAAAGTATTTTTCTGGGAATTTTCCGTTAATAGTAACAGGAACTTTACCTCCTACAGCCTCTAGGACTACAGGGTTAGTAGTGAAATAGTCTGATGAAAGACCTCTCATTTTACTTCCGCAAGAAGAAAGCACTACAACAAGTGCAACCAATACGGGTAAATACAACTTTTTAGTCATCATTTTTGGCAAAAATTTAGTGTTTATAATTTATCGCAAAGTTATCAAATTATCCCTCTTCTGTATAAAACATACACTAGCTGTAATCTTTACAAAATGAACAATTTGCAACTTAATTTATATTATAGGACAAAAATAACTATAATTCAAGAATTTTCTACTACTTTTAAATTATTTATTTCTAGGATGGTACTCTAGTATTTCATGGCGTATCAAACTCTTGTCTAAATGGGTATATATTTCAGTAGTTGTAATAGACTCGTGGCCCAGCATAGCTTGGATTGCCCGAAGATTAGCCCCCCCCTCCAGCAGGTGAGTTGCAAAAGAATGTCGAAAAGTGTGTGGACTTACATTCTTTGAGATACCAGCCAATTCGGCATACTTCTTTACAATATTAAAAATCATAACACGTGATAGACCAGCACCACGGCGATTAAGAAACAAGGTGTCTTCAGCACCTCTTTTTATAACAACTGCCCCACGCTCCGTCAAATAATATTTAATGAGTTGAATACAGCGCTCTGAAATAGGAACTAAACGTTGTTTGCTCCCTTTTCCATCCACTACAACGTATTGATCTTCAAAATTTAACTGAGAAATTTTCAAACCGGTTAGCTCCGAAACACGCAAACCACAACTATAGAGTGTTTCGAGTATCGCCCGATTCCGAACGCCCTCAGGTGTACTCACATCAACAGCCTGAACAATAGCATCAATTTCTTCTACCGATAAGAAGACAGGAATGTGAAAACCCAATTTAGGGCCATCCAATAAACGTGAAGGGTCATTTTCAATAAGTTCTTCCAGAAGCAGGTAGTGATAAAACGACTTAATACCCGAAAGTATCCGAGCTTGCGAACGAGGATGAATTCCTAAATCATGCAATTCGGCCAAGAAACCCTGTAAATCTTGCAGTGTTATTTCAAGAACTGATCGATTTATGCTTTTTGCATAGTCGGTAAGTTTGGTCAAATCGAGTAAGTAAGCATCCAACGTATTGAGAGATAGAGATTTTTCAAGTTTTAAATATTGTCTATAATTGGATATAACTTGTAAAAGCTGTTTCATATTCGCTGAAAAATCTTCCATAACAGTAAAATTTTAATATCTTTGCAGAATAGTATCAAGTCTGAAAACAAAGATATTAAAATAGATTATCGAAAACATGAAAGTTCAACTAATTAATGGACCCAACATTAATCTACTAGGGAAGCGAGAACCCTCTATTTATGGGTCTTCGTCTTTTGATGATTACTTCTCCATTTTGGAGAAAAGATACCCTACAATCGAACTCTCATCATTTCAGTCCAACATTGAAGGAGAACTTATTAATAAGATTCAAGAAGTTGGTTTCTCACACGACGGCATAATATTAAATGCCGGAGCTTACACACACACATCAATAGCTATTTTGGACGCCATTAGAGCCATCACTTGCCCTGTAATTGAAGTTCACATTTCAAATACACAGGCTAGAGAGTCGTACCGTCATCACTCAATGATTGCGGCAGGCTGTAAAGGAGTCATTTGTGGATTCGGACTGGATTCTTATCGCTTAGCTCTAGAGGCCTTATTAGTTAAATAATTAGAGCAGATTAAATATAAATATATTATGATGTTAAAACAAACAAAAATCGTAGCGTCAATTTCTGACAGACGTTGTGAGGTTGATTTCTTGCAACAACTTTATGAAGCAGGAATGAACGTTGTGCGTATGAATACAGCACACGCTACCCAAGATGGTCTTGAAGTATTAATCAACAACGTAAGAGAAGTATCTAATAAAATAGGTATTCTTATCGACACTAAAGGTCCTGAAGTAAGAACAACTGCTTGTGATGAGCCAATCGATTACAAAACTGGTGAAAAGGTTATGATCGTTGCTGACCCTAGCAAAACTACAACTAGAGCTTGCATCTCTGTATCATATACAGGATTCATCAACGACCTCGAAGTAGGTAGAGATATTCTTATTGACGATGGTGATCTTTGCCTTCACGTTCACGAAAAAGAAAACGACCACCTAGTTTGCGAAGTTATGAACGACGCAACATTGGCTAGCCGTAAGAGTGTTAACGTTCCTGGTGTACGTATCAATCTTCCTTCACTAACTGAAAAAGATAGAAACAACATTCTTTTTGCAATCAAAAAAGATATCGACTTTATCGCTCACTCATTCGTTCGTAACGAACGTGACGTTCAAGACATCAAAGATATTCTTGCTGAGCACAACAGTGACATCAGAATCATTTCTAAAATTGAGAACCAAGAAGGTGTTGATAACATCGACGAAATTATTGCAATTTCTGACGGTATCATGGTTGCTCGTGGTGACCTAGGTATCGAAGTTCCTCAAGAAAAAATACCTGGAATCCAACGCAGACTTATCAAAAAATGTATTCTTGCAAAGAAACCAGTTATCGTAGCTACTCAAATGCTTCACACAATGATTAGCAACCCGCGTCCAACACGTGCTGAGGTTACTGACATTGCTAACGCAATTTACTACCGTACTGATGCTTTAATGCTTAGCGGCGAGACTGCATACGGTAAATACCCAGTTGAAGCTGTTAAAACAATGGCTACAATTGCAGCTCAAGCTGAACAAGATAAGCTAGACGAAAATGACATCAGAATACCTTTGGTTAATCCTGACGTTACTGCATTCTTAGCTAAACAAGCTGTTAAAGCTTCTGCTTTGATGAGTATTGGTGCTATCATCACTGACAGCTATAGCGGCCGTACAGCTCGTAACATTGCTGCATTCCGTGGTAAAGCTCCAGTTTTAGCTATCTGCTACAAAGAAAAAACAATGCGTCACCTAGCGCTTTCTTACGGTGTTGAAGCGATCTTCATGCCAGAAAAAGCTAACGGTCAAGAATATTACTTCGCAGCTCTTAACCAATTGGTTAAAGACGGTAGACTTAACGCTGAAGACAGTGTTTGTTACCTAAGCAGCGGCAGAAGAAATATGCGTACTTCTTTCTTAGAAATCAATACTGTAGAAGATGTGCTTAAATATGCTGATGACTACGTTTTACCTAACAGAAACAGATATTTATAATTTGGTAAATGAAAGAAACCGAGGCTTTAGATCAATATATTGCTGATCATAGCGACTCCGAGAGCGATTATCTGAAAGCACTTTATCGTGCAACTCATGTCAATCTTCTTCGACCTCGCATGGCCTCTGGACATATACAAGGACGAATCTTAAAGATGTTTACATCTATGATTCGTCCTCGTAATATTTTAGAGATAGGGACTTATAGTGGATATTCAGCTCTTTGTCTCGCAGAAGGTCTAGAATCAGGAGGAATGCTCTACACATTTGAAATCAATGATGAGCAAGAAGACTTTACCCGTCCTTGGTTAGAAAACTCTCCTTACGCCGATAAGATAGAATTTATCATTGGAAATGCTTTAGATATTGTCCCGCAAATGGACGTAACTTTTGACATGGCATTTATTGATGGTGATAAAAGAAATTATATCGCATATTATGAGATGGTTTTAGCCAAACTCTCAAAAGGAGGTTATATCTTTGCCGACAATACCCTTTGGGATGGGCATGTACTCGAAACCCCAAAACATAATGACTGGCAATCCATCGGGATCAAGGCATTTAACAGCTACATTGTCAATGACAAACGCGTTGAAAAAGTTATATTACCTCTTCGCGATGGCTTAACAATCATAAAAAAACTAGGATAGAAAATGGAAACAACTAGACAACAAAAAATATCACGCTTAATTCAAAAGGAATTAAGCAACATCTTCTTATTGCAAACAAAAGCAACTAACGGCATTTTAATCTCTATTAGCGCGGTTAGAGTGACATCAGACCTTAGTATTGCAAGGGCTTATCTAAGTATTTTCCCTCAAGACAAGAGAGAAGAGTTAATCAAAAACATCAATGCCAACTCTAAGGCTATCCGTTTTGATTTAGGACAAAAGGTAAGACACCAATTAAGAATTGTACCAGAACTCGAATTCTACGTGGACGACTCACTTGATTATGCCGAAAGAATTGATTCTTTACTAGATCAGTGAAACTCCCTTTAAAAATAGCTTGGCGTTATCTTTTCTCTAAAAAGAAGCATAACGCAATCAACATTATTTCAGCAATTTCTGTTTCAGGGATTGCTCTTGCTACTTTAACTCTAGTATGCACACTATCGGTGTTTAATGGCTTTCAAGAGTCAGTAGCAAGTTTTTTCACCTCTTTCGATGCTGAACTAAAGATAGTATCAACAACAGGCAAAACCTTCTCTTCTAACTCCCAACTACTAAATAAAATCAGCAATCTTCCTGAAGTCGAACTACAGACTACTACTCTCGAAGAAAATGCTATGGTCAAATACAAAGAGCTACAAACCATGATTACGCTCAAAGGAGTAGATGACAATTTCCATAAAGTCACCTCGATCAATACCCTACTCTTTGGGCAAGGCAAGTTTATTTTATACGATGAAGTTGTTAATTATGGCATCATGGGAGGAGAGCTAGCTTCTAGTCTTAGCACAGGAATACATCACATCCAACCTCTTGAGATTTTTGCACCAAAACCTGGAGCAAAAATAAATATGAGTAACCCAAGTACCTCTTTTAATACTTCATATCTATATTCCCCAGGGGTTATATTCTCGGTTGGACAACAGAAATATGATGGTAGTTATATTCTATGTTCACTAAAGTTTGCGCAAGACTTACTCGAAAAGAAGAATCAGATTTCCGCAATTGAATTAAAACTCATTGAGGGAGCAAGTATTAAGCAGGTCAAAGAGAAGCTAGCTGCGATTCTAGGACAAGGTTATACTATTCTTGATAGGTATGAACAGCAAACAGATGTTTTCAACATTATGAAGATAGAAAAATTAATTTCTTTCTTCTTCTTAATATTCATCCTACTTATCGCATGCTTCAATATCGTAAGTTCACTATCTATGCTAATTATAGAGAAAAGAGATGATATGCAGATACTCATGAATATCGGAGCAGACAAAAAGTTTATCGCTAAGATATTCCTTTACGAGGGTAGACTAATAACTGCCATAGGGACGGGAGTCGGACTTGTGCTAGGTGTTATTCTAACACTCTTGCAAGAGCACTTTGGCTTTATTAGGTTGAACGATGGATTCCAATTCATCACTTCTGCATATCCTGTTAGCCTACAGCTAACCGATTTACTACTAATTATCGTTACTGTAATTGTAGTTGGATTTATCTCCGTATGGTATCCAATCCAATACCTAAGCAAAAAGATCCTTCGCTAGTTAAGCTCTGCGCTATATGTATCCGAATTTAAGACTTCAAGGCTTTTCAGTACCCCCTGATCTGTTTTATTACGCACTTGATAATAGACTAAATCTCCATACAAATCACGAGCTATAAGTGATTTCAACCAACTATTTATAAACTTATCAACACTAAGAATATCCACCTGCGAATCGGTCGTATCTTTATATCCCTTCATCAAAGCTTTACGAATACTAACAGTTAAGTCTTCGGGAACCACATAGCTCTCAATAAACCTTGCAGAATCATAAGACGAAAGAATGGTAGTACGCTGGTTATGAATGAAACTAAAGAGGGGACTTAAAATATCTGGCTGATTTAAGCCACGAAATACGGGTGATAAAAGAACAGAGTCTACAGGTATAAAAATATCAGGCATAATTCCGCCACCACCATAAACGGACCTACCCTTAACAAGGGTTCGAAAAGAGAGTGAATCAACCACCATGATACTATCCGGATGAACTAACTCCCCACGATCTAATCGATCAAGAAGCTCCATCCGATACTTAAGTTGATTATCGGAGCCTTTAGCATAGGGTTTCTGAATATGTCGACCCGAAGGTGTATAATATCGAGCAATAGTCAAACGAATCATTGAACCGTCTAAAAGATCAACTGGTCGCTGCACAAGCCCCTTACCAAAAGATCTGCGACCCAAAATCAACCCCCTATCCCAATCTTGAATGGCGCCCGACAAGATTTCACTAGCCGAGGCTGAATACTCATCTTGCAGAATAATAAGTCGACCATCCTTAAACTTGCCAGAACCTGTAGCATAGAAACTGCCCAAATCAACACGTTTACCTTGTGCGTAGACAATTCTCTCTTTGGCTTTGAGGAACTCGTTAGAAATATCAACAGCAATATTAAGTAGACCACCACTGTTACCTCTGAGGTCCAAAATAAGATCTTTTAACCCCTTTTTTTTGAGAGCTTTAAGCGCTGATATAAATTCGACATGTGAGTTTGTATTAAAGCTTTCTAGATTAATATAGCCCACAGCAGGAGTAAGCATATAGGCAGCAGGAATGGTGTTAATCGGAATTGTATTTCGTTCTATAGATAACAGATGCGGTTGACCATCTCGAAAAAGCGTGAGCTCAACTTTAGACTTTCTAGGCCCCCTAAGCAGATCCGATATATCTTTTGTTGTAATGTGCGAACCAACGATAGGCTGACCGTTAGCGGCAATAATTTGATCACCATCCATGATACCAGCTTTTTTGGATGGGCCCCCATCAAGAGCTCGAATAACGTAAAGTGTATCATTTTGCATTCGGTACTGAATCCCTATCCCAACAAACTCTCCTTTTATAGACTCCTGGAGAGCTTTAACCTCCTCGGGAGTGGAGTAAGTTGAGTGAGGGTCTAAATTAGACAACATACCTCGAATACCAGCCTCTACCAGTGCATTTTCATCTACCGAATCAACATAGAGTTGATCAATGAAAAACTCAGCCATATGAAGCTTTTGAGCAGCAGCTCTTGGTGCTTTCTCTTGTGCTTCTACCGAGTATGTTGTAATTATGCCACTAAAGAGAAGCAAAAAGAGATATCTCATAAGTTATTATATTTCCATCCCTTGAGGAATAAACTGTGATATGTCTTTTCCATAGGATAATAATTCGCGTACTAAAGTGGAACTAATACAACTTAATTCAGGTTCAGTAAACAGAAGAATAGTCTCTATCCCTGTAAGTTTTTTGTTTATATCGGCAATAGACTCTTCGTACTCAAAATCTTTGACCGTACGAATGCCCCGAATAATAAAGCCAGCCTCAACATCCATCGCAAAATCGACAGTCAGATTTTCATAGGGCAAAACCTTAATTCGAGGTTCGTCCTTGAAAAATTCAGTAACCACTCGAATCCGCTTATCAATGGGGAAATGCGTATTCTTAGCTTCATTAATACCAATGCCTATTACTAGTTCATCCATAAAAGCTAGCGCTCGCATAACTATAGAATAATGCCCGATGGTAAAGGGGTCAAATGTACCTGGGAATAATGCTCTTCTCATAAATAATTGTCTTAGACTATAATATCTTCTTCAACTACTAAGTTCTCAATAATAAATTCTTGTCTTTCCATAGTATTCTTACCCATATAGAATTCAAGAAGATCGTTTACAATATCGGTCTTACGCCATTTAACCTGCTCTAGACGCATATCTTTGCCTATAAAGTGCTTAAATTCGTGAGGGGAAATCTCACCCAACCCTTTAAATCGTGTTATCTCAGGATTAGGACCTAACTCACCAATAGCCTCTACACGCTCTTCTTCACTATAGCAATAGCGAGTTTGTTTTTTATTTCTCACCCTAAAAAGAGGGGTTTGAAGGATATAAACATGTCCCTTCTTAATCAGATCAGGGAAGAACTGCAAAAAGAAAGTAATGAGTAGCAGACGAATATGCATACCATCAACATCGGCATCAGTTGCTACAATTACCTTGTTATAACGTAACCCATCAATACCATCTTCAATATTAAGAGCAGCTTGTAGAAGATTAAATTCTTCATTCTCATAAACTACTTTTTTAGTTAGTCCATAAGAGTTTAAGGGCTTACCTCGCAAACTAAATACTGCTTGAGTATTTACATCACGGCTTTTAGTAATAGAACCACTTGCTGAGTCACCCTCGGTAATGAAGATGGAAGAACTCTCTTTCGCATCTCCTTTACTATCATTCAGGTGAATACGACAATCTCTAAGCTTCTTATTGTGTAAGCTAACCTTCTTTGCACGCTCACGAGCAATACGAGTAATACCAGCAATAGCTTTACGTTCCTTCTCCGACTCTTGAATTTTTTTAAGCAATACATCGGCTATCTTGGGGTTCCGGTGTAAGAAGTTGTCAACTTCAGTCTTGACAAAATCGCCCACAAACTTATTTACGGTCGGTCCCTTTGGGCCGATATTAGCTGAACCCAATTTGATTTTTGTTTGACTCTCAAAAAGCGGTTCTTCAACATTGATTGCTATAGCACCAACCAAACCATTACGGATGTCCGAAAAATCGTGATTCTTGCCATAAAAGTCGCGAATAGCTCGGGCAAGATGCTCCTTATATGCACTTTGATGCGTACCGCCTTGGGTAGTATGTTGTCCGTTTACAAAAGAGTAATACTCTTCTCCATATTGAGTAGTGTGAGTAAAGGCAATCTCAATATCCTCACCCTTAAGATGTATTATGGGGTATAATCCTTCAGAGGTTAGGTTATCTTCGAGCAGGTCTTGGAGACCATTCTTAGATATAATTTTAGTACCGTTGAAATTCAACGTTAAGCTAGTATTCAAATAAGAGTAGTTACGAAGCATTGTTTCGATATACTCCTCTCTAAAGCTATAGCCTGTAAAAAGTGTCTCATCAGGTTCAAAATAGATATAAGTTCCGGTCTTCTCATCCGAAGGTGCAGTAATGTCTGACTGCAAAATTCCTTTAGAAAAAACAGCATGTCGAACCTTACCTTCACGATAACTCTTTACTTCAAAGCAAGAGCTCAAGGCATTTACAGCTTTAATACCCACACCATTTAAACCAACACTTTTCTTAAAGGCTTTGCTGTCGTATTTTCCTCCTGTATTTAAGACGCTAACAGCTTCTACAAGCTTGCCCTGAGGAATACCACGGCCAAAGTCTCTTACCGAGACTTGAAGGTTATTGGTTACAGATATATTTATCTGTTTACCCGAATTCATTTTAAACTCATCTATACTATTATCAAGTACCTCTTTTAATAAAACGTAGATACCATCCTCAGCATAGGTTCCATCACCAAGCTTACCGATATACATACCCGGGCGCACACGAATGTGCTCCATGTCACTCAAGTGACGAATATTATCATCAGTATAAGCTACACTTCCAGTTTTATTTTCCAAGATCTCACTCATAGTTTAGTTTTAGTTTATTTCTTTAATAAATGCTCTTCTACGCTTATGTTGATCAGTCTTAAAATTAACCCACTGTGCTTGAACCTTATCATTGAGTTCGAGTTCAGGATTAGACTCAGCTATCGTAAAGCCAAGCTTTCGGCTATTAGGTATCATATCTGCAAACACAATTGCATTAACACCCTTATTCTGATACTCAGGCTTAACAGCGACAAGTAAAAGGTCGAGAATATTCGATCTTTTTTTGAAGAATAGTGCCTTAAGCAAATAATACCAGCCAAAAGGTAAAAGCTTTCCTTTGGCTTTTTGCAGAGCTGAAGAAAGAGATGGCATTGACAAACCCACAGCAACTAATTTCTTGTCCGAATCAATAACCAGGGATAACACACGCAAATCGACAATAGGTAAGTACATCTTAACATACTGATCGATCTGCCTCTGATTTAGAGGTGCAAAACCATAAAGAGGCTGATATGCCTCATTCATTAATTCAAAAATAGCTTGACCGTAGTCTGCAGCTAACTTTTTGCCCGAGGTGTACTTAATAATTTCTAAGCCTAGTTTTTGTTGTACTATCTTAGAAACTCGTGCATGTCTTTCGGGAATCTCTTCGGGAATATATATCTTAAACTCAACCCAATCGGCATCTTTTACAAAACCCATTTTATCCATATGTTCTGGATAATAAGGATAATTATAAATAGTAGCCATCGTACCAAGCTGATCAAAACCTTCAATCAACATACCCTCAGCATCAAAATCGGTAAAACCAAGCGGCCCGTGGATATGCGTCATTCCACGCTCTAACCCCCAGTTCTCAACAGTTTTTATAAGCTCTTTAGAGACTTCATCATCATCGATAAAGTCTATCCAACCAAATCGGACTTTGTTTTCGTTCCAAATCTTATTGGCTCGTGTATTAATTAGTGCTGCAACTCTTCCTACAAGTTTTCCATTTTTGTAAGCCAAGAAAAAGTCAGCCTCACAATAGTCGAAAGCAGCATTCTTATTCTTATCAAAAGTGTTTAACATATCATCATATAAGTCGGGAATAGCATAGGGATTGCTTTTATACAACTCATAGTTAAAGCGAATAAACTTCTTCAAGTCATTTTTAGAAGAAACCTTTTTAATTTCTATTGACATATTTAAATAAAGTAATTGAAAGCCTAAAGATACACGAATTGATGGATATCTTACATTATATAACAGAGAAACTCTGCACCTAGATATTGTAGATCAAGTAGGTTACATAGCCCACATACAGCAATATAAACACAATTCCCTCACTTCTCTTGATGATCCGTTTGCCAAAACATAGCGACACAACGAAGAGTAAAATAGTAGAAACAACCATGGTCCACAAATCGAAAGAAGTGATCCCTCCTATCTCCAGGGGCGTAATTGTCGCACTACAACCCAAAACAAAGAAGATATTAAACAAACTACTTCCCACCACGTTACCAATAGCTATTTCGGGGTTTTTCTTAAGCGAAGCAACAACTGAGGTTGCCAACTCGGGCAAAGATGTTCCACCTGCCACTAAAGTCAAACCTATAACAGATTCCGATACACCCAAAGCTCTTGCAATATCTGAAGATCCCTCAACAAAGATCTTACCACCGAAAACTAAAGCCGCTAAACCTATTACAATAAATAGACTTGATTTCAAGAAAGACATCACATGAATCTCCTCAGCTTGCGTCTCTAACGACTCACTACCACTCTTTTTGGCCACATAAAACGTATAGCTCAAGAATATAATAAAAAAACAGAGAAGAATCAAACCATCAGCCCTACTTAATGAATCGGACAAGGCTCCAGCCAACGCAATATCACTAGCCAGAATTACCAAAATAAATGAGGCTAAGATTGTCAAAGGTATCTCAACCTTGAGTGTTCCTTCTGAAATCGTTATAGGAGCAACAAGTGCCGTACACCCCACAATAAGTAAAATATTGAATATATTACTACCCACCACATTACCAATTGCCAAATCAGCACTCCCCTGAATAGCCGAAGAGACACTAACTGCCAACTCGGGGGCAGAAGTACCAAAGGCAACAATAGTCAAACCTATAACAATAGGTGGTATATTAAAACGTTTGGCTACCGAAGAAGCTCCATCAGTGAGCCAACTTGCACCAAAAAGGATTAGCAATAACCCTCCTACTAAAAATACTATATCTAACATATAACTGTATAATTATTTACATCTTGTTCCTTTAATCAAAAGTTTGCTCTCGTCACTAAGTGTCGTAGCATATATATAGTCTACCCCTCCCTCTTTTATCTTTAAACGTTTGATAAGCTCAGGTACAGACGAAGGAAAGTTACGAATAATCACATTGGCCTGAGAAACATCAGACTTCAATTGCTTTAAGGATCGCTTATCGAAGCCGTAGACCTTACTAACCTTAATTATTCGCCCTGGGAAATGAGCTATATATTCATCTGAAGAATATAAATGGCTATTGGGATGTAGTTTTGCAATATTAAAAGCCTGTGTTAATCGATTGAAAGCACCTGCCTTCAAAATCGAGCCGTTAGGCTCATAGAGATACGCACCTACCGACGAAGCGTAATTAATATCGACCACACCCTTATTGAAGTCAAATGTAAAAACTTCTTTTGAATTATTGGGAAGTAAATTAATGCAATGTACATCGAGCCTGTCAGATTGAACCGAAACATAGTCAGTTTTGAGCAGCACTTCTTTACATTCATTACGAACGCTGACAACGTAGACTGCAACAACGTCATCTAAGTCTCTTATAGCTTGTGTTAGGTCTAGCATAGGAGAGAGTTTGATTAACGCTCCTTTGGATTTCTGCCTAAACAACTTCTGAAGTTCAAGCAAATTTGGAGTACAGTCGGCTATTGAAACCGTTTTTTCGCCATGACTATCTCTTCGTGCAGGATCAATAAATATTAAATCAAGATTGTCTGCCCCACTTAAGTAGGTAACAGCATCCATAGCATGACAAGTCACGTTATCCATCCCGAGTGCTCTAAAGTTATGCTCGGCAATTTGCGATAAGTCTGAATCACGTTCGATGTGAACAGCTTTATTAAATCGTGTAGCCAAGAAGGCAGTATCAACACCAAAGCCACCTGTTAAGTCAACCATTGCATCACCTTGAACAAGCTCAGATTTTAGGCGTGCAGTCTCTTCAGATGAACACTGCTCAAGAGAGAGGTGGACAGGATAAATAATATCAGGGTTAGCGTGCCAAGTCGGAAGTTTTTTAGCAGATCGTTGCAAACCATCAATTTGTTGTATTGCTAGTTTAAGCTCATCGGGTGTAAGCTCTTTAGGCTTAGAAAACAGCAGCTGGTGAACATCTGCTGTGCGATGTGTCTCGACAAAAGATTTTATTTTATCATTTAATACCATAACTAGGGTACAACTTTATAGTTTTTACGGGCTTCAGCTCGATAAATTCGGTTAAAATGCCACCACTCCGACTTTAGAGGTTTAAATCCACCGTAAGTCATAACTTCACGCAATAATAACCTATTTTTTCGCTCTTGCTCAGTAATAATTCCTTTTACTACAAGTTCTTTTTCTTGATCGATATGTGCCTCATAGCCCAGGTGATCGACTTTGGTACCCATAGAGAGTGGCTTTCCACTACCACCTAAGATCGAGATATCGACCGCCATTCCATAGTTATGCAATCCTCCCCCATTGGCAGGGTTAGATACATACTTAGCCTTAGCAGTTCCTTTTACCTTATTCCACATGGTTTGCTGTACAGACATAGGGCGAGTTGCGTCATAAACGATAAACCTACACTTGGGACATCTGCGCTTTAACTCTTGATGGGCTTTTATAAGAGAGCTTGCAGCCAAAGGATGAAGATAAGCAGTATGCAAATCTTTATACATAACAACTCCTACAAAGTTATCTGCTTTAGCATACATCATATCTACAACAATGGAAGGGTCTTTTTTTCGAATATCTACAAAACCAAGCTCTTGTATCTTAACCTCAGTATCGCTTAGCTGTTGAGCAGCTAATGAAAAAGAGAATAATAAGCTCAGAAGAATACAGATTAAATTAGATTTCATGCGTACTTAAAAAATCAATTAGTTTTTGAGTAGCGCGAGCACGGTGGCTAATTTGGTTCTTAACCTCATTACCCAATTCGGCAAAAGCCTTATCGTTACCTTCAGGTACAAATATAGGATCATATCCAAACCCGTTGGTTCCACGCTTATCTTTAGCGATATGTCCTTTTACAATACCATCAAACTGATAGCGCTCACCATTTATGATTAGTGCTATCACTGTTCTAAACTGAGCAGAACGGTCGGACTTAACTTTAAGGTTAGCAAGTAGCTTATCCATATTATCATTAGAGTCTCTACCCTGCCCTGCATATCTTGCAGAATAAACACCTGGTGCACCATCAAGTGCAGTAACTTCTAAACCTGTATCATCGGAGAAACAGTTTAGATTATACTTTTCGAACACATAAGCTGCCTTTAAGAAGGCGTTGCCCTCCAAAGTATCTTCGGTTTCTTCTATATCTTCGGTACAGCCAATATCGTTAAGTCCCAGTACATCAAAAGCAGGAGATAGCATTTCTGCTACCTCCTTTAATTTATGCTCGTTATGTGTTGCAAATACAATTTTCTTACTCATCACTTTACTTTAATTTTATCAAATCCTTGACCATAAACACCTATCACAGAGCTTTGTGATATAAAAGCATCTGGGTCAATCTCTTTTACGAGTCTAAAGATATAAATCGATTGTGTCTTTTTTGCCAAAACCATCAAGACATTTACCTCATTTTTACTATACCAACCCACCCCTTTGACCAGTGTAACCCCACGACCTGTCTTCTGGATTATCTGGTCTGCAATTTCAGCATGATGTTTTGAGAATATAAAAAACTGGACCGATTGCCTCGCACTATTAACTACCCAATCGAGCACACTAGTAATTATGAACAGGGTCACAAAACCCATTAGAACAACTTTCCAATCCCCCTCTATAAAGTAACTTGAAGAGACAATAGCAAAGTCGCAAAACAAGATTACACGACCCAGAGAGATATCACGGTACTTATTAACAACAGCCGCTACAATATCAGTACCTCCTGTACTACCGTTATTAATAAATACTAATCCAAGTCCTAGCCCACACATAGCAGCACCTACAACACAAGCCATAAAGACTTCATTAGGGCCTAAAATCTGCAAGACTGATCCATCTGCATTTTTAAATAGCTCTTGGGTAATAAAGGTACAGATATTCATCATTACAACTCCAAAGAGTGTTCGGACAGTAAACCGTTTACCTAAAATCTTGAAGGTTACCAGTAGCAATACAACATTGATTATAGTATAAGTAAACTGAATAGGAAAATCTGTAGCATAATAGACCAGAGTCGCTATACCTGCTGTTCCACCAAGTGGTAATTTGTAAGGAAGCAAGAAGAGAGCCCACCCAACCGAGTAGCATAAGATTCCCAACGATATCGACAAATAGTCACGCAACATGAGTGACCAACTTTGGTTGTTTTTGAGTTCTGTCATAGAGGTTTTGGTTTGTTACGTTATTTCAATTAAAAAATAAGGTAAGCCAAATAATATAGCTTACCTTAAAGATAGATTTAAAATACCAAGTTCACAATCTTACCGGGAACAACAATTACCTTTTTAGGCATCTTGCCTTCTAACCAACGCTCAGTTCGCTCGTCAGCCAGCACCAGTTCTTGTACCTCTTCACGGCTAAGATCTGCACTTATATCCATGCTGTATCTTGATTTACCATTGAAAGATATACTGTAAGTTTTAACAGCCTCTTTCAGGTATTCTTCATTGTATTTTGGCCAATCAGTCAAGCAGATTGAAGTAGTATTGCCTAGTATAGACCACAACTCTTCACATACGTGAGGAATAAATGGAGACAATATAATGGTTAATTCTTTTAGAATCTCTCTCTTGTGACATTTGAGTGTAGTGAGCTCATTTACACAAATCATCGCCGCACTCACAGAGGTATTGAAAGAGAAGCCTTCAATATCTTCAGTTGATTTCTTAATAAACTTATGGAGAGCTTTCAACTCTTCAGCAGTAGCTGGAGCATCAACTACCAAATCATTTCCTTGACGGTCGAAGAATAATCCCCAGAATCTGTTGATAAATCGGTAAACTCCATCGATACCATTTGTATCCCATGGCTTAGATTGCTCAAGTGGCCCCAAGAACATCTCGTACATACGAAGTGTATCAGCACCATAACGATCAACAATCTGGTCAGGGTTTACAACATTGAACATCGATTTACTCATCTTTTCGACAGCCCATCCACATTTATAGTTACCCTCAGCATTAAGAATAAACTCAGCAGTTTTGAACTCAGGTCTCCAAGCCTTGAAAGCTTCAAGATCAAGAATATCATTTTCCACAATATTGACATCTACATGTAGTGCTGATGTTTCGTATTTATCTTTTTCTTCTAAAGAGACAAACTTGTTGGTATCCTTGATACGGTATACAAAATTACTACGTCCTTGAATCATTCCTTGGTTAACCAATTTCTGGAATGGTTCAGCACAGCTAGCAACCTCAATATCGTAAAGAAACATGTTCCAAAAACGAGAATAGATAAGGTGACCTGTAGCGTGCTCAGTACCACCAACGTATAAATCAACATTTTTCCAATATTCACAAGCCTCAGGAGAAACAAGCGCTTTATCGTTATGTGGATCCATGTAGCGTAAGAAGTAAGCAGAAGAGCCTGCAAACCCTGGCATAGTATTAAGCTCCAAGGGGAAAACAGTTTTATTATCAATCTTACTGTTTTCAACCACAGCATGATTTTCTGTATCCCAAGCCCAAACCTTAGCTCTACCCAATGGTGGTTCACCTGTTTCTGTTGGTAAGAATTTTTCTACCTCTGGAAGTTCAATAGGAAGGTATTGCTCTTCGACCATACATGGCAACCCGTCTTTATAATATACAGGGAATGGTTCTCCCCAATAACGTTGACGTGAGAAGGTTGCATCTCTAAGACGATAATTCGTTTTGATATGACCTAGTTTAGTCTCGTGGATATAAGCCTTCGTTTTTGCTATCGCATCTATAATGGTTAAACCATTCAGGTTTAAATCCGAATCAATTCCAGCTATTGGAGAGTTAATCATAATACCCTCTTTGGCATCAAAACTCTCTTGAGATACATCACAACCTTCAACGAGCGGACGAATTTCAAGGTTGAAATGTTTTGCAAAAGCATAATCTCTACCATCGTGTGCAGGAACAGCCATAATAGCACCAGTACCATAGCCTGCCAAAACATAATCACTAACCCAAACAGGAATCTCTTCGTTGGTTAATGGATTGATAGCATAACTTCCAGTGAAAACACCCGTAACTTTTCTGTCGGACATACGTTCACGCTCGGTACGTTTCTTTGTTTTCTCAACATAAGCCTCAACCTCAGCTTTTTGCTCATCGGTAGTCAAAGCAGCTACATATTCACTCTCAGGTGCAAGAACCATAAAGGTTACACCAAAAACAGTATCTGCACGTGTGGTAAATATAGTAAGCGCTACATCGCTATCTTTGACATTGAACTGCATCTCAGCACCGTTAGATTTACCAATCCAATTGCGCTGTGTATCTTTTAGTGAGTCGGTCCAATCAATAGTTTCAAGCCCGTCTAGCAAACGTTGTGCATAAGCCGAAACTCGTAAACACCATTGACGCATCACTTTTTGGATTACAGGGAAACCACCTCTTTCTGAAAGACCATCAATAACTTCATCGTTAGCCAGCACTGTACCAAGCTCAGGGCACCAATTCACCATCATATCACCTAGATAGGCGATTCTGTAGTTCATCAAAACCTCTTGTTGCGCTTTTTGGTCCATCGCTTTCCACTCTTGAGCTGTGAATTCAAGTTCGTCTGACCCAGAAGCCGTCAAATCTTGTGTTCCTTTTTGCTCAAAATGATTTACGAGCTTAGTTATAGGTTCAGCTTTTTGACTAGCCGAATCAAAATAACTCTCAAACATTTGTACAAATGCCCATTGAGTCCAATGGTAATATTCTGGCTCACTGGTTCTAATCTCTCTGCTCCAATCAAAAGAGAACCCGATTTTGTCGAGCTGCTCACGATATCTCTTAATGTTTTGATCAGTAGTAATCGCTGGGTGTTGGCCCGTTTGGATGGCATACTGCTCAGCAGGTAATCCGTAAGCATCATACCCCATAGGGTTTAACACGTTGAAACCGCTCAATCTTTTATAGCGAGCATAAATATCAGATGCAATGTAGCCCAAAGGGTGCCCCACATGTAGACCAGCACCTGAAGGATATGGGAACATGTTTAGAATATAGAATTTTTCTTTTGAGGGATCTTCTTCTATTCTATAGGTATCCATTTCAACCCATTTATTCTGCCATTTCTTCTCTATATCCCTAAAGTTATACTCCATAATTGATAATAATTTTATAGTGATTCTACGTTATAATCTATAATACTTCTATTTTGAAGAGCAAAGATAATGAATCTATAAGTAACCATCACTTTAGAGCAACATAAAATGAGGGAGTTAATTCTAAGCTCCCTTTAAAATTTAGAGTCAGTAGCTACCACAATTATAACCACCCTTTGGTTTATCTGCAACGAGTAACTCGTTTACTATTTCCACCTTAGTCGTTTTAAACCTAGCCACTAAGGTGTAAACAGAGACCAATTAGCCCCTCCAATATTCTACCTACTGATTAACTATTAAAATATTTATTGCTTACCTTTGTAAGAGAGTTATAAAGAGCATTAACTCGTATTCTAAAAATTCATTAAGTACCCTGAACTTATGAAGCAAATTGCCGTTCGTAGTATAAAGCAATCATAAACTTTTAAACCCAAAACCACCTTGAAGACTCAAAAAATAGCCCAAACTCCTATGATGAAGCAGTTCTTTGATTTGAAAAAGAAACATCCCAACGCTGTTATGTTATTTCGATGTGGGGATTTCTATGAAACTTTTTCAACCGATGCTATTCTTGCATCAGAGATACTTGGCATCACACTCACCAGAAGAGCGAACGGAAAGAGTACCTATGTAGAAATGGCTGGTTTTCCTCACCATGCATTAGATACTTATTTACCCAAATTAGTTCGTGCAGGTAAGCGTGTAGCAATCTGCGACCAACTCGAAGATCCTAAGACAGCCAAAGGCATTGTCAAGCGTGGAGTAACCGAGTTAGTAACTCCTGGAGTCTCTATCAACGAACATATTCTCAACAACAAAGAAAATAATTTCCTTGCAGCTATCTATTTTAACAAATCTGTTCTAGGTATCTCTTTCTTAGATATCTCAACAGGTGAGTTTTTGACTGCTGAGGGGAATGCCGACTATATTGACAAACTACTTACCAACTTCTCACCCAAGGAGGTTTTATTCGAAAGAGGCAAGAAGGCCCTATTCGAAGAGCGATTTGGCAGTAAATTCTTTACCTACGAACTTGATGACTGGGTTTTCACTCAGCAAAATGCAATAGAGAAACTCCTTAAACATTTTCAAATAGCCAATTTAAAGGGCTTTGGAGTAGATCACCTACCCAATGGTCTAATTGCATCGGGAGGTATTCTTCAATACCTTGATATTACTCAGCACCACAATATTAACCACATAACCACTCTATCTAGAATAGAAGAGGATAAGTTTGTAAGGCTAGATAAATTTACCATCCGTAGCTTAGAACTGCTCAGCAGTATGAACGACGGTGGAAGCAGCCTACTTCAGGTATTAGATAAAACCACCACACCGATGGGTGGACGACTCTTAAAACGTTGGGTGGTATTCCCACTAAAAGAGGTTGAATCGATCAATAATCGACTTGATGTAGTGGAGTACTTCTTTAAACACCCCGAGTTTAGAGAGCTTATTACAACTCAGTTACACCTTATTGGTGACTTGGAGAGAATAGTCTCTAAAACAGCTGTCGGACGAGTATCACCAAGAGAAGTTGTTCAGCTTAAAGTAGCGCTTCAGGCTATTGAACCCATAAAGAAAGCCTGTCTCAAGGCCGAGGATAAGAGCCTAAATCGCATGGGGAATCAACTTAACCTTTGTGAGAAGATTCGTGATAGAATAGATATTGAAATTGAAAATGACCCGCCTTTACTTATTAATAAAGGACATATCATCTGTTCGGGAATAGACAAAGAATTGGACGACTTACGTAAAATTGCATATTCGGGAAAAGATTACTTACTTCAAATTCAAAAAAGAGAGATTGAAGCAACGGGCATTCCGAGTTTGAAAATTGCTTATAATAATGTCTTTGGATATTATATTGAAGTTCGAAATACGCATAAAGATAAGGTTCCTGCTAACTGGATAAGAAAACAGACCCTCGTGAGTGCTGAACGGTACATTACTGAGGAGCTTAAAGTTTACGAAGAGAAGATTTTGGGAGCCGAAGAGAAGATCATAGCCCTGGAAACGAGAATATTTGAGGCCCTAGTTATTGATTTAGCTGAATATATTTCGGCCATACAGGTTAACGCCAACCAAATCGCAGCCCTAGACTGCTTGTTATCGTTTGCCACCATAGCACAAGCCAATAAATACCTCAGACCCATAATCAAAGACAACGACGTGCTATCCATCGAGGAAGGGCGACACCCTGTTATTGAGAAAGAACTACCCCTAGGAGAACAATACATCTCTAACTCGGTATATCTCGACAATAAGACACAGCAAATCATGATTATTACGGGACCAAATATGTCGGGTAAGTCGGCTCTACTCCGCCAAACTGCACTAATCACTCTCATGGGGCAGATTGGTTCGTTTGTACCTGCAGCAAAAGCTGAAATAGGTGTAGTCGATAAGATTTTTACGCGTGTTGGTGCCAGCGATAATATTTCGATGGGCGAATCTACCTTCATGGTTGAGATGAACGAGGCTGCAAACATCCTTAATAACCTGTCTGATCGGAGTCTTGTACTCTTTGATGAGCTAGGTCGAGGAACTTCAACTTACGATGGGATATCAATTGCTTGGGCTATTGTGGAGTATATCCATAATCAACCTAAGAATAGAGCAAAGACTCTTTTTGCCACCCATTATCACGAACTCAACGAAATGGAAAACTCGTTTGATAGAATCAAAAACTATAATGTTGCAGTTAAAGAGATTGACAATCGGGTGATATTTTTGCGAAAGCTCAAGCGTGGAGGAAGCGAACACTCATTTGGTATTCATGTGGCTAAGATGGCAGGCATGCCTAGCAGCATTGTGAAACGTTCAGACGAAATTCTTGCGCAACTCGAATCGGTCAACCGAAGCGGAAGCATGGCAGCAGAGCCAGTAAAGACCATAATTCCTACGAAAGTTGAAGAGGGCGTACAACTCAGTTTCTTCCAACTAGACGATCCTGTCCTTTCTCAGGTACGTGACGAAATCATCAATCTGAGTGTTGATCACCTCACACCTCTGGAGGCACTCAATAAACTCAATGATATTAAGAAGATAATTAAAGGAGACTAATTCGAATATCACAGTCCATTAAAAATGAGTGAGGGCTATACCACCTTAAATTGGTATAGCCCCCTAGGACAAACTCTAGAAACAAACTCGAATTTTATCTTTGATGTTTTAAAGATCTACTCTAAAACTATTCTTTCAACACTAAGATGGATTATAATCTAAGATTATTAGAGCCTAAGAGAAAAAAGTTTTAACACTAATACTACAATTATGTGACTACAATAATAAACTTACTGTCACAAATATAGCATTATTCAAACGATCAAATCAACTGAAACAGGATAGGAGACGATAATTGACACCTAAACAGGATGGAACCACTCAATTAAGTTTCATTAGCATGACAATTAAAAAATATTATAAATCATCACCTTGGTGATGTACCTGTTCGTACTCTTCTTGTTTAGCAACCACGTAGTTTTTTCTTGGATAAAGAATGAATCTTGTTGAGCGATCGTAAGTGAAATAATTCCATACCCATTGTAAAAGGACAAAAAACTTATTTCTTACTCCTAGAATAGATTTTAAATGCACAACTAGCCACATAGACCAAGCCAGTTTACCTCCAAGCTTTACTTTCCCTAAGTCGGCAACTGCTTTATTCCTACCCACAGTAGCCATTGAACCGTAATTTTTATAACTGAATGGAAGCAGATCTTGATGATTATCTAACCGAATTAAATTTTTGGCCACCATACGCGCGTGCTGAATTGCAACTTGAGCAAGTTGTGGATGCCCATTTGGATAGGCTGGATCGTCAAGACTCAAAGCCAAATCACCAATACAGAACACATCCTGCAAACCTTCAAGCTGATTAAACGTATTAACCAAAATCCGGTTCCCCCTACCAATCCTATTACCATCAATATTTTTAATTGAGATACCTGTTACCCCACTAACCCAAATTAGAGAACGCGTAGCAACTTGCTCACCCGAATCTAAATAAGCAATATCGCCATCATAATCTTTTAGCCTTGTGTTGAGTCTTATGTTGACTCCCATCTTTGTAAGATATTTTTTGGCATTGGCTGAAGCCTCATCAGACATACTCGCCAAAAGATGACCAGAGCCTTCAATTTTTCTCATTATTAACTAGTTTGCCTGAAGCAACCTCTGCAATATAGTGTAGAAAGGATAGGCTCACATCATCCATCTTTTCACCCTCTAACAAGACGCCTGCATTAAAATCAATCCAACCAGGCTTAAAATTAGAAAGCTTAGAGTTGGTAGAGACTTTAAGAGTAGGAACAAAAGTTCCAAATGGAGTTCCACGACCTGTAGTAAACAGAACTAAATGGCAACCAGATGCAGCTAAAGCTGTACTTGCTACTAAGTCATTGCCAGGTGCACTCAACAGATTTAATCCCTTAGTAGATAATCTATCACCATAAAGCAGTACATCACGTACGGGAGAAGTTCCCGCTTTTTGAGTACAACCAAGTGATTTTTCTTCTAGTGTTGAAATACCTCCTTGCTTATTACCTGGTGAAGGGTTCTCATATATAGGTTGTTTATTCTCTATAAAGTAGGCTTTAAAATCGTTGATCAAGTGAACAGTCTTATCAAAGACCTCTTTACTTTCACAACGCTCCATAAGAATGGTTTCAGCTCCAAACATCTCAGGCACCTCAGTTAAAACAGTTGTTCCACCTTGTGATACCAGTAAGTCTGAAAAGGCCCCAAGCAAAGGATTTGCCGTAATGCCAGAGAAACCATCCGAACCTCCACACTTCAAACCAACCTTCAACTCACTCAGTGGAACATCCACACGTTCGTCTTTAGAGGCCAAGGCATAAAGTTCTCGAAGTAATTTCATTCCCTCTTCATACTCATCAGAAACACGTTGAGTAGTCAAAAACTTCACTCTATCAGAATCAAATTCGCCCAAGAAATCCTTGAAAGCTCCTATCTGATTGTTTTCACAGCCCAGTCCTACTACCAAGACAGCACCAGCATTTGGATGTAAAACCATATCACGAAGTATCTTACGTGTGTTTTCGTGATCTTCGCCAAGTTGAGAACAACCATAGTTGTGAGGGTATGCAAGAATAGCATCTACACCCACCCCTTTAGTTTCTTCTTGTAATCCTTTAGCCAATTCAGCAATTGTACCGTTAACACAACCTACGGTAGGTAAAATCCACACTTCATTACGAATGCCGACCATTGACTCTTCTTTTTAATGAACTTATGATAAGGTTCTATTTTTGAACTCTTTTGGGCTGCATTTGATCAAGCTTTTTGCCGTAAAAAATGCTAATTAACCCGATAATGATAAATGGGATACTTAACCATTGTCCCATATTAAGAGCCATTCCTGCTTCAAAATCAACCTGATCTTCTTTAATAAACTCGATAAAGAATCGGAAAGTAAAGATATAAACCAGACAGAAACCAAAGTAGAAACCTCGGTGTAGTTTTGAATCGTATTTCTTATAGAGATACAGCATGATAAAGAACAGAAGTAGATAGGCTAGAGCCTCATAAAGCTGTCCTGGGTGGCGAGGCAGATTATCTACGCTCGAAAACACAAACGCCCAAGGCACATCGGTAGGCATACCAATAATTTCGGAATTCATCAGGTTAGCCAAACGAATCCAGCAAGCTGTAATCGGAGTTGCCACGGCAATCATATCAAGCACATCCATGTAGTTCATCTTTGTTTTGCGGCAATACATCCACAAAGCAACGATTAGCCCTAGGGTTCCACCATGACTCGCTAAACCTGCATAACCGACAAATTTCCACCCACCACCGTCGAGGAATTTAATAGGCAGAAATATTTCTAATGGATTAGCCAAATAGTATTCAGGGTCATAGAATAGACAATGCCCCAATCGAGCACCAAGCAAAATTCCAATAAAACAGTAAATGAACAGAGGTTCAAAGATCTTCTCAGATATCTTTTTATCACGATATTGATAGCGAACTACATAATAGCCCAAGGCTATACCAATAGCCCAAAACAGACCGTAATATTTAATAGGAATACTTCCTAAATGAAACAGAACTGGACTTGGATCCCATTCTATAAAGAGAGGTAATGAATTCAGCATATCGTGTTCAATTATAATTTATTGATTAATATTTATTCAAAGTAAATAATTCTATCCCAATGTACATAAAAAAAGATAGAGGATTATGTAAAACACATCCTCTATCTTCAAAATATCTTTGAGTACTAAGCCTTATACGTTAAAACGGAAGTGCATAATGTCACCATCTTGGACAATATACTCTTTACCTTCAACGCCTAGCTTACCAGCTTCACGAACAGCAGCTTCTGAACCGTATTTGATGAAGTCTTCATATTTGATTACTTCGGCACGGATAAAGCCTTTTTCGAAATCAGTATGGATTACTGCAGCACATTGAGGAGCTTTCCATCCTTTTTCAAAAGTCCAAGCTCTTACTTCAACTACACCTGCTGTGAAATAAGTTTGCAAGTTAAGCAATTGGTATGCAGCACGAATCAAACGACTCACACCCGACTCTTCAAGACCTGCATCGGCTAGGAACATTTGACGCTCTTCGTACGATTCTAGTTCAGCAATTTCTGATTCAGTTTTAGCAGCAACTACCAAAATCTCAGCCTTCTCCGCTTTTACAGCTTGGCGAACAGCCTCAACATGAGCGTTACCCGAAACAGCACTATCTTCATCAACATTACAAACATACATCACGGGTTTGTTAGTCAATAAAAAGAGCTCTTTAGAAGCATCAATTTCGTCTTGAGATTCAAACTCAACCGAACGAGCCGATTTACCCTCTTCAAGAGCTGCCTTGTATTTCAGAAGCACATTGTGTTGCACCTTAGCTGCTGCATCACCAGTTTGAGCTTGTCTGTAAATCTTTTGGATACGTTGATCAACAGTCTCCAAGTCTTTAAGTTGAAGCTCCGAGTCGATGATCTCTTTATCACGAACAGGATCCACAGTACCGTCAACATGGGTTACGTTCTCGTCTTCAAAACAACGAAGCACATGAATAATTGCATCAGTTTCACGGATATTGGCCAAGAACTTATTTCCTAAACCCTCACCTTTACTTGCACCTTTAACTAGGCCCGCAATATCAACAATTTCAACAGTTGTTGGTACTATCTTTTGTGGTTTAACAAATTCGGATAATTTATTTAAGCGTTCATCAGGAACAGTAATCACACCCACATTCGGTTCTATAGTACAGAAGGGGAAGTTAGCTGCCTGAGCTTTTGCATTCGATAAACAGTTGAAGAGTGTCGATTTACCTACATTAGGAAGTCCGACAATACCACATTGTAAAGCCATTATATTATTGTATTATTTATTTTTAATTACTCGATTCTCAATGAATTACTTTTTCTCAAAAGTTGTGCAAAGATAGTTATCTTTTAAGAACTAACGGTCTTCCCCCCAACCAAATAATGCAAAATCATAGCTGATTGGGTCGCTAGGATCAAACTCTTTTAGGCTAGTAGTGAGCATTTCAACAGCTTTTCGGTCATTTGCTTTACGGTCAAGAAGCCCGAGTTCTCGAGATACCCGAGCCACATGTGTATCTAGGGGAATGAATAATTTGCTCGGAGAGATTGTTTTCCATAGCCCTAAATCGACTATTCCATCGTCTCGAACTAGCCAGCGAAGCGCCATATGCAAACGTTTACAAGCTGAGTTTTTAAGTGGGTTGGAGATATGTTTAGTTGATATCTCATCATTTGCTTTGGCTATTAGCGTGCGGAAATTAGTTATCCCTTCCCAAAGCGAATCGGCCTGACCAAAAATAGGCTCTAAACTCCTACTTTGTTGGTATGCAGCCTGAAGCCCCTTGCAATAATAGTACAAATCGTGCTCAAAGAAGGTGCGGTGTAGATTGGCTGTACCCAACGACTCGTAACCTCCACCCATTATATAATCGTAAGGAGATGCTCCCATCTTGTCCAAAATCTTTCGGGCGGAGTTTAGAATCATTGGCCTTTTTCCCCACGAAATTGTAGCCACAATAAAGCTAACTACCTCAATATCTTGCAAGCGCTGGTATTGATGCGAAAACTGAATGGGGTCATTGGCGATAAATTCGGGTCTATTGTATTGAGCTCTTAGCTCATCTAATCTTTCTTTAATATCCATATATAAATAATAAGGCACTTCCTAAATATATAGAAAGTGCCTCATATCATCTCGTTTATCAACTACTATTTAAGCTCTTTAAGCAAATAGATTAGGGTTGGGAAGTGATCACTATACCCGTTGATAAAATTATTACCATCGAAAGTACGGAAAGGATATCCCTTACGTTTACCTTCTCTATTGGTTAAAAACTCTTTGTTAAACACCTCAGCTTTCCAAAACTTCAATGTATATGGAGCAGCCGAAAGAAGACTCTCGGAAATTATAATCTGATCGAATAAGTTCCACTTCCCTTGATAGGCAAGAGAACCAATTCCTTGATCGTATAATCTCCACATCGGGTTATACAACCCTTGAGGTTTAACATCCGTAGGAAATTTCTTAGCGTTAAGCACCACACGTGTACTCTTGTTATTAGGGTCGTCGTTAAGGTCACCCATAATAACAATCTTAGCATCGGGGTTAATGTTTTGCAAAGAGTCAACCAAAGATTTTGTTATTGCTGCTGCATGCTCACGAAGTTCGGAAGATTTACTTCCGTAGCGCGAAGGCCAGTGATTAACAATAACGTGCATAGGTTCTCCAGCCAACAAACCACTCACAACCAATTGGTCACGTGTTTTGAAATTAGGATTGTCTGGAAGTACATAGGGTTTTGCCACACTATTGGTTACTCTAAACAGTTTAGGGTTATAGAGCAAAGCAACATCGATACCACGCCAGTCGGGAGATTCGTAATGCACAATCTCATACCCCACATCAGCGATACGTTTATTCTTTACTAAATCTTCCAATACACGGCGATTCTCAACCTCTGCTACCCCCAAGATGGCTGGACCTGCGGGTGTGTAATCAGCACCAATTCGGCTAATTACTTTGGCAATATTGTCCAGTTTCTTTTCATACTTATCTTGTGTCCACTTATTGGCACCACTAGGTAAGTATTCGTCGTCACCAGGGTTATCCACATCATCTTCGGTATCGAAAAGGTTTTCAACATTATAAAAAGACACGCAGTAAGTCGCATACGACTTCTGGGCCTTCAACGAAGTCAACCCAAACGAAAGACAAAGAGTCAGTAGTAAATATTTAATTTTCATACTATTATCTCTTTAGTTCTTATTTAACACTTACTTCTAGGTTGTCCAAACGCAGACCGAACTTATTGTTTGCACCTTTAGCAACAAACTTGAGTTCTGCTCCGTCAACACCTTGAATTCCTTTGATAGATAGGGTATAAAACTTATTTAAGTCGGCTTTACCTTTCACCTCTTTGGATTCAGTGGTTAATTGCTTACCGTTATACCAAACCTCTACACTATTAAGATTGGTTGCATCAGTTTCGTTATAAACATTGGCAGCAACAGCATAGCTCAAGCTAAGTTCTTTACCACCTACACCTACAAGGCCAGCAACTACAAATTCAGAATCAGCATTTGCTTTAAGCCAAACGTGATTGTCCAAATCTTTAGTGTTTCTGATATCAGAAACATTAGTTGGGTCCGAGTAAACAACAGCTTTGTCGTCATAGCCAGTAAAGGCTGCGATTTTTGGCCAAGCTGCATCACCTTTTTCAAATTTGGCTCCGAAACTCTCTTTCAAGACTACTCCATCTACAGGATCAGTCGGATCTGTAGGTTCTGTAGGGTCTGTAGGTACTTCACCATTAAAAGGAGTTACATCACTTGTACTGCGAATAGTCATTTGCCACTCACCTTTATGTGTCTCTACAAGACCAACAATAGTCAAATTGCCTGAAGGCATAATTTGGTCAGCAAATTTAGAGAAACCACTATTACGCATTGTCAAAGTCTTTCCACTAGCATCCTTGATTGTTCTATTGGTATTGACCTTAGGATTAGCATAAGGCTGACCAGCCTCAACAATAGTTACACCACTAAGCTGGACAAGGGTGTTCAAGTTGCTACTGTTCAATGTTTCAATGGTTACAACTTTAGGTGTAACCTTATTGCCCACTGAAACTGTTGTAATGCGACTTTCAAAGTCGGCTAGGCTAATACGGTTAGCTTGTGCAGTTGACGAACCAATCTGAAGTAGACCTTCATAGAAAATTGCATCAAGACCTTTGGCATTAAAGACAACCTTTGTCCCTAAAGCTAGAGTTTTAGAAACGAAGCTATCATCTACACCCACAGTAATACCACCCGTTTCATCTTCGATATAAACTTTCTTAAATACGTTACTGTCAGTATCGTCACTCACCACAATACCTCCGATTTTAACATCGTCTTCAATCTTCATTGCAGCTGATGCAGCACCTGCATACTTAGCTGCAAATTCAGCAATAGTCATGTTAGGTTTAGCATTGGGGTCTTCAGGATCAGTTGGCTCAGTTGGGTCGGTCTCACCTGGTGCTTTACCATCAAAAGTCAAGACATCGTCAAGTGAGCGAATCATCAACTGCCAATCACTTCTATGTTTACTCAAAATACCTACAACACTACCTGTACCAAAAGGTAAGATCTCTTTGTAGAAGTTCGAGTAACCACTAGTTCTTAGAATGATGGTATTTCCTTTAGCATCTTTAATATTTCTATTAACAGTCTTTTGATCTTCAGCATAAGGAAGCTTGCCTCCATCAGTGAAGTAAATACCCTCTAGCTCCACTAGCGTATTAACATCTTTATCACTTAGTTTGCTAAAGTCAGTAACAACTGTAGGTTTGATAGCTTCAACATTTGGCCAATTGTTTTTAACCACGTGCTTAGTGAAGATATTCCATGGAATACGATTGGCTTGTGTATCACCATAACCGATTTGTAACTGCTCTCCATAAGAGACCATATACAAACCATGTAGATTAATATACACCTCTTGTCCTAGAGCGTAATCTGTTGATATGTTGTTTTGATCAGCACCTAGGTTAATACCCCCTGTGTGATCTTCGATATAAACCTGTTTGAAGATATTACCCGAAGCATCACTGCTGATCACTCTTGCTTTAAGAATATATTCGAATTCAATAAGCTGGGGTGTGCCTTCGGCAACATTCTTATAGTTCTCTTTAAGTTCTTTTATGGTAATGTTTTCCTCTGGACCTGTATAAACAGGCTTGTTCAGAGGTGGCATGTCATAATCTTTAGAACAGCCAACGGCTGCAACTACCAATACGAGAAGCAGACCAAGTATTTTATGTATTGTTTTCATATCTAATTTGCTTTATGATCGTTTAATTAAAATTTATAGCTAACATTTAAGAAACAGTTGATTCCTTGCATATAGAAATAACGAGATTGGAACTTATTGGGTTTTTCTAAATCCAAACGTCCTTGCTCGTAACCACCAGTCTTTACGTTCTCTCTATTTAGTAAGTTATTTACAGATAGATTAAAGTTGATGGAGTTTCTATTTTTAAGGTAAAGTATCTTTCCAAGAGAGAAATCTAAAGTAAATGCACTTCCATAACGCTCTTGATGTGTTAGGTCACGATATGCTTCGTACTCGGGAGTACCTGGGTTCACATTTACATAATTGGAAGCCAGACGGCGCATAGGTGAAATATCAATATAGTTTCTTCCCATACCGTTTAAGTTCATACTCACGAACCAGAAGTCGTAGAAATAGTTAACACCGATAGTTCCTGCAATCTGCGGAGTTCCTCCTACATAAGCATTCTTTAAATAAACTTTTTCCTGAATTCCCATCTCTTTACCATTCTCATAGCTGATAGTTCCTTCAGGGTTGTTATTGTAATAATATTGAGCTACAGTACCTGCAAAGTCAAAGTTCCAGTTATCGTTTAATTTATAATTGAAACCCAACTCTACTCCTCGGTGTACTTTATCAACTCCTGTAAGCAGGTGGTTAACAAAAGTACGCTCAGAGTCGTGATAGTAACTTGATCTCATCATTTGATCAAAGAAGCTCGTTTGGAACAGTGACACTCGTCCATGAATAGAAGGCATAGAGAATACATAGCTTAAGTCAGCTGTAAAAATCCCTGCACTCTTCATATCGTCCGAAGTAAAATCGGATATTCTAGGTGAGATGTAAGCCTTTTCAACCATTGGAGCTTCTGTCATATAACCAATATTGGCAGTAATAAAGTGACGACCATTGATTTTGTAGGTCAATCCTGCTTTCATACCGTAGTCAACAAATGAATGGTTATCACCACGACCATAAGAGTTGTCTGGATATCTACCGTTCATCATATAACCCTTACGATGGAAGTCTGTATACGAAAGTTTAGCTCCATAGTAGAAGTCAACATTTCGGTATTTATAGACATTTTGGAACCAAACATTAGCATTGTTCACATTAAACTTAAAGTCGTAGCCAAAAGTATCACCACCATAAGCTCTACGATTAGGCTTTAACAAGTCATTCTGAACTGCATTCGGGTCACCCTGGAAATCACGCTCTGCAAACTTGTCAATATCAAGTACGTATTGAGAACCCAAAAGGTCTTTTACGGTCTTGTACTGATACGATTGAGAGTTGCGAAGTCCGATACCTCCAATAAACTTCATATTTTCGTTTATATCAGCATCAAAAGTTGAGTTTAGCGAAATCTCAAACAAGTCTTTGTGACGTTCTTCAAGCATATAAAGGGCAGCATCATTGCCTTGTCGAGCTGCCATTTGGTTAGCCTCATACATCTTATCCCAGTTCACCTGAGTTACATTGGGATCGCCCGTACTCCAAAGATATTTGTAGTAGTCTTGAACCTCTTCATTTTCAAAATAAGAAGGCAAGTATCTGTAGTAATCAGGACGTGGGTCTGGAGCGTTATACCAGTTTAGCGCTGTACCACCATACATATTATAGTGTGCACCAACCCCTGTGGTTAATCTCATGTTTTCATCGATTTTCCACACGTGAGAAATTACAGCTGTTGGGTCAAACGAACGTACTACTTTCGAGTTACGACGTTTACCGTTTTGATATCCCCAGTTTGGGTTGTATAGGTTATTATCTCTTAGATCGTAAACCTCTTGGTAAGAACCTCCTTGTTGTCCACGACGAACAGGAGAACCAAATGTTATGAACGAGATGCTATGTCTACCCTCATCCCATTGTTTTTCAGCGCCAATAGCATAAGAGAAGTTATCATAAAACACACCATCAATATAACCACGGTCAGCATAACGACCACCCACAGAGATGTTAAATGCCCAACCATCGTCTCTTAAGCCTGTAGCATAAGAAGCCATACCACGTACGTAATAATTACGATTCGTGTATGAGGCTGATATTTTTCCACCCTGAGCATAGTTACCCGAACGCATGTTGATGTTTTCGGCTCTTCCAATACCTCCGAATGAGAAACGAGAAGGCGCTAGATAATCGGCAGCATCACCATTACGAGTAACATCGTTGAGCGCTCCAATAGCAGAGTAGTTGAATACTCCTCTGATCTGATCATTAAAAGCTACACCGTTAATGAATTTCTGTTCGTAGTTGTTGTCATAACCACGGACTTTAAAACGCATTGGAGACAATTGGTAAGCAATATTATTAAGATACATATCGTTAGATAGAATAACCATTGGGCTGACATCTTGCGAAAGACCGCCATCATCATCACCTATCATATCTTCATCTAGAAGACCTACCAAGTTCTTATCCATACTGAGCTGTTTTACAGCTACTTTTATACCCCCCAAATCATTTGATTGAGTTGGACTGTACTTCACTGGCACCTCCTTGGCCATAATCCTCGCAGAGGATATAATTAACACATCTGAATCACCTGTTAGGTTAGTGAATATAAATTCACCCTTCTCATTGGTTTCAGTAGTGTAATTATGACCTCGCAAAATCACAGCAATTCCCTGCAGTGGCTCTCTAGTTGCATCATCAATAATCCGTCCTTTTAATCCACCATTGGTTTGAGCCAATACTGGTAGAGATAAAAGGAGCATTATAAATGCCATTAGTTTTTGTTTCATACTCTTTGCGATTTTATTTCAATAAACTGTTTAAAACTCATATTATCTTAATCATTAAGACAACTTGAGACAGCATAATAACGTGCTGTCTCAAGACTTTATGTATTATGTTTAGCGGTAACCCTTTACTACTATATTATCTAAACGTATTCCACCACTAGCTGGTTGTTCTCCAATATGAAAACTTATAGTTATCTCTTGAGTCTGTGGATCAATATCACCCAATTCAAGTGTAAAATCAGTATAGTCTGAACCACCATGTAATTTCGCATCAGGCAAAGCTTCAAGATCACGATCTCCGACTTTTAGACTAACTTCGGATGCTGAAATAAATTCTCCTTTTTCAGCAACTAGTTGGAATGAAAGCGTTAAACCTGTATATCCAGCTATATTAAGATTCTCTAAAGAAAACACCTTATCACCTGCAGCGGGAAACCATACTGAGTAACCCGAAGCAGTGCGAATATCTATTTTATCAGGAGATGCAGCATACTGAAAGTTGGGATGGGCTTCAATAGCTCCTGAAGATTTTAATTGGATGTTATAGTTCGGAATCTTCATTTTATTGGTAGCATCTGTAAAACTGTCTTCAAATATAATACTAGCCTCAGCAGGAGTATCTTTCTTTCCCGCTTGTGTTACTGCAATCAACACATCTGCAACACCATCGGCCGAAAGCACAACATTCAATGTCCTAGCATCAGGAGTTTCATTAGGTTCTACAGTCACTTTCACCGTGCTCTCTTCTTTAACAGCTGTTATCCAAGAAGCATTTTCACTCACAGCCACAGTCCAATCTAAACCTTCAGATGCCAGAACTCTCTGTTAGGGTTAAAAGCTAACAGAGAGCATTATATTTTTATTTCTTACCTGATAGTTTGATATCAGTTATACGAGTTCCCGTATTATTATCAACTCTGAACTTCAAAGAGCTGAAGTTTAATGGAAGACCTGTAAGTTTCACAACATAAAACTTCTCAAAGTAACCATCCGCTTTAGTGATTACAAAAGAAGGTACAGCGACTTTAGTATCATCACAGAACACGTTTATATTCCCTAAGTCAAACTCACTACCTGCATTAAACAAGTTAGTAGTTACTGCAAATTCGAGCTGAACATCACTAAAGCCCGTCAGATCAAAACCTTCTATTACCAGATTACCACCTTTTTGAGGAAGCCAAGCATGGTTATCCAATTTAGATGTACTTCTGATGTCAGTTTTACCAGCAGAATCTGTATTTTTAAACACTAAGTTATTATTATCAAAATTAGTATAGGCAGAGATTAGTGGCCATGGTTTAGCAACTTTTGAAGACTTCCCAAATGTCTCCAAGAACACTACTTGCTCAACCCCAGGCTGAGATGTTCCTGCTGCTTGATTAACAGTTACTACGATAACCTTTTGACCACCAGTGATCGTTAACTTAGCGCTACGTGCATTACCCGTATTAGCTAAAGTTTGAACATTTATAGTTTTATTACCATTACCTGAAGTAACATCAACACTTAGCCACGCTGCATCACTTGTAATAGTCCAAGCCAAGCTTGAAGTAATATTAAGTGCAAGAGCTGAAGCGTCTTTAGTAAAATTCAACATCGACTTATCAGCAGTCAAATCATTACCTTCTGTTGGTTTTGGGTCTGGATCTTCACCACCAGGAGTAATAATATCAACACCATTATCATCATTACCTTCTACCCAATCTTCAATTCCCCCTTCAGGATTAAGTGTAGCCACGCTACCATCTTTAGAGAGTTGGATTCTGAATGTATATTTAGTTCCAGCAGCCAAGTCAAACTCTTTCTTTGAAGTCCAAGTAAACTCCTCTGCACCGAGTGTAAACTTAACGGATACATTTGATCCTAATTTTTGACCAGGAATAAGAATAGCAGATACCGATGATCCATTAACTTTAGGCTGAAGCATAGTCGCATCACCCGAAAGAGTAATAGCACCAGTTTTAAGATCGAATGAACCCTTGTTGATAAGCCCTTGTAGATCTTTAGCACCTAAACCAGCAAGTGATGGATAATCGGCCGTTGGCTCAACAATAAAGATAAGCTTTGATAGTTGATGTGAAAAGGTCATGTTAGCAGGACCTGCTTTCTCAACGTTCTTCAAGTTGTTTGAGTACAACACATCAATATCTTGAGGTTTTGACTGGTCGTTAACATCTACTGCTAAAGAAAAGTCTGTAATTGGAGTCGTAAAAGGATAATAAGCAATAACATCAATCTCAGTTTTACCATCAAGGGCAATAGCCTGAGCAGGATTAGCTGCTACGAACTTAGCTGTTTTTCCAGCCGATGTTGTAGTGTGTTTAATATTCGACTTGCCGTCAAATATATCTGCTTCACTTAATCCCGTACCCGCTTTAACAGCATATATACCTATGGCATCACCCGAAGTCCAATCGGAATCGATTGCTCGACCTACAGCTCGAGAAGAAATATTAGTGTTAAACGTAACATCATTTTTTCCACTAGGATCGCGACCTTCATAAGTATCACGATCGTTGGAGCAAGCTCCTAGAAGAGCAATTGCTCCTAGTCCAAACAATAAGGATTTTAACTTTTTCATTCTGTTTTATTTTAAGATAAGGCCCAACGAACGAGTCATCAAGCTTTTTTTAGTTAGTTATATTATTCTGTTTTTAGCCCCTTGATCACAAGGTTATCTAAGCGAATACCTGTATAGTTTTCGGTACCTGTTTTAAACTCAAGGGTTGAAAAGGATTTATCTATTTTTACTCTAACTCTATAATATGCACTTTCATAGTTGTCAAAGGCAATTACTTCATCATCAGTTTTTACCTTTTGACCATCAATATATACATGAATAAAATTAGCATGTATGTAGTCCGACTTTCGTAAATCTCCAGTCATGTCGAAGCTCAACTCGATATCCTTAAAGTTTTGAGTGTTGATATTCGAGATGCTGAGTGTTGGCATTATATCTTCAGGAGTAGCTACAGAAGAGTCATAGGCAGGAAACCAAATATGTTTATCCCCTTCAAGGAAAGCAACACGTGCACGAGCAGCAACCTTACTTCCTTTATTACTAAAAGTAACACCCGAAGTGGAGAACTCATTCTTCTCGTCAAACTCATAATACTTTAAGTCCCATTTCTTTCCATCGTTAATACCAAAAGTCTGATTCATTACAACCACCTCCTCACCAACAGTCGCATCATCACCAGGTTTAGTCTCTTCATTAGGATCCTCAATATCACCTGATTCAGATTCGTCTGGATTTAAAACCTCAATATCATCATCTACATTGCCTTCAGTCCAGTCGGTTACAGTTCCATTGGGTTCAAGAGTCCAACTGCCATCTGCATTAATAGTCATTTTATAGGTATAGATTTTGCCCGACTCAATAGTCACATCGTCGGTTGGCGTCCACACATATTGCTTACCCTCTAAAGTGACAACCACCTTTGCGTTGCCTATTGTTTGACCAGGTAGAATAAGTGTCTGAATATTTGCTTGAACAGGACCAGCTATCACTGTCGTTTTTAGGTTATTGACGCTTTGATCATCCACTAATACCAAACCAGTACTTAAATCCAAAACTCCTTTGGTTGCAATGCCTGATAAATTATCAGCTTTTAAACCAACCAGAGTATTTACATTCTCGCCAGGAATAACTTGAATTATCAACTGAGACAATACATGTCCAAACTCTAAGTTAGCTTGCTCACCAGCGCGTAAGCCTTTAGCATTATTAGAGTATAATACATCCTCCGGCTTATTCAAATCCAAGGGATATTTACAGTCTTCAATAATATTCTTATATGGGGCGTAGCCAATGATATCAAGACTACCTTTTTTAAGCTGAATGGATTCAATTTCTTTAGCCGAACTGAATATTGCCACATCACCTGTAGATAAGGAAGTGTATTTAATATTTATTCTATTATCATAGGCTGTTGCATCTGAAAGTATTTTTCCACTTCGAACAGCATAGAGTCCGATAACATTCTTACCAGCCCAATTTTGAGTGGTTATCTTATCAGTACCCAAAACTCTACCGATTACTTCAATAGTGGACTTTCCACTATAATCAAAGCCGTCATACGAATCACTGCTGTCGCTAGAACATGCGCTCAACAGTAAAAAAACAGCCAAAGCTGAGAACATAGATTTAAGCTTAGTCATATTTACCTATTTAAAGATTAATAGCTTATTGAGTGAGGACTAACCTCACTCAATAAGCTATTGTTTTTTGATTTATTTATATTCCTATTCAGAGCTTGAATATAAGTCTCACCAGCGCTCCTTGTATGTGATACAAGTGTATAAACCCTGCAAGAAGCTTCGAACCTCTTATTGATTAGGTCTATGCATATATTTGTCATTGGTTTTTTCATATTCAAGGGTATTAGTCTTATTTGCTACCACTGTGAGTTTACAATTACCTCTTTATCCTCTGCAGGTATAGATGGGAAGAATGTAAAACCTGTTTCTTCTTCTAAAGCCTTAACAGTAACACGGAAATCATCGTAATGCTCACCTTTAGTATGAACTCTTTGCTCAAGTCGATAACCCAAAGTATAGAACTTGCCTCCAACTTTTTTGGCTACTACCTTATAGTAGTATGTCGGGATTGCTGTAGGTTCACCATCCTTGGAGTGTGCATACTTGATTTGGCTTTTATCTTTAGGCAAACCAGCACCTGTCACCACCCATAGTGTATCGTTACCTGGCACATAACCTCGAACAGCTTGCTCTAAATGAGCCCAAATATCTCCATTTAGTCCATTTTGAATTTGAGGAGTCATGTTCGAATAATAAAAAGTGGGCCTATTAACAGCGGCATCAGCAGTACGGTCACCACTGGCAATCTGATGTCCACGTGAGTAGTTCTCTTTATAGCTAGATTTCAGGTTAATTTGATAACCTCTATCTATAAGTGGATCGTAAGCCCATGCATTAGTACGTTTAGCACTTCCAACATAGTTTTTATGTTGAGGGTAAGCTACCCAGTGAGCTATTTTATACTCTTTATCATATAGCATCGTAAAATTACGCTGCGGATTTCCATTGGCATCCTTCAACAAATTAGCACTCGCACCAGATGGCACATTATGCACCACAAACTGCGTATTTGCAGTTTCATTACCTTGAGGGGTTTCAAAGAAACCGTATTTTTGTTCAGGTTGAGGATCTGGATCAACACCACCGGTTTCACCAATACTAATAGCTTTGGTGTAAACACGACCTTGCTCCCAAATCCAACCAGCATCCTTATGATTGTTCCATCTTGCTACTTGTCCATCCTTTAGCGTAATTTTCACCGTAAAGTCTTGAGCTTTCTGAGTAGGAAGGATTAAAGCATTGATTGTCATTTCACCGTTTAGAAGTGTATAAGGAAGATTAACAACCTCCACAACACTTTGGTCAACCAATACCACACCAGAAATCAAGTTGAAATCAGCTTTAGCATTGAAGTTTGTCAGTTCAACTTTAGCTCCAGTTAAGTCGTACTTTTTTGATGTTATAGTTAATTTCAAACGGGACAGTACATGTTTGAACCTAAGCTCGGGTTGAAGTAATAGATTAAAATCCTTTAGGTTGTTAGAGTACAACAAGTCGATTTTATCAATATCTAGCTGATTAGCTAAATCAATGGGGTAAGTAAAATCCTCAGATATTAAGACATCAGATTTATAAGGGAAGTACGCAATAAAATCTTTTCTTTCTGTAGGATAAGGAACAGACGGCGTACCTGGTTTTGTTGAGAATTGGCCTAGACCATTTAAAGTTATAAACTCGCGATTATTAAGGTTAGCATCTACAGTAGCTTGACTGTTTGGCTTTCCTGTTTCAAACGAAAACAATCCAATTGCATCATTTGCTTCCCAGCGATTACCAGTTTTTCGCGTCGTTGCATTTTCTGCTGTAGATCCTTCTACATAGCTTGAAAATGTTAATTGATCGCGATCGCCTTTACCTGGGGAATTTTCAATAAAATTATGACTATTACAACAATACAAAAAGATTGCTAATGTTGCTAATAGACCTGCTTTAATACTCCTCATAGTCTTTATAATGTATTATAGATGACAACAAAGTTACACACAAGTTACCTTAAAGTGTAGTCATAAACAGTTAAAAAACACACATAACTAACGCTTAACCTTAAGTAACTTTAATCAGGAGTAACTTCTTAATAATATCTTAACGAAACCGTCAACAAAAGTTTTTGTTAACAGAATAACCCGCTCAGATTTCATTATTTAACACATATATATAACGTAGGCGAAACTAAAAAGTTTCTCTGTTTAGCTTTATTCTAAGTAAGTACGGAAACTAAAAAACCGGCGTGCAATAGCTCTATAAACAGCTACTACACGTCGGTTTGGAGTATTTATAACAACTTAGACATGCTATGAAACATATCTAAGCCGGTCTATTTGAAGGGATAATCTATATTATAATGCAGGCCACGACTCTCTTTACGGTCTATAGCCTGTCGCATTATTAGATAACCCGTATTAATCATATTACGGAGTTCACAAATTTCTCGAGAAGCGTAACTTCTCTTAAACAGATCTTCGGTCTCTTCATAAAGAATATCCAGGCGATCCCAAGCCCGCTTAAGTCTTAAATCACTACGTACAATAC